>Ga0075472_10000030_pt1 | contig 45713 bp, 66 predicted proteins | sample DEB19_08_DNA_3_FD_77014 | JGI IMG/M metagenome (GOLD analysis project Ga0075472, IMG submission 77014) | Aqueous microbial communities from the Delaware River and Bay under freshwater to marine salinity gradient to study organic matter... | ecosystem: Environmental > Aquatic > Marine > Coastal ...
GGCATGAGCGGGGAGCGGGAGGCGAAGCTGCTCGCCCGCGTGGAGGAGCTGACGGATGCGTTGATCGACGCCCGTCATAACGGTCTCATCTACTGGAACCCAATGACAGCGCGCGGAGCCGTGGGGCGAGCGGCAATGATGGCTCGTATCGACAAAGTTCTGAACAAGTAGGCCAAGCCATGAAACTTGGGCAATTGCGATCCTTGATTACCTCCCTGATAAAGGATCACGGCGCCGACTCAACCGTCAGCGTGGTCTATCCGCACGGCAATCGCGCGAAGACCGGCCCCATCACCGGCTATGCGGTGCTAAATCGCGAGAAACGCCCGACGATCAAGCTGCTAGTGACCCGAGAGGAGGCCAAGCCATGAGCGAACTTCACCGAGGGTCTCTCATGGCAGAGAAGGCCGTAGAGCGTTTGTGCGACATGCTCAACGAGCGTGGCCGAGAGATCGCTCGCTACCGCGCCGGTCTCCAGCGCATTGTGGAGGGCGACGGCTTCTGGGATGCGCCCTCCATCGCCCGTGACCTCTTGGAAGGAAAGGATGTGACATGAGCAAAATCAACAAGGACGAAGAAGCAGTTCGCATCGCCGGGGCGCTTTGCGGATATATGCCTCCACCCGAAGATTTGGTGATGGCTGTGCGCCGTGGCCTTGGGAGCAAGCCAACTTCAGGGTTCAAGTACGCAGTAGAGGCTTCCGAAGTCATAACCATCTTGCGCGCAAAGCATGCGAGGGATGAGAGAAGGAGGCTGGTGAGGGAGGTTGGCGAGAGGCTTTGCCGCGCCGGTGGATTCGCGGCAATGCAGGATGTGGCGATGGAAATCCGGCGGCAGTTTCCTTCCGGTGAAGGAGGCGAGAATGGCTGGCACCCAGGAATCCTTGAGTGGGACTGGGACGGAATCTGCGAGTGGCGAGCATGAGCTGCTTCAAAGGAGGAAGGTGACATGAAGGATCTCACCGGACAGACCGTCGAGCCTGACTTCGACGCCTTCTGGGCCGTCTACCCTGTTCGCAAGAGCAAGGAGAGCGCCAAGAAGGCATGGGCCAAGGCAGTCGAGAAGCTCAAGATGCGCCCCACCGACATCGTGGAGGGCGCGAGGCGCTACGCTGCGGCCAAGCGTGGCATGGACAAGCAATACATCGCCCACGCCTCGACATGGATCAACGCACAGCGGTGGCTGGACGACGACGAGACGAACGCACAATCGGAGGAGGTCCCGCACACGGTGGACTCCAAGGCTGTGCAGGATGTGGAGAACAACAAGGAGATCCAGATCGAGAAGCGGAGGCTTCTGGACCGCACCCGAGAGTTCCACGCGGCGAGCTTGCAGGAAGCCGCGCGACGCCTGGGAGCGACAGAGCCAGAGCTATGGGACTGCATGCACTCTGGCCTTGATGGCTTCGAGCGCAGGGCATGGCTGACGACGGCGAGGTGCATCGTGTTGCAGCTTCCGATCCCGGAGGCCCTTCCCATCGACCGAGAGCATTGGATCAGCGGCAAGGAACGCTACGAGACCCGCGCGAGGATGCTGGCGTCTCGCCCCTACCAACTCAGCGCCGAAACCATCGCGCGAATGCAGAAAGACGCTTGACTTCGCGCAAACGCACATACATTCTGCCAACGCAACAACAGGAGGGAACCATGTTGCCAGCACCGAAGAGCAAGGAATGGGTGGACGCCCGCCGGTCAAGCATCGGCGGTTCGGATGCGAACATCATCATGTCCGGGGATCGCGAGAAGATCCTAGACCTGTGGAGGTTCAAGACCGGCGGCGAGCCAGAAGATCTCTCGGATGTCTTCGCGGTGCAACTCGGCACCGTCACCGAGGACTTCAACCTCTCATGGTTTGAGAAGAAGACAGGCATCACGCTTGAGCGTGGCGTGTCACGCGCCAACAACGCTTACTCCGTGCCAATGACCGCAACGCTTGACGGCGAGGGCATCGGATGCATCGTGGAGGCGAAGCACGTTTCCCACCGCTTCGGCCTCGCTGCGACGCTGGCAAAGTACCAGCCGCAGCTTCACCACAACATGATCTGCGCGCGCGTGACGAAGGCATACCTCTCGGTCATTAGCGGCAACGAGTACGACTACGTCGAGGTGGACTACGACCTGGAATACGCTGGCAAGCTCATTGAGGCAGAGCGCGAATTCTGGGAGTGCGTCACGCTCAAGATACCGCCCAGCGAGATCGCCATCGTTGCGCCGCCCGAGGCCACCCGCACGGTGGACATGACCGGCAATAACGAGTGGGCCTCGCTGGCTGGCGAGTGGATGGCGACGAAGAACTACTCCACGCAGTTCGACAAGGCCGACAAGGCAATCAAGAAGCTGATCCCCGCCGATGTGCGCGCGGCGGCGGGACATGGCATCAAGGTCGTGCGCGACAAGCGGGGCTATCTCCGCATCTCTGAGGAGGGATGAACATGACGGACGAGAACATCGACAAGCAGGGCTTGCTCTACGCTGCGCTGGCAAAGGCCCAGGGTGGCATGGCGAACCCGGTGAAGAACCGCGAGGTTGCGGTCAAGAGCGACCGTGGCTCCTACAAGTTCGCCTACGCGACGCTGGACGCGATCCTCGACATCGTGCGCCCGGCCCTGTCGGCCAATGGGCTGGCCTTCACCCAGACGCTGGAGAAGCGCGAGGACGGCATGGTCATGTGCCTGCGCCTCTTCCACGGCGGGGGTGGGCTGGTCAGCACCTGCATGCCGTTGGATCAAAGCCGCATCGTCAAGATGCAGGAGATGGGGTCGCTGATGACCTTCGCCCGGCGCTACCAGATCGCGTCCTTCTTCGGCCTCGCTGCGGAAGAGGATGACGACGCGAACGGCGCTGACGGCAACACCGTCCAGAGCATGAAGGACCGCCCGCCCGCCAAGCCGGACGCGAGGTCGGAGTTCAAGCGTGTCCGCGACGCCATGAACGCTGCCAAGGACGCGACGGAACTGGCCGAGGTCATGCTCTCCAACAAGTGGCCCATCCTGGCCGTCAAGGAGGCCAGCGAGGCTGGCTACACCGAGTTGATGGCCGTGAAGGATCGGCTCATCGCCTCGTTCAACAGCAAGGAAGAGGAGTGAGGGAGCCATGGCCCAATGCCCGTTTGAACGCAACCCGTTTGACGACGATGGAATCGTCGTTCATGTCGTGATCGACGGAATTGGGTATGCCTGGGACGAGAGCGACAACGTCTACAAGGAGGGGAAACCGGAAAGCGACTACGACGACGGATACAGAAAGATCGGAGTCCTCAAGTACGAGGACGAGGAACCACACGAACTTGAAGAGAAGCTCACACGCTTCGTTCGTTCAACCCAAAGGAGTGACACATGAGGCTCGACGCAATCGCCGGGGTGCCCGGCAAGGACAGGCAGAAGACCTACTGGACCAAGATCGGGAGCGCCTTCCCGTCCAAGTCCGGGAGCGGCTACACGCTGTTCCTCGACTACCTCCCGCTTCACCGCTCAGAGGATGGCAAGGTGGTGATCGTCCTCTCAGAGCCCAAGGAGCGGGATGCTAGCGGCGGCGGTCGTCCCCAACCCCAGCGCCAGCAGAGGGGAAGGAATGACATGGACGACGAGATGCCGTTCTGATGTTCCGTGACGACCAGATCCAGGCCCACCTCGACAAGCTGGAGGACATCGGGGTGGCCTCTGCCGAGGCGAGGGCGGACTACGAGTTCCTGCAAGACATGGCGAAGACCGTCTATGCCGCAGAGTACCTCAAGTCCGAACTCCCTCGCGCGGCGGACAAGGAGGCGGAGGCGCTAGCCTCCGTTGCCTACCTTGAGATCCTGAAGAAGAAGCGAGATGCGTTCGTCCTGGCCGAGAAGCTCAGGCATGAGCGCGCATGGCGAGAGAGAGTGATAGATGTCTGGCAAACCCAAAGCGCGAACAACCGTGGACGTATCTGAGATCGTCTTTGACGAGGTGCCCGTTCCCCCGCCGGATCGCGAGGGGCGGGCGGCGATCTATCCTTTCCACAGGATGGAGATCGGTCAGTCGTTCCTCGTCAAGACGACGGAACTGGCGCGGCAGCAGTCGGTCAGGAATGCGGCCTTCAACTACGCCAAGAGGCACCGGAAGAGGTTTGTTGCCTCCAAGGTCAATGGGCTTGGGATCAGGGTGTGGAGGGTTCAATGACGAAGAAGTCAGAAATCGAAAACCTGTGGGCGCAGATCGTTAGGCTGGAGGAGGCAAAGCGTCACATTGAACTCCAGTTGGAGAACGAGAGGGAACGCACCCAGGCCCTCGCCCACCTCCTATCCACCTTGATGCCCAAGGTGCAGGCGGCCCTAGGGCGATCTCGCCTCCTAGATTGCGTCAAGGAACTTCCCGAAATCCAGAAGGAACTCTCCCAAATCTTGGGAATGTTCCCAACCATAAGGAGCCATAAGTATGTCAAAAGTGGAACTTCGGCTAATCCTCAGTAGCCATCTTGGTGGCGACTGAGCGCAAATCCTCCACCCTCGCCTTCCAGCCCCTGCCAAAAATCGCCCAACCGTCCAGCGACCGCAGGAACGCCAGACGAGAGTCGCAGTAGTCCGAGATCAAGCCGCTGGGGTGAACAACCTTGGCGGCTTGAATCGTCTGGGGGCCGATCTTCCCGTCCACCTGTACCCCCAGCGCAGCCTGTAGAGTCCTCGCGGCACGGGAGAGGCCAGAGTTCACGGCCATGTCAAACACCGCAAGATCCACCCCCTTGGGTAGCTCGTCCCCCCGCACCTTGTCCCAGTACTCCTCGCGGTAAATCGCATCGCGGTGCGCCGAGGGCATGTTGAAAAGCTCTTCCTTGGTGACCAGGCGGCCAATCCACTTGGAGTAGGTGCGGAGCGTGATGCCCTGCATGGTGGCACCCCCGGGGTCGCGGGGATGGTCGGCCCACTTGCCTTCGTGGCGCAGCACCTCAGCGAGGCACCTATCGAAGGTGTCCTTCACTTGCTACCCTTCCACTTGTCGAAGCTACGGGTCGCCGTGTAGCCCAGGAAGCCCGCACCGAACAACCACCAAAGGGATTCGGGGATGGCGTTGAGGAGCTTGCCCAGATTCGTGGCAGCCGTATCCACCTGGGCGGGGTACCAGATGCCGATGATGGCCCCCACGAAGCAGAGGATGATAGCCGCGTACATCACGTAGAGGAAAGTGGGGCGCGCCCTACTCGTGTAGGGATCGGCGGACTGCGCCTCCGCGAGGATCGCGGACATGGAGATCTTGAGTTCCTCAAGGGCCCCCGTCTTCTCCAGCGCAAGGAGTTTCAGCTTGGCCTCGTCCCTCTCCTTGTCGGAAGTGAAGAGGTTATCGATGAGGCTGAAGAGGGCGGGGGCCATTGCCGCAACGGCAGGGAGCATCTCACTTCTTCCTTCCAGAGGGACTCACCGGCCAACTCTTCCGCGCAGGCCCGGTCTTCTTGGCGGCCATCGTGGCCTTTTGGGCGGGGGTCATGCGGGCGGCAGCAGCGGCGGGCCGGCAGGCAGGGTAGCCGCGCTTGCCCTTCTCGGCACCGCTGCGGCCAGCACCCACCCGATGGCAGGACGCCACCCGCCGATGAACAGGCTGCCGGTCTGCGCTTCCGCCTTGTTTACCTCCATCTGCGCCCTGTCGCTCGCGAGGAGATCAGCCCTGAGTTCCGCCTCTGCCTTGGCCTTGGCGGCGGGGTCGGGCACGAACTTGTCGATGACCTTCAGCCCGGCTGCGATGGCGTCATCAATCCCGAATGCCATTACGGTTCATCCTTTCGATCTCGGTTGCGACGAGGTGAGCGAGAGTTGCCGCCAGACCGGCTGCGTGTTGCAGGGTGATCTGCGCCACGACCAGCATCCCGTCGCGCTGTACGGCCACGGCAATGGGGGTCTTCGCGTTGTGGGACGGGTAGATCATCGCCAGCGTCGGCCCTCTGTACGAGCCTGCTATGGCGTCCGTGGTGTCGGTTGTCGGCGGCGAGATCGTGCCATCCATCAGGGGTTGGGTCATCCTTTGGAATCCACCTTACGACGACGCTTCTTCCGATAGGCGGCGGGGTCCACGCAAAACCCGAGGGGGCCTCGCTGGGGTTCAAACGGCCTCCCCGGAGGGTCCGACGAGCGGAGTTCCGCGATGTTGCCCGCGAACGCTTCGCCAAGATGCGACCCTACCTCATGCCAGTCGGGGTCATCGTACTTTCCGCGACGCCTTGGCATTGGCCCTCCCGCGCTTGGCCTCCAGGATCTCGGACGCCTCTGCCAAGTCCGTGTAGGCATTCACGCTGCCCCGAGCCGGGTCCACGACGATGCCCACGGTGGAGCCGTAGTTGCTCGCCTGCGAGGCGTACTGGTGCATGGCGGCGAAGCTGTCGATGTGCTTGTAGCCCCGCGCACGGACCAACCAGAAGGGCTTGTGCCCCTTGTCAGCGTCCTGCCCCTGATAGATCTCCGCGTGGTGCTGGTGACCGGCGCAGAGGATGTCTGCCTCGCCCGAGGAGAACTTGTGCGCCCGCATCAGCCCATGGACGGGGTTGTAGATGGACGACCCCTTGAAGTCGTGCCGGGCGTCCACCTTGATGGCATGGCCCGAGGGCGTGGCGACCTCAAACTGCGCCATCCAGTCCTCCTTCACCGCATGGCCGCGCGCCATCCAGTCAAGCGGGTCTCCGTTGCCGTGCGACGAGGACCAGAGGTCGTGGTTGCCAGCGATGATGACCATCCACGGCACGGCCCGGAAGAACCATTCAGCCAGTTGCCATGCCTGCGATCTGGTGGTCGGCTGCTCTGCGTAGAGCTTCACCAGCCGCCCGGACCAGTTGTTGGTCACATCGCCCAAGCAGATTGCGTGGACATGGGGTCGGCGCATCAACTCCACATCGCGCTTCAGCAGGGGCCAGTTGCAGCCAGGATCATCCAGATGAGGGTCCCCGACCACGGCCAGCATGTAGGGTCCATCGTCGCGGAGGTTGAAGCGCATCCACTTCTTGGCAGCCTCATGCCGGGCCTTGCGCTCGTAGCCCTCTGCCAGCTTGTCGATCAGCCTCTCGACCGGGATGTCCGAGGCGGGGATGAAGGGCGGGTCGTAGCGCGGTTCCAGCGGAGGGGCTGGCTGCGAGACCTCCGTGCAGAGCGACCAGTCGATCTTGCGGCCCGCTGCTCGCTCAATGGCACGGATATTGTCCTGACGCCCATGGATGAAGAGATTGAGGCGCGACATGGCCTCCGCGAACGCTGCCCTCTGGCCCACCTTGGGGTAGTGGCCGGGAGGAACGAATCCCTCCCGCAGGCATTGTTCGATCATCTCTACGCGGCGAAGGCCCTCTGCCTTGCCGATACCGGGGTTTGGCATCAGGCACCCTTGCCCATGAGGCGGAACTCCCCGCCCATCGGCCCCACGCAAGCGATGCCGCTAGGGGCGACGATGACCAGCGTCCAGGATCCGCTGCGGGATGTGTAGATCACCAGCACGTTCCCGTTTGCCATGCGCCCGGCGACGAAGGCGCTCTCATGGTAGTCCTTGAGGACAGTTTCGATCTTGTCCAGCGGCAGGCACAGAGGCTTGTCGTCCTGCTGCACAAGGAAAAGAAGACCCTCCATAGTCCCTCCTAACGAAGCGGGAAGAATGGCATCCACTTCACCACAACAGCCGTGACAGCCCCGCTCAACCCGCCAACGGCAACCAATACTCTCCACCCTCCACCAGCGGCGTCAAGTGCGCTCCTGACTGCCTTGAGGTCGGCGGACATTTCCTCGACGCACTTGGTCAGGGCCTTTACTTCGGCCTCCAAGCGACCGAACTCGCGGGGATCAATCTCGGACACCTTCGACCTCCATCCACGAACGAGGGGCTTGGCGTCGCTCCATCTTGGAGATCCGATGGTCCACTTTTCGTCCTCCAGATCCATTGGTCACGGGTTGACCTGTGCATTGTTGGGCTTCCGAGACTGCACTAACCGCTTGCCAGCAGTCGCCGTCCAGGTGTTGGAGCCGCTCGCGTTGTAGCTTGCGGAAGCGGTGCGAAGCTTGAACCCACCAGCAGTCTTGTCGGCATCGGTCCCGAAGGTCACCCCATTGCCGTTGATCAACAACGTCGCGGGGTTGCCGTTCGTCCACACGAAAGGACCATCCGCCGCCGCATTGCCGGTGAAGGTTCCGCTGGTGGAGACTGCGGTGCTGGTGATGTTGGCGGTCGAGAGCGCCTTGAAGCCGCTGGGCGGGGTGTAGGCAAATGGACGCTGGCCGAAGTTCACGGCAAAGTCTGCACCAGAGATGCCGCTGACAAATGCGTACACATCACCAGATGTGACATTTGTATATGCAGACCCCTGAGAAACGTTGTTTTTGTAGAACGTCAGGGTCGTGGTGGACGGATCGTATGTCACACCTATAACGTCACCTGTCGTGTACGTTGATCCGTAAGCTGTGCCTGAACCCGGAGCGTTGTTGTTGTTCTTCTTCCCGGTGTTGTCGTAGCTCCAGCATCCCGCGCTTGATAGGGTATTGTTGGTTCCTTCGGTGCCTTTAATTTGCTGGGAAGCAAGTATGATCCCGATATACGCGGCACCGCCAACGGAAGTTACCGTGACCTCCCAGTATGACTTGGAGTTGATGGCTGCGCTCCCAACAATGATTGCGTAGTACGCTCCAGCCCCATACGACCATTGCATGTTTGCCGCCGCGAATGTCCCAACAGAGGTGTGGGATGCAATCGGGTTCATGGTCGAGTAGTTGTTCGTCGGCGTGTCGGTCATCTGGTCGAACGTCGTGCCAGCCGTCACCGAGATGCCGCTCGTCGTGAAGTTGTTGCTGTTGCCAGAGGTGTCGTAGCCGATGGTCGTGGTGGAGGCAGCGTCCTTGAACTCCAGGAAGAAGCCGTTGGTGCCATAGGTGCCGCTGTACGCCTTCGGCACCCACACGCCCGTTGTGGCGTCTGTCTGGCCGAAAGAGGAGGGCGTCAGGGCTTGGCCGTCGATGAAGTAGACATGGGCCATGTAGCCGTCTGTATTGAGCGTTGCGCCAAACCCCATCATCTGTTGGTAGTCTCCAGAACCAGCATTGAAGGCTTGGTTTAGAGCAGGGTAGGTGACGGAAGAGAACGACGTTATTTGCGTTCCGTTGACGTACAGCTTCGCGCGATTGCTGTCGGTCGCCTGAGTGCTGTCATAAGCAAGGACAACGTGATACCAAGCCGAGGGGTCTCGGAAGACCGCATTGGTCGTGAACCCCGTGGTTCCCGCCCCGTTGAAGTAAGCAAGGATGGCGGACCCCGAGGTAAACTCAAGCTGTATCGTGTTTCCCGTTCCAGCCGTGTTTCCGTTGTAGACAATGACTTGTCTGGCTGCGGCAAACGCACCGCGCTTGATCCAGAAGCTCCACGTTGCGACAGTTGTGCTTGTGGAGGAAGCACCAATGGTGCGGCGAATATACGCGCTATTGCTCGCGCGGAAGCGCAGCGAGTTGGTGATCTGGTAGCCCTGACCACCACCGATGCGGAACATCGGATGAGCGCCGAACATCAGGCAAATCCGGTGCTGATGCGGGCGTAAATCACGCTGGTCTCCGCGACGAAGTACGCAACCATGTCACGCGCCGATGCGGTCGTGGACAATCCGGGGAACGACCCGCCCTCCCAGATCCACGAATTGGTGAACGTCGCCGCTTGGTTGCCAGAGGCGTTCTGGATGCACTCGATCACCCCGGTCGCACCCGGCACCGCACCCGTAGGAGCGTTGAACGTCACGGCACCCGAGAGGACCATGCGGTGGTTGAGCGCGGTGTTCAGGTTCAGCGTGATCGTGCCAGCCGTGGTGCCCATGGAGTTGATGGCACCGAAGACCGCTGCACCGCTGTTGGCCTGCGCGGCCTGGAACACATTGCTGCCGAGCGTCCCGGCCCCAAGCCCCGTGAGAGCCGCCGCCGTGGTCGCAGCAGAGAAGACCCTCGCCCCAACCGTACCGGCCCCAATGGCCGTCTGGGCTGCGGTCGTCGTGGCTGCCGAGAGGAGGGCAATGCCCGTGGCCCCGACCGGGAGGATGCTTGCCGAGGTGGAACTGATGAAACGCGGGACGCCCGTCTGCCCTGCCGAGACGAGGTTGGTCGCCACCGCGAGGGCCTCTTGGTAGTCAGCCCAGGAGTCGATGAGGTTGGAGAAGTCCGCACTTGTCGGCTGGAAGTAAGCCTTCCAGAGGGCCTTGAGCGCGGACTTCGACAGGGCAGTCATGGCACCCTCAGTAGCTGCGGTTCCGGCGGGCGGGGTTCGTCTTCTGCGCCCCCATGGATACCTTGGCCGAGGGGATCGTGCCAGTTGGGTACTGGCAGTTCACCTTGCAGGAGGCCATGGACTTCTTGCCGCCGCCATACTCGCGGGCCTTCTCGGCCTTGGACTCGGTCTTCTCATGGTTGTAGTGGCTGGGCATCACTTCCTCCGCTTCTTGGACATGCCTGCTTCCGAGAGGGCAATGGCGATGGCCTGCCCCCGCTTCTTGACGACGGGACCGCGCGGGGAGCCGCTGTGGAGCGTCCCTCGCTTGTATTCGCCCATCACCTTCTCGACCTTCTTCTGGCCCTTGCTCATCTTCTTCATCGGTTTCCTCTCTCAGAGTTACGGCTTCCCATCACGTTCTGGACGCCAGATGCGGCACCAGAGATTGCGCCTCCGATAAGCTCCTTGACCGTGGCAAGCGCACCGACCGTGGAGTTGGGAAGCATCCATTCAACCGCCGGTCTGGCAACAACACCGGCAGTTATCTCGCCAGCCTCCGTCCTTTGGAGCAGTTGCTGTAGGCGAAGGAACTCATCGGGCGACACCAACGCTCGCGCCGCCCTATCCCTCAACTGGTCGCTGCCCCATTCCAGCATACGGGTCATCAGTCGGCTATTGGGGTTCAAAGGCCCAAACGCGACGTTCCTCAGACGCCTCAACTGCTCAATGGAGACAAGCGCAGGATCGGTGGCTTGCGTCAGGATAGTGCGAGACTGACCAGGAGACAGGAGCGAAACCGTCGTGGCGAGCTTGTCAAGCTGGGCGTATGCAGCATCGGGAGACCCAAACAAGGCAACCAGCCAGTCTTTCCGGGCTGGGTCCCTGACAAGATTGACGAGGGCCTCCTCGTTGATTGCGAACTCTGGGCCAGCCGTTGCGCTTCCCTTCATGCCCTTGGAGAGCGTCGTGATCTCACGGTAGATGCGGTTCAGGGCAAGGTTCTGGATGTTCTTGACCGTTTCCGAATCCTTGCCGAGGAAGTTGACGATCCTCTCAATGCGACCGGCGTCAGCCTCACCCCATCGCTCGTCAAACCATTTGGTCGCGTTGAAGTTGTCCTTGGATACTCCGAGGAAGTCCTTCACCCTATCGTCTTGCGCGTTGAGGTAGTCGTTAAGGGCATTGGATGCGCGACCACGCGCCGCTTCAGTCGTGTACCTAGCCCTTGCAGCGTCTGCTTGAGACTTGATCGCAATGCCGTACTTGGAGAGGCCCTCCGCGATGGCATTGGCTCGCGCAGCGTATTCTGGTCCAAAAACCTGGGAAAAGAACTGGTTGCGCTTTCCTTCGCTGTCGAGCATGTCCTTGAAGAAGCTGTCGGGATCAAACACGCGACGCCCGTTCTCATCAAGCTTGGTGTAGGTCGAGTAGACCCTCTGCCTCGTAAGGGCTTGCAAGGTCTCAATGGTCTGCCTGCTTCCTCCTGGGCCATCGGCAGGAAGGGCTGTCCGAAGTCTCTGCAAGGTAACGCCGACATCGCCGGGGTTGCCGTTCCAGAACGACTTGTCAAACCAATCCTCAAAGCTGGTGTTGCGCCCGACACCCATTGAGTCCCTGACGCGAAGGATCTCGTCGGCATTTGTTCGCAAGGCGTTGATCTCATCGGGACCAAGCCATTGGTTCAACTGCGACTGCTTGTCCCGGATGACGTTCTCAAGGGCTTCGCGATTGACATTGCGACCAGTCCCCGGAGCGGCGCGGCGGATGAGTTCCCACCGTAGGGTTGCGGCAATGGTAGCCCGAACCGCTGCGTTTTCCGGTCCCTGCAATGACTCAAATACGCTGTTGGAGAACTCTGCATCGTTGGCTACACGCGAGGCGATCTGCTCGTCCTGCATCAACTCAGCGCCGCCAGTTCGGAGCCTCCTGACCTTTCCAGCGCCAGAACGCTCAAACAGGTCCATGGCTTCGCGCCAAGCGCCATTGTTCGCCTCAAGGCGCGCGGCAAGTTGCTCGCCATTCGGAGCGCCGCGAACAAGCCGATAGATGTCGTTGTCTATGGCATCCGCGAGATCACGGAGCATCTGGATGTTGCCAGACCAGTTGCCCTTGTTGGAGTCTCTGATTGCCTTCTTGAGATTGGAAGAATCCTGGCGCAGTTCCTCGTAGGAGCGGTTACGCAGCCCAATGATTGCCCCTTCGGCATCACGCTCAAAGGCACGATCAATGAAGTCGCGAACAACCCTGTCGTCTTCCGGTGACAGGGAGGGGAATGTGCGACGCTGGAGGATGTCTTCGTATCGGACAACGGCTTGCTGGAGAGAGGTCGGGGCGACGGTCTGCCCCGCAAGAGCCTGCTCAATGCGTCGGAAATCAAGCCCGAGATCAGCCGTCACACGCTCGTAGGCATCGTTGATCGCAGTCCTGATCTGCGCGCCAACCCACGGACTGCGCGGATTGATGGTCTGCTGCCCCGTAACCGAAGTGCCAGCAGGCGCAGCCCCCTCGACCGTCTGCATGATGCTTTGCGTGTTCCCCGCGACGGGAGCGGCGCGACCGGCAGACATCGACTCAACAGCCTGCATTCCAAGCTGGTTTCGACGCTCCTCTCCAAGGGATTGGATTGCCCCAGCCCTCTGCTCTATCTCGGAGGCCGAGAGAACATTCGAGGAGGGGCGGGAGCCTTGAGGGGCATTGGCGGCAACCCCACGCCCAACTTCGGTCGGGCTGACCTCGCTTCCATCCATGCCAAGGAGCCTGCGCCCAAGGCTCTCCAGGTATTGCTGCTTCTTCAGCTCTGCAATGCGGAACGCTTCGCTTCCAGCCCCAGCCGACGCACGAATGCGGTTGATCTGCGCGTCCAGGATGCCGCCCTGTGCAAGAGACGCGGCAACGTCTGAGGCAGAGAGACGGGCCATCGCATTGCGCGCCTCTTCCGGCCCAAGAATCCTCACAAGCTCCTGCTCAATGGCGCGGAATGCTTTCTCATACGAAGCGACGTTCAACGTCGGCAGGGCGGCACCGGCACCAAAGATACGGGTGTAGGCATTGACTACGGCATTGCCAACAATGGGTGAGAGCGTGCCTACAAGAGCCTCACGGCCAACAGAGGTCATCTGCTCCCGAGTCATTGAACCCGGTGCTTGGCGATACTCAGGCGCATTCGTATCCACGCCAGGAGGGGTCGGGGATAGGCCGAAGATGTTCTCGCCAATCTTCTGGCGGATTATTTCCCCACCAGCACTTCCACCTCCAGAACCCAATGGCATAAGCCTTCCCCTTGTCAGAAGGGACAGACCAATGCCGCCAAGCGTTGGAGCAGCAGAGCCACCAAGGGCAACGCCAACGTCCGTCCCGGTAACAAGGTACGGGTTATCAACCGTTGACCACGGATCAGACGAGTTCTTGCGACGGTACAGTTGCTTGCCCTTGAGTGGACCTTCGCTTTCGATGGTCCTGAAATCATAGTCTGGCATCAACTGCTCAAGTGGCTTGGAACTCTCCATGCCAAACGCTGCCTTGGCGCGAGCAGCAAAGGGAGCCTCTCCAATCTGGATGCTGGAGCCAAGAGCCTGACTCTCCAACTCAAGCTGCCTCTTAGCAGCATCCCCACCTCCGGTCCTCAAGAACTCGTATGCCCCCATGGCGGTTGGGAGGGGGAATTGCGGCCTTGGCGGACCCTCAACAGCAAATGACTGAGCTGGCTGCGATGGCTGAGCCATTGGAGCGTCATCAAACGTGACGACGGTATTCGGCTCCAGATCGTCAAAGGTGACGATGGTTCCCTGCGGATCACTAGGCATCAGAGATCACCCGGTGCGATGTCATACCCTGCCGCCTTCAGCCGTGCCGCAGCTTGCTCTCTTGTGAACCTTCCAGATGCGACTGCTGCCTTGGCATTGGCGATGGACTGCTCTCTTGCGCTTGGCTGAGATGCAGCAGCGGGTGGCGCCCCAGCGGCGGGGGCGGCTTGCTGGGCTGGTGTGGCGGGAGCGGCAGGGGCGGTGCGACGACCAGCCCCCCTGCGAATGATATCGAAGTCTGGATATCGCTCGCGGAACGCCGGTCGATAGGAACCAACACCATGCTTAGACTCCAACGCATCAAGCATGTACGCATCAATCTCATCAAGCGCACGGGCCATCTGTTCTGGGCTGTTAAGGAGCCCAGCGCCCCGCTGTCCAAGGGCACTCAAGACGCCCTGGACATCCTTGTCCGAGATCCTTCCGCCCGGATCAATAGCCCGCGCCACAGAGAATGCAAGGAGGAGGTAGTTCGTCTTGATTGCCTGCGCGTCGCTGGCAGTCCGTCCATTCAGCCAACGGAAGCTATCCGTGAGACTGGAGTTTCCACCAGTAATCCTGTTCCATGCACGATCAACACCGATCTGGTTTCGCAAGTCGGCTTGACTAATTGCATAGGATGGAGCGCCAGATTCCGGCCTTACCGTTACGGCAGTTCCGAAGACGTTGTTGATCTGCGCGCCAAGTCCATCGACAACTTGCGAGAGATATCCAGTCGCGCCAGTCGCTGCGGGGCTGTTAACGACAAGATCCTTAGTGCGGCGAATGAGGTTGCGAGCCGTGTTCGTTGACACAAGCGACTTCTCAAAGTCATCGATGAACTTCTCGTCGCTCTTCGACGCCGAACCCGCACCCCCCATGGCCTTGGTTCGGATGCTCCTCGCAATGGAAATTGCGGTTTCGATGTCTCCGCTGCGGTAGGCCCGATTGGCCTCTCTCATCGCTTGGGTCGGCTTGCTATCGGTGTATGGACGGAAAGCCTCCTGTCCGTCCTCGTCAATGTAGAGACCGTCTGCCTTAGCACCGCCGCCACCGGCACCGGCACCGCCGCCGCCAGCGCCACCGCGCCCGCGAGCAAGAGCAAGACCCTTGGACTGCACATAGTCTGCCGTGCCGCGCATGACCTCAGAGAAGCGACCGGGGTCGGCTCCAGGATTCCGGGAGTTCCAGTCGTTGATGTATTCCCACGCCGCCTCCTGCGCCGCCGCCTTGTTGGCGTAGCCAGAGGTGATCTTGTCCACGGCAGAGACGAGGTTGCGGGCCTCAGAGTTGCCCATGCGGGCGGCGGCTTCAGCCCTGCGCTGGGCAAGCATCGCCTGATCCTTGGCCGAAAGCTGCCCTGCGTTCTGCGCCCTCGCCAGACCACTCAGGGCATTGGCGATGTTGTAGGCGCGGCTGGACTCCTTGCCTTCGATCTGGGCCATGGCTTCGGGGAAGGAAACCTTGCCGCCGCCAGAGAGGGTCTCAATCGCCGCCTGACCAATGCGCTCAAGCCCTCCGGCCCCGTCCATTCCACGAAGGGAGCGGGCGAGGATGGTGGCGACCCGGTTCTGCGCGTCCGCAATGTCGCTGGCGTAGGACGGGCGGGGCTGCCCCTGAGAGCCGGTGTTGAGAAGCTGGCCGACAATCTGAACAGCCCTCTGCGTGTCCTGCTGCGGTGCGGTCTCCCCCTGCTGGGCGTCTGTGGGGGTGGCAGCGGAGGAAGGAGCAGCGGCGGGCGCGCTCCTTGCGGGACGAGTCGGGGCAGCGGCGGGTTCTGCGCTCTCAAGGAACTGGTTGATGTCAATTGTGCGAGGAGGTTCTGGGGGCGGCTCAAAAACTAGAGACGGCGTACCACCAAGGCCAGCCGAACTGAGAAGAAGCGCCTCGTTGAAGCGACCTGGAATGTCACCAAGGACATCTTCAATCGCCCTGCCACGGGCAATCTGTGCCGCATTTCCAGCGGCAATTGGCGCACCCGGAGCATCTAGGGCGTTGAGATTGACGTTCCTGTCGTATGCCTCCTGCTCCGCAAGAATCCTCTGCACATCGGCTTCAAAGCGAAGACGACGCTGAACTTCTTCAGGGAGTCCGAATCGACCGCCAATGCCGTTCTCTGCCATCTCAGCCTCTTAGGTCGGAGCCTGCCCGCCGCCAGAATACACTTGCAGCGGGTCGTAGGACGGGGAGAACACGAACGGGTTGGCTGGCTGCCCCTGCGTTCCGGGGGCGAGCGTCTTCGCCGCCTCCCCGAGGAAGCGGCTGGCCCCGAACAGGCCGGACGGAACGCCGACCTGACGCATCAGACGGTTCTGGGCCTGCATCTGCCCGGCCTGCCCGAGGGCCTGCGTGGAGGTGCCAAGGGCACTCAGGCCACCGGAGATGACCTGACGGGCCTGCTGGTTGGCCTGCGCCTGCTCGTTCTGCCCAGCCATCATCATGGCGCGGGCGATGGCCTCGTCCCGGCGCGGATTGCGCGCAAACAGGCTCACGTTGCCCGAGGAAGAGGGGAAGCGCCTCGCCTGCCTCTCCTGCTCCCGGACGAAGTCAGAGATGCCCTGGAGCCTCGCCGTGCGTTGCTGCTGGAGGGCGTCAGCCGACATCTGCTGGAACAGGGGGCTGTTGGGGTTGGTAAGGGCTTCCGAAAGCTGGACTGCCCGCTCTGCCTGCGCCCGGACAGCCTTCTCGGTGGCCCGGCTCCGGCCCATGCCAAACAGGTTGGCGACCGAAGCACCGGCACCGGCAAGGTTCAGGGCCGTCTGGGCCGGGGCGAGGAAGTCAAAGAGTGCCATTCATCGTCTCCCGTGGATGTCCCCATATATCGTGAATCCGGCCAGCACGTCAGGCCCGTACTGGTCAAGAGTGCGGAACGACACCCGGAAGTGGGCGCCCCGCCAGCGAAGGGGGATCTTGCCCTCCGTGGTCCGGGCCATGCCCACGAAGTCCGTGCCGATCCTGAAGGTGCCAATCCCCCGGCCCCCGATCTCCTCCTGCGCTGTGACCGACACAAGGTCGTAGGACTGGAGGTTGAAGTCGCCCGTGGACTCGATGTCGTAGACCACCCGCCCGCCGACCTGGAAGTTGGGCACGATGTACGACCCGGTCTTGATCCGGTTGCTCTGGCGCGGCTCCTCAAGGTTTAGCCAGCCGGGCATGTATTCGGTCGGGTACAACGCCCCGTCGTCCGTATAGGTGTTCTGGTCGAAGACGTAGACCTTGCCATCCGCCCCGCCCAGAAGGAGGTCGGAGTTGGCCCGGACGTAGAGGACGCTCTGGAGGCCGATCTGCCCGTCGAAGTCAGACCAACTCGCCCCGGCCACGATCTTCCCGTCATCCAGCACGAAGTTGGCGTAGTTGTAGATGTAGAGCTTGCTCGCGATCTTCATCACGATCCAACTGCGCCGCTGGTAGTTGACGATCTGGATCTGCGGGTTGGGGCTTTCGATCACATCGCGGATGATTGCGCGCAACGTGTTCTTGATCGGCTCCGAGATGTTGGACCGTTGTAGGTTGTTCGTATTGATGAGCAGGCTGATCGACAGCAGCCCATCGTACCCGATGAAGGACAGGTCGTTGCCGGTGTTGACGAACCCATCCGCCGCGACCACGCCCTGCGGGAACAGGCCAGCGGGCTCAAGGTCCGCCGGGGCCGTGCCGCGATAGGCGTAGACCGCTCGCTCCGTGCCGATGATGAGGTAGGTCTGGAACGAGGCAATCGTGCGCGCCGGATCGGCACCGGGCTGCTGGCTGCCAATCGCCACCGTGCGCGTCTCAAGCGACTGGCTGTCCACCGTGAAGTCCTGGATGTCGTTCGCCCCCGAGGCCACGACGTTGCGCGGGTCGCGGGAGTCGATCATCCACGCGCGCCCGTAGTGGACATGGATCCAACTCGCGACCGGCATGGCGGACTGGTACAGGACGATGGAGTCGCCCGCCGAGGTCGTGGCAATCGCGGGAGCGACGTAGAAGCCAGAGGACAGGATCTCGGAGACGAAGGAGCCAGCCGTCTTGGTCGTGTTGTGGACGACATCGCCCACTCTCATCGTGGTGCTGAGCCAGTTCGCCACCTTGTCGGCAGAGACGGAGATGTAGGTCTGCGTGGGGCTGGTGCTGGTCGAGACGATGGTCGCGACGTTGTCGAGGACGCCATCGTAGGAAACGACGTTCAACTCGATGCTGTCGTAGATCTTGTAGCCGTCACCGGCAGTCGGATCGCCACCAACCGGAGCGCCAGAGATCGGGGCAAGGGTGGAGCCAAACCCACGCGCCGCACCCGAGATCGCCGTGTGGCTCACCCGCGACGAGGTCACGGCAGTCACGATGCCGTATGCCCCACGCTTGGCGTTGAACACGATATCGCCGGGAGCCACGAAGGTCTGCGCCGTCCAGTCCGTGACTGCGGAGTCCGTCAGCGCGTTGGCCGAAGTGGACGCACCGCAAGTGCCGTTCTCCATGACCGGCTGCAACCGCTGGAACTGTGCCGTTGCGCTGTCGATGTAGACCTGACGGTCCACGCCATTGAAGAAGACGAGCTTGTCATCGAACTGGACCGACCGCAGCCGCGCTGCCGTGGTCGCCTGCCACACTTGCGTCCAAGCAGAAGAACCGTTGTAGCGGAACACGATGCCATCGGAGGATGCGAACAGCGTGGCCGTACCGTCCCGGTCGATGTATTCGTGCAGGCCCGTGACGATGCCCTTGGTGGGCAAGGCACCCGAGAGCGCGACGTAGCCGGGGCGCTTCTCTGCACCACCCGCTGCGTTGATGAAGCGGTTGCGGAACCTCTGCGCGTAGTCGAGCGGGATCTCGGTCTCGGTGAAGTTCGTGGCTAGACCGCGCCGCGCTATCTGGTAGTACCTCTCGGGCACTTCACGACCTCGTCGTCACGCCCGGCTGGACTCGCACATACTCGCCCGTCTTGGCGGTCTGGCGTCCAAGGGCATTGTTGCGCGCGGCAAGGTACTTCAACTGCGCTGCCTGATACTGGCGCGTCTCCGCACCCGCGCTCTCGTCAAGGATCGCCGCAGCGACGAGGCCGAGGATGACCACGCGACCGGGGAACGGCACCACGACCGAGTCATCGGACCCAGCCACATACTTCGGCGGCAGCACCTGGAACTTCACGAAAGCCTCGTTGCCAGCGTAGTTCGCACCGGGGCGCGGGAAGATGCCGAGGCGGGGATTGCCGAGCGTGTCCACGCCTTCGATGATGTAGCGCGACGGCTGGCCGATGGAGTTCACGCGGTTGAGCATGCGGAACTCGTTCTTGTCCGAGATCGGCTCAAGCGGCGGGACGCGACCAGACACCGCGACCTCCTGGATGGAGTGGATGAACTGCTTGGCCGTGGCGAGCGTCGCGGTGTCGATGGTGTAGATCGACTGCCCGCAGACCATCGTCACCGAGGCCGATGCCTGCAACTCGTTCCAAGTCCCGAAGTCCGTCATCTCCTCCATGATGTCGTTGAGGAGGTTGATGCAGTTCTTCGTGAAAGCGTTCTGGTTCGTGGTAGTCACGCGGCGGATGTTCATCCGGTCGCAGACCTCGTTCACGATCTCCAGAATCGTGAGGTAGGGCGAGGCCATGTCAGACCTCCCTTGCGCGTAGGTTCAACTTCTCGAAAAGGATGTTGCTCACGTTGAGCGTGGCAGTCGAGTAGACCTCGACATAGGAGTTGGCCGTCAGCGTCACGATGCCGCCAACATGGCCCGCATAGGGGGCGGAGGAGGCTGCCATCCGAAGTTCCATCGTGGTCTTGGCAAGCGAGGAACCGTCCTTGCCGAGGCGAACCGCGACGTTCTGCGTTGCCGTCACTCCGCTGACCGTGAAGTCAACGTCGAACATGAAGGTCTTCGTCTGCGAGCCGGTGTAGGTAAGGCGACCGGAGCCGTTGTGCGTGAACTGGTTGGTGAACTCAGCAGACGTTCCGACGTTGGTAACGACGTAGGAGTTGATCGCAGTCGTGGAGATCAACCCCGTGCCCGTGGCGTAGCACTCGGCCTTGGCAAGCCCGAAGATCCCGTTGGCCGAGACCTGGGTGAACGAACCCGCCGAAGCGGTGATGGTCCCGAAGGTGCCCGTGCTGCCGCCGACCGTTGCCGCAGAGACCGCCGCGAACGTCACGCCACCCGCGAAGTTGACCGGGCCGTTGATCGTCTGCGCCGTGGTCTCGGCAAGGTTCAACTGGCTGTCGATGAGGTTCTCAAAGTCGCTACCCGTGGGCGCGTCTCCGGTCTCGAAAGCCTGCTTGAGGGTTGCCTTGTCCTGCTGTGCCATGGGTCACCGTGGAGGGTAGGGGCCGGTGTCGGGGAACACGATGAAGCTGCACTCGATCTCCATGCTCCCGATGCTGCTGCCCACATAGAGGTTGTAGCCGGGGAAGCTCTTGATCGGTTGGTTCGCCGCATCGTAGGCAGGCCCGGTCTTGCAGGCGGGGCCAGCCGGTTGGTCGGGGCGGACGAAGGGGACGTTGGTCGGGTCGGACTCAGCCGTGATGAACCATTGCGGGTCAATCGGCTCATCCTGGTCCTTGCGGACGTACATCCCATCCCAGCGCCGAACGACCTGATCGGCGTAGTGGACAAAGCCGCTCTCGTCGTCGCGGACGAGCCATTGGCCCCGCCGCCAGCGATTGCGCTCCGTCCACCGGCCCATTAGCTCACCCGCTCAGGACCGCTCTGCATCGCCATGATGTCCACGGTCGCCGCGCCGCTGGTGCGGATCGTGAGCCGGAAGCAGGAGGCGGGGTCTTCGTGGGTGAACGAACACCCGGCAGAGAAGGCAGAGACCTGAATGAACTGCGCGGAGGCAACGCCATTCGCCAGAACACGGTCAATGCTCCACGCAGCCGAGCAGCCGGTCATGTAGGTACCGGTGCCAGACAACTGGCGGAACACGAAGGCGTACTCCTGCGTGGAGACCCAAGTGTCCACCGGCCAGTAGATCGTCGTGGTTTCCCCGGAGACCGGGGAGAAGGTCCATTGCTTAGGGCGGGCCATGTCAGACTCCGTAGATGGAGGGGTCGAGGCGGGTGTAGACGATCTCAACCGCCGCGTTTGCACTCAGCGTGGCGATGCTACCCGAGGCAGCCGCGACGTTGAGGTAGATGGCCTGCGCGGTGGCACCGCTCTTGGCGCGGTTGACGCCCGAGTCATCGAAGGCCCGGACTGCCGTCGAGGAGATCACGCTGTAGATGCCAGCCGCAGAGACCGACACCGCACCCAGCGTGTCCGAGGTGAAGACCGTGGGGGACGTACCAGCCCGAACCGTCGCCTCACCCCCGGCAGCCGTGCCAGCGATGTAGTTGATCTCCACCAGCGCCGCCCCGATGGGGAGGTAGCCGACGAGGAGGCCAGACACCACACCGTTGGTCGAGGGGATCGTGGTCGTCAGCTTGGAGAACCGACCCCACCCGATCTCGGGCTTGGCGTTGCCCCAGGAGCCAAGGTTGACGCCCGTGGCGATGGGGCCTTGGAAGGTCGTCTCCTTCTGGCCGGGGCCGGGGTAGCCGTCCGACTGGCCCCTGCGGACCATGACAAGCTCACCCATGCCCTGAAGCCCGGTGACCACGCCCGAGGCCGCGAGGACCGACATCCTGACCGGCTGGCCCGAGCCGCTGTTGATGCCCAGCGGGACCGTGGCGCGGACGGCAGAGGTGATGGCAACCGAGTAGACGCCAGCGGCAGAGACCGAGACGCTACCGAGGTTGTCCGACTCCCCGTTGATGGCAAAGCGAACCGTCGCCTCACCAGCCGGGGCCGTGCGGCAGTAGAAGTTGATCTCCTTGAGGTACGCCCCGTAGGGAATCATCCCCACCACCTGACCGCTGACCGGCGAGGACGCTGCCGTGGCCTGCTGGATGGTGACGAGGTTGCCGCAGACCGCGCGGGACGGGATTCCGACATCCTGGCCGCCAGACCGAACCGGCCCCTGATAGGTCGTATCATTCCCCTTGTGCGCCGCAACAAGATCCGGGCGATCCGTCAGGGAGATGCGGGTGTAGATGACCTCCACGAAGGCAGCCGAGGCGAGTGCGCTCGTCGTGCCCGAGATCGCGCCCGTGGAGAAGTAGATCGGGGTCGGGTTGGCCGAAACGCCCGCGTGGGCGAACGGCAGGGTGGTCTGGGCCGTGGCCGAGTTGACGAACGCCCGGTAGACCGAGTTGCCCGAGATGGAGATGCTTCCGAGGTTGTCCGAGCCGCCCGTGGCGGTGCCGAACTTGAAGGCCGCCTCGCCCGTGAAGGCCCCGGTCTTCCAGATGTTGATCTCATGCAGGACCGCGTCGAACGGCAGGACCGCGACGGGCTGGGCCGTGATCGGAAGGGTCGTCAGCGGGGTCCACACGGTGAACCGACCGAAACCCTTGTTGGTCGTGGGGATGTTGCCCGTGTCGATGCCAGAGGCAACGGGGCCGGAGAACTGCGTCTTGAGGGTCATGGAGAGATCCTTTGCTGATCCGTCCCCAATCTACCCACCGGGCAAGGACGGGGAAGGCCCCTATGAGAAAGGGGCACCCTCTCGGATGCCCCTCCCCCTGCTGGGTACTACGAAGCAGCGGTATGCTTATTTCTAAGCTCCGGCGCTCGCGTACGCATAGCGCCAGTCGGTGGCACCCACCGAGAAGCGCGCCGTCGTCTTCGTCTTGAGGATCTCCGTGTCGAACTCGTTGTCACGGGTGATCTCGGCGTTGCGGCGACGGTAGAACGTCGCGCCCGCCTTGGCGTTCGTGATGATGAACCACGCATCCGGGTCCGTGAGGAACGGGTTCACGATGAGGTCAAGCTGGCCCGCCATCGGATTGATGTCGTTGTCAGCCGAACCCACCGCGAACTTCGTCCCGAGGATCTTCTCAGCCACGAAGCGGTTGGTCGGGGCGACCAGCAGCTTCTCGGGCATGAGGTTGATCTTCAGGTCGGAGTCGTCGCGCCAGTCGTGGATGTCGATGTACGCCTGCTCCAGCGACGCCTGCGTCAGGTCCGAGGCGACAGCGGGGATGTTCCGCTGGGTGCCACCACGGACATTCGGGTGCGTCGAGGAGAAGAAGGCGCTGCCATCCGCCGTCAGCATCGTGCTGAAGCCGAGGTTGAAGACCGAAGCGGCGACGGTCTCTTCCGTCTGACGCATCGACTCAGCCAGCATCTTCGGCACGTTGTTGATGACGTTGTACTGCTCGTCTTCCATCAGTTCGCGGGTGATCGTCGTGCCCAGCCCGTAGGTCAGGTTGACGTACTCGCGCTGATAGCCCTGGAGCATGTCCACATACGGGACGCTGTCACCATCGTCCTTCTGCCCGACGAGGCCGAAGCCCGTCACGCCCTGCTCCTTCTCGAACGCCTTGTTCGAGCGACGCAGGATCATGAAGCGGTTCCACAGCGGCGGGTAGCGGCGGTAGGTGTCGGCCCAGATCGTGGAGATGCCGGGCCACAGGAGTTCAGGGAGATTGCCAGTTCCGGTCGTCATGTGCGGTCCTCCCTATCAGGTCGAGGTGTAGGAGTGGAGGGCGATGCGGACCTCAAGGTCGATGTACGCATTGCCCCAAGCCGAGTTGTTGGCGACCGAGCCGAGGCCGCGAGCCTCAGTCGGAGCCAGACCCAGCACCTGGAAGGTCTTCACGGACGTATCCGCCGAACCCGCACGGATCTGCATCACCGAGGTGCCCGCAGCCGTGTTGCCGTTCGTCGCAGCCGTCAGCGAGACGTACTGCCCGACCATCGTCTCCGCAGCGGAGGCGTCGGCCTGACAGATGAACGTGATCTGCTGGCTGTCGTAGACCGCCGCCCACCCAGCCGTCGAGGCGGGGAGGAAGGGGCCACGGCCCGGCTGGCTGAACGTGAGCGGGCGACCGTTCTCGTCAAACAGCTCCGAAACCACGCCGAGGCAGCGGGTGTTCGCGGCAGCGTTGGACGAGAGGCGGATCACGCCGAGGCCCGCCGAGTTGAATCGGACGGGGTCGTTGATGAACAGGCCCTGGGTGTTGCCCGACGCAGTCACTCGATAGAGCTTCGTGCGGAGGGTGTTGCCAGCAGCCTTGTTCCGAATGGCCTGGAGGCCATAGGGAGCGTCGGTCATGTTGGACTCCTTCTGGAGGGGTTAGTCGATTGTGATGTCGCCCTCGACGGTAACGCCCGTCTTTGAGCGGATGTCTCTCTTCGTCCTCGTCTTGAGGCCCGTAAGCTGCTCCTGGGATGCGTTGCGGTAGTACGCCTCGCGCTCCCGAGCCATCTCTTCGGGCATCTTCATGAGGACCATGTCCCGATACTCCAGCACACCGGCTGAACTTCCCGCCCCCGACTCCACCCCATTGGGGCGGTCGTGGACAGCGTCTCCAGCATCCGCCTGCTCCCAGCCTTCAGCACGCTTCTTCAGCATGTTGGCGGGCTCGGCGTGGACCCAGCGAAGCCTGCTGGACGGGTCCCTGCTCTTGATGCCGAGAGGAGCGGCGGGCGCCCAACTACGGTTGCCCTTCTTCGCCGACTTCTTCCGGCCCTTCTCCGCGAGCGCACCGGCTGCGGAATCGTTGTCAATGTCTGCCATGGTCAATCCTCCACCGCAACGACCCTACCCATAGCCTTCTTCTGCTTGAGGTAGAGTTCGTGTGCTTCCTTGCTGGTCTTGGCGAGCGAACCGCGCCCACCCATGAACATCGCCTCTGCGATGACTCGCTCCTGAGTGCTGAGCGAAGTGCGCTCGCGCTCCTGTGGAGCCGGTCGGCCACGGGGCGAGGCAAACGCCCGGCGAACCGGGTTGGGCTGGTCCTCGTCCTCGTCATCGTCCTGCGGACTTAGCTTCTGCCTGATTCTGACATCAGCCTCGCTCAGGATTTCCCGGAGTGGAGCATCTGGGTACTCGTTGGCAACCTCAATGATGATTGCCTTTGACTCGTTGAACTTTGGGTGCTCAGGATTGACCCAGGGCCGAAGTGGCCTTCCATCCTCACCAGTCTGCTTCTGCCATGCCGAGAGGATTTGCTGCTCAATTGAGGAAATTGGAGGTGGGGCTTGAGAGGCGACTTCCTCGCTCTTCTTAAGCTCCATTTCCTTTTCCCTTGCCTCCTGCTTCATCTCCAGAAGCCGCTCGTTGGCCTCCGCAAAGGCCTCAACGTCGCCGACCGCCATTGACTCCTTCATGTTCTTCTTGATGGTCGCCAATTCGGCCTGCATCTCCTTGTCCCGCATGCCCCCGGCGATGGTCTCAAGGGCCTTCTGGAGCTTGGTGTTCTGCTCGGCAAGCAGGGAGATCTGGCGCTCGGTCTTCTCCGCTCGCTCGTTCGCCTCCTTGGTGTGGCGGTACAGGCGATTGAAGCGGGCCTTCAGCTTGGGGTCTTCGATCTCGACCCAATCCGTTCCCTTCTCTTCGGGTTCCTGATCGACAGCTTTCGGCGCGGCCTTGGGGGCTGCGGCTTCGGGCTTCGCGACAGGAGCTTTCGCAGGCGCGACAGGAACATCGTCATCCGACACCTCCACGCGGCTTCCGATCCTCTCGGTCATGCGGCGACAGCCTTGGCGTCATCCTCGATGACACCGATGATGTCTTCCTCCTGCATGACGTACAGGCCCGGCTCAAAGGCGATGGGCTTGGCCGCCCACTTGCCAAAGAGAACCCTGTCACCGGCCTTCATCACCTCGCAGGCTTCGCCCACGGAGACGACTACGCCCTCGTCGGGGATCATCTTGTCTTCGACGGTCTTGGGGATCTCGAAACCCATCTTGTTCAGGGCCGAGTACTTGGTGCCGATGGACGCCTGTAGCGTCTCTGCACGGACGACAACCCTCGCGAAGAGGGGTCGTAGTTTCTTGCTCATGCTTTCCTCTTTGGGCGGAATGCCCGAGAGGAAACTAGCGGATCGGCAGGGAGGCGGAAGGGGGGATCAGAGGAGGGGGACGGATCCCCCCTTCCAGGGTGCTCACGACTGGCAGGCTGATCAGCAGCCGCGACCACCCTTTTTCGGCTTCTTCTTCATCTGGATCACCCCCTTACAGGAACCCTCTGATGGACTCGTAGGTTGCCGCTGCATCAGCCGGATTGGCGAATGGGCGACCGAGAACGGAAGAAGCATACTGCTGTTCGATGGGAAGAACATAGGGATTCTGCACGGGAGCGCCAGCGTCCGAGATCAGTCCCCGCGAGAGGAGGTTGGCGTAGTACCGGCGTACCGGATCGGTACGGAAAGCGGAGTTCACGCCCTGCGTCCCGTAGGTGGAGATGAGCGCACGCTGCTGGATGTCGCTCATGCCGGGGCCGATGAAGGAACTGATCTCCTGCGGCGGGGCCATCTCGCCGCCACGGAGGTAGCGGGGCGTGGGGTTGGCGACCGGGACGAACGCCTCGTTCCGCATCTCGCCAAGGCCGGTGCCGAGGTTGCCGGGCATCCCGGACGGACCACCCTCAAAGGCAGCCATGTTGCTGATTGGGCTTCCAGTTGGCCCCTCTGGCACGCCAAGTGCCGTCAGGCCACGACCAATCCCATATGCAAGGCCACGCATGGCGGTGCTTGTCGGGCTGAATGCGTCCATCAGGGTGAAGTCGTATGGGTTGTTGGGGTCGGTGAACGCCCCGCCCATGGGCCTGCTGTCTGGCCCAAGTCCGAATACGCTATCAAGCGCGCGGCCAATCGGACCACGGTCCTCGACTGGAGAAGCAACAGTAGGTGGTGCGGGACCAAGATTTAGAGCCTGATTCTCCATGTCGCTGCCAGACATTACCGAATCGTCGCCAAGCCCAAGATCGTTGGTTCCCTCTCCAGCACTCTCGCCCGACATCCCCGTGGACGATGGGGCACCAGCGCCCTCCGACGACATACCACCGCCCTCGTCGTAATACTCGCGCAGGCCCGTGCGGGGGTTGCGGCTACCAGCGCCGCCAAGGGCCTTCAGGAGAGCCTTCTCGCGCGGGTTCACATGGGCAAGCTCGGTGTCCCCATTGCGACCCTGCTTGCGGAGGATCTCCATGGCGGCGGCCCCGGGCGAGGTCTTCATGCGGTTCTGGCGGCGGATCATGCGGCTCTCCGTTTTGCGGTCACTCTATGATTCCGGGGGAATCAAGCAACCTCCCTACGAGTTGAAGGGCCTCGTCAAAGCCCTGCGCGCGGCCCATCGCCAGCAAGTCCTGCGCCATGCGGTAGCGGTGGTGGACGTTCTGCTTGCGGATCTCCTGGACGAGGTACTGCGTCACCGGGTGGCGACGCCAGTTCTCCACCTCATCCGGGTCGAGGCGATGGATCATCGCTTCTTCCTCGCCGCCCTCATGTTGTCAACGAGGTTGGGGTAGGGTCGCCCAGCCTTCTTGGCTGCCGCCTTGGCGGATGCCTTCTGCGCCGGGGACAGGGCCTTGGGCTTGCCAAGGGACTTCGGGCGGGCGCGGTCCCAGATGGGCTTCTTCATGTCAGCACTTCCATGCACGGAGGGACTTGTTGATGCGGGAGTTGGGGTCGTTGGCCGTCTTGGCCGAGGTGAGCTTCTTCTTCATGCCCGTCATTCGGGCACAGAATGACCTCTTGCGTGGGCCGCCTTCCGGCTGCGGGGGCTTGAGCGTCCCCCCCGTTGCGGCCTTGTAGCTGGCCCGGCCCCTAGCGTTGAGGCCGCCCTTTGGGTTCTGCCCGGCCTTTCGCTGCCATGCGGGGGTCTTCGGCATCAGTCACTCCTATGAGTTGAGAAGGAGGAAGACGACATCCTCGTCATCCTCGCGAAGGGCAATCTCCCTGTCCAGCGTCGCGCGCAGCTTGGCGTTGACGGCTCGGGACAGGCGCTCCTGCTCGGCAAGGCGGGTTTCCAGTTCGTTGACCCGCCTCAGTTCCTTGCGGATCTTCCTGACGGCACGGTCGCCAAGGATCTGCCTGGCGAGGATGTTGGTGCTGATCGTGGCGGCGGGAGCGATGACCTCTTCGTTGACCACCACTTGTGGGTCAAGGTTCTCTGGCGTGACGCGGAGGTAGACGCCGGGCGAGACCTGACGGATGAACGATCCCGGAATCTTCTGGTAGGACGCCCACCGCTGGAACTTCTGAGGTACGGACGGGCCGGTCTGGACAGGCGGGACAGCACCGTAGCCCCACGAATCCGACCATGAAATGCCCCATGAGTCGCCCCAAGAGACGAACATCACACGGGGTTCCAAGGATCAGCGGTGGTGCCGGTGCCCTTGACCTGAATGTCGTTGACGTACTGGATGTTGGCGTCCACCTGACCCGCTACCGTGAAGGCAAGCGAGTCGGTCTTGGCCTTGATTGCCGTGACCTTGGTGTCGGTCGTGGTGAGATCGGAGGCCGTGGCGAGGCCGCTCTGGATCTCTGTCACCGCATCGGCAGCGATGGACGCAGCCGTTATGACATCGGATGCCAGCGACGAGACCGTGACGCTGTCGCCGGGGAGGGCCGCGAAGACCTCCTCGCGCACATCGGTCGGGTCCGCGCCCGAGGCCGTGACATGGAGGACGAAGTCGCCCAGCGTGTCCGTGTGCGACGTGGTCAGGGCCAGCGAGTACCAGCCGTCGCCACGCTCGGTCACGGTCGGGGTGATTGACGCGAAGGCCGCGCCGTTCTTGCTTGCCGAGATCGTGAGCGTCAGGCCGGTCTTGCCGGTGATGTGATCGGTGCTGTCGGTCATCAGCACCATGAGGTTGCGCGCCGTGGACTGCTTCAGCATGGCATCACCTGTTCACAACGCGAGAGCGGGAGTAGGTGTTTCCGCCAGCCGGGGCAGAGGGCGGCGGGTAGTGGAGGATCGTGGCTTCGATGTTGTAGTTGATGAAGGTGCTGCTGGACAGAAGCCCAGCGGTCCCGGCAAGCAAGCCCACGCCCTCTCCTGGCCGCACGATGATCCCGCTGCCCGGCTCGGCGGCGAAGATGTCGATGTCAGCGAGCCCGTCAAGCTGGATGCCGTTGAGCGACTGCCCGATGGCACCGAACACCTTCATCGCCGGGTTGCGCCGGAACACGCCAGCGTTCTGCTGCTGAAGTACGCTAATCGTTGCGCCATGCGTATACGGCCAATCCCATTGCCACGATCCCTCAAGGCGCGAACGGAACGGGCCGACGACGGCGCGCATGGACGATGGCGTCGCCACGCTGCTGTCGGGCTTGATGATCGTCGCCGCGTCAGCCGAGGTGTCGAGGCCAAAGATGCGCGCGATGCGAAGGTTGATGGCTGGCACGGTGAGGGAGAGCGAGGTGGTGGCGTTGGTCTCTCCGTCCAGCGGGATGAACGCTACGCGCACAGCCAGCACGACGCCGCTGCCAGAAGCGTTGAACAGGCTGACAAGGGGGCCGTCTATGACAGCATCGGTGGCAACGTCCACGCTGCGGTAGGTGTAGGTCGCGCCCGTCGCGGTGTTGGTAACGAACATCGCCACGATCATGCTGTGCGGAACGCCGTACTCGGTCTGCGTAACCGCCACGCCCTGCCCCTCGCGGAGGACGATTGGCTCCACATCAACACTCGCGCCGAAGTCGCCAAGCGTCGCGAATGCGTCGTGCTTCCACGTTGCCAATCCGCTGCTGAACTGACGCGACGAAAGGCTAGTGCCGCCGATGGCCGCGAAGTACGTCGGTGCGTCAGCCATGCGCTTGAGGGCGATGCCCGAGGTCGTGACGCTGTCGGGGTTGGTCGTGAACGTCACCTGGGAGGGCAGGCTGGCGGATGCGGTGTCGTGCTTGATGGGCGAGACTGCATCGCCGCCGCTGCTCGCCGTGGTGCGAAAGAGGGCAAGAGCGCCCGCGCGACCCGAGCCGAACTGCACGTTGCTTGTTGGGGCGACGGGCGAAAGCCTGAGATTGACCAACTCGTAGTACCGGCGCGAGTCAGATGCCTCGTCATTGAAGAGGGCGAATATCCCATCCTCAAGCGGTCGCACATCGACTGCACGTTGGTAAACGAGGAAGGTCTCAGGCATCGGGCGTCACGACGACGAATTCGCTGTAGCGCGACGGCACCTTGCACCCAGGGCAGACGATGGGAGGCGACGCCGGGCCAAGCCCCCCGTTGATGTCGTTCTCCACGCGGGAGGCGAAGGACTCCTCCACCTCCCACTCATGCAAGCAAGCCTTGTGGCGCAGCGTCTTCATGGCTTACGTCGCAGAATCGGTGAACTCGATTTCGAGATCGGCGGTGCCAACTGCGGACGATCCCGAGTGGAACAACTCAAACCCCTGCGTCGCGCGGCAGACGATTGGCTCGACGTTCGTGTCGCTGTAGCCAGCGTTCCAGACTTCCGCGAACGGAATCAGCGTCAGCCAGTTCGCCTGCGTCGTGCCAGCCACCACCGGCTCCTCGTTCACAAAGAGGAAGCGGCGGAAGATGTCGCTGCCGGTGACCGTCTGGTTGGTGCCACAGGTCGTGGCGGCGTCAAGCGCCGACGAGCTGGTGTCGTGCTTCACGGGCGTCACAGCGGTGCCAGCGGACGCTGCCGTGATGCGGCGGCATTGGGCGGTCGTGATCACGCCGGTCACCGCTGCGGTGCCGTTGTTGAACCAATACGCCCTGTAGGCACGGATGATGCGCGCCGATGCTGTGCCGTTGAAGACGTTGAGCATGTCCTTCGCGTTGGCATACGCCACCGCACCAGAGGTCGCTCGCCAAGTAGCTGCCATGTCAGGCTCCCATGTCGATGATTGTCTTGCCGGTGCCCTGCGTCGCGCCGAACACCGTGATCTCCCCGCGCCCGTCCATGCTCGGGCCAGCAGCCCATTGCTGGATGCGGTTCTCGTTGAGTGCGCGGACGCTTGCATCCAGATCGTCGCGGATGTCGCCCGGCATCAGCCCGATGCGCCGTCCCGCCTGGATCTTCAACATGAAGTCCTTGCAAGCGCGCACATGACGCTCAGCAAGGGGCTGCTCCGTCCTGAGCAACCAGCAATCCATTGCCGGTCGCCACTCCATCGCTGGCTGCTTCATTGCATCATCCCTCCGGGTACGACCTCGACGCCCTCTGCCCTGCCATCGGCACCACGAATGATCCTTCGCGGCGCGCCCATGGACTGCATGAGGGACTGGATCATCTGCATCATGCGCTGGTCGCGGGCAGCGTTCTGGGCGTCCATCTGCTGGATCATGTAGCGCACATCCTCGCCCATTTGCTGTGCAACAGGCTTGACCGCTTCGATCTCGGGAACATCAGCACCGGCAGCACCAATGCGCGCCACCATGATCTTCGTGTCAGCCTCCATCTTGGCCTTCTGGGCCTCCATGGACTGCTTGGCGGCAAGCTCCTGCTGGACGCGCACGTTCTCGTACTCTTGCTTCATGCGCGCGATCTCGGCCTCGTTCTGGATCCGCATCTCCTGCAACATCCGCTCGTTTTCGATGCGAAGCTGCTGAAGCTGCTGGTCCCCGACCATCTGCGCCTGCTTCATCTGCTGATCGACTTGCATCTTCTGCGCTTCGATCTGCAACTGCTGCTGCGCCGACTGCGCCTCTAGCTGGAGCTTCTGCTGCTCGACCTGGACCTTCGCCTGCTCAGCCATGGCCTTCGGATCCGGCGCAGGCTCCGGTAGTTGATCCACAGATCGCGGAAGAATGCTGTCAATCCCGTCAATTTCCATCTCCTCTAGCAGCCTCCTCGACACCGCGAGCAGGACTTCAGGGTTGTTGGCGACAAGGGGGTTCTTCGTGGCGAAGTCGAACAGGAACTGGGCCTTCTGGAGGCGACTCTGCTGGTTCATCATGCGGGGATCAGCCACGGGCATGATGAGCATGTCGTCCATGAAGTCCTGATCGCTGACCACCATCTCCTCCGGCCCCTCCGGGCTGACCGAGATGAAGCTCTCGATTCCACGGAAGTAGATCCCGTGGAGGCGATAGATCTTGTTCAGTTCCTTCGACCAAGAGTGCAGCAGGAACTCCTGCACCGAGGTGAACATCACCAGCGACTGCTCGACCATCGTCTGCATGGTCGTGGGCTGGAAGACCTTGTTGATGTCGCCCGCAGCGGCGTCCGTGGTCGCGCCGATGCGCTGGGCGCGCGTCTCAAGCTGGGCAATGGCCTGCATGAGGGTGGGCGGCGGGGCGGGGAAGGACAACGTCTTGATGCCCTTCTGGATGTCGTCCGTGCTGGCCGAGACCGTCTTCAGGCTGCCGAGTTCGATCTTCACCGGCCCCTTGCTGATGTTCAGGGCCTCCGAGATGAACCCGCTCATGTTGCCGTGGATCGACAGCGTGGTCGCGTCGATGAACTGGCGCAGGAGCTTGTTGACCGCAATGTTCGTCTTGCCCAGCAGGAAGCCAAGCCCGTAGCCGTAGAAGCCGTCCGGGTTCACAAGGAAGCGGTAGTGCGTGTATTCCTCGATGGGCAGGCGACCGTTGAGCGGACGCCCGGTCTGGTCAACCTCGTACCGCACTTCGATGCGGAGCAGCTTCTCGGAGGTAACGTCGATCCAGATCTTGTACGGCTCCGCGATCCCGTCCCCGTCAAGGTCGAGATGGCAATGCTGTTCGATGATCTGGGCCATGTCCTCGCTCTGCGTGGCAGAGGCGTGGATGCCGTTGTCCCTGTCGTTCTGCTCCTGGATGGGCGACGACAACTGCCCGATCATCATCGGCTCGGGCGGGGATAGGAAGTAGCCCTCCGAGGCGCGGATGCGGCCCTCGTTGAGGTTGATGTGAATCAACTCGGTCTTTCGATGTACATCCTCGATGTTGATCGGCCCGATGTGGTACGGGACGTAGAGGTCTTCGGCGCGGACGGCGCGGGTGACGATCTTGTTCATCACCGGGTCGAAGTACGTCTTCGTGAAGTCCGACCCATGCACCGCGACCCGCAGCAGCATGGCCGACTTGTCCTCCTTGTAGGTCTGGTCCTTGAAGAACAGGGACCATTGGAGGAACTGGCTGACCCGCTTGGCACGCTCGGAAGAACCCGGCACGGAGGGGTTGGTCGAGATCGCGGCGACCGGCATCCGGCTCGCGAAGAATGCCTTGTAGGCGCGGCTCTGGAAGCTGTTGCAAGCCTCCGTCAGCAGGCCAAGGCTCTCGTCCGAGGAGTTGGGCCACGGGCGGTTGATCGGCGCGTCCTGCTGGTTGTAGACCGCAACCCAGTCGGCATGCATGGCATCCCATTCCGACCGGCTCTCCATGTCCGACCTGAAGTCCTCAAGGCAGACCTGGGCGATGGACTCGCGTTCCTGCTCGGAGAGACTGTCCGCAATGTTGACGAGGAGCGCATTGAGGGCCTGCCGCTTCTTGCGCCGGATCTTCTCGTTGTCCCCTCGCCACTTGCGGTCGTTCATCCGTAGGTCTCCTCAAGTCTCGGCAAGTTGCCGCGCGTGTTCTCCCACAACCACGCAACCATGCCGGGACCGTGGGCGTCCCATTGAATCCACGGGCTTTCCTGCAAGAACCTTGTGAAGTCCTGCGCCTGACAAAGGATGTCCCTGTCGGTCCAGAACCTCTTGTTCCTGCCTCCAGCAGCCATGTCCATCAGGATGTATTTGGGTGTGCCATCCTGGTGGCGCGCGTCCTTGTCCAGCTTGCTCTCGTCAAGGTGACAGGAGTCGAAGCCGTAGAGGCCGATGGACTGGAAGCCCATGAATTGCCATGCAAGTATCATAGCGCGACCGGCAGAAGAAGACCCACCCCCCATCAGGAACTTCTGATGCTCGGGTGGGAGGACGGACTTCTCGTCCGCGCCCACCGCTGCATGCCAGCCATAGACCTTGCCGCCCGTGTCCATGAGGCGCTTCACCGTAGAAGGGTCCACCATGGAGGCGCAGAAGTAGCGCACCCCAGGATAGGCTGCCGGGAGAAGCTCGGCGCGGGGCTTGCCATGGGTGCTGATGCCCTCATGGGGGCGTGGGTCGAGGAGGACGCACCCCCACGGCACCAGCCCGGCTGCGATCAGCTTGTTGTGGCTGTGCTTGACGCAGAAGAGGATTGATCCGTTCTCCACTTCCTTGCGTATGGCATCCATGGTCTCGGGGAGGTCAAGGGACGGCCCGGCAGAGACGATGACAGCCCGCCTCATGTGGTGGCGGCTGTAGCGCACCCACTCCGGGATCTGGGCAAGGTTCGCCACGATGTTGGCGCGGATGGTCTCCTCCGGGACGCAGTTCTGCGTCTGTACCAGCATGTTGGTCTGGTAGGAGTTGTTGGTGATGGCCTTGATCTGCTCCTTCTTGGCTTGAGCCATCTGCCGCACATGGAACACCGGAAGGTCGTCCGGGATGTCCTTCCAGTCCTTCGTCACGGCGACATGGACGAACCCCAGCCCATCCACCGCCCGCTCGACCGACTCAAAGGCAATCGTGTCCGTCCGCACGGCATTGATGCCATAGAGCGAGGTGTCAACGTGCTTGCCGTCCTCGTCGGAGGAGTAAAAGCCGATGAATATCAACGGCTTGTCCTCTACCGCCAGCAGCGCCCGGCGGATGTCCTCGACCGACACGTTGTCGCAGTTGATGACCGGCACAGCGTCCTCCGGCACCTCGCCGTCGAAATCGCGGGGATTGATTCGGACATGGGGGCGACCGGCGAGCAGCCGCTCCACGATCTCCGCATTGGTCATCCCTAACTTGCGGTTGCCCTTCTTGTGGACGAAGACCCCATCCAGGTACGACGCCTCGAAAGCGTCCAGACCATACGGACCAAGCCCGGTACTGCAAAGATCGTGCCAGTTGCTCTTCTCCTGCTCCATGTGGGCGATGACGCAGACCATGAAGACGTAGCTGTCGTGCAGTTCGGACAGCTTCAGGACATCGTCCTTGAGGTACATCCCAACGAACTTCCGCAGGAAGTCCCCGCCCTTGAGCTTGAGGTTGAAGGCCATGAACCCGCACTCGGGATGCGGGGCGCTCTGGGCGCGGGAGAGGAGGACGCCGTCGTGGTCGTCAAGGAGGATTACGTCGAGGAAGGATTCCGTGATCGGGGCCTTGGTCTCCACATCGCCGTCCAGCCAGACAAGCCAGTCGAACCCATCCTCCTCTGCCTCCTGAAGGGCGATCTTCAGCGCGAAGACCTTGTGGGCAAACCGCAGCAGATCCTGGCGGTAGTCATAGCCCGGCTGGGAGGGGTCAAGGCGGCGCGCGGCGTGGCGCTCCATGAACCCCCGGAAGCCGAAGTCCATGGCGAGCTTGTCGTCCGTGATGACGTTCGGCTCCAGCAGATCTCCCCAATATTGCTTGGCCGTCTCCAGCCAGCGCCTGCCGTAGAGTTCCTCGCCAGCGGGGGACCAACTGCTGGCGACCATGACCTTGCGCTTCATTGGGACTTCTCCACGAAGATGCTGTCCTTGTTCACGACATCGACCAGCTTGTAGTTGAGCAGCCGAAGGACGTTAATCGAGTCCTCCTTGGGGCGTTCGATGATGAGGACCGGCTTGTGCTGCTTGAGGGTCTCCATGGCCCCGACAAGCACACGATGCTCGAAACCCTCCGTGTCGATCTTCACCAGACCAAGGAGTGTGTATTTGAACTCATCTATGGCGTACATCGGCACTCGACCGGCGTTGTCCACTTCAAAGCCTCTCGCTCCCGTATTGGCAAGAGCGTCCACGCGCACGGAGCCAACCCCCCGCTGCGCTCCAGCGGCACCGTAGATCGGGATCACGGATTGCAACTTGCGTTCGCCCTGCTGTACGCCAAGACCCTGCGTATTGCGGACAAGGCACGGGTAGTTGGCCGAGTCGGGCTCAAAGGCGAACACCGTGTCGAACTGCGCGGCCATGCGAGCGGAGTAGATGCCCACATGCGCGCCGACATCAATGGCCGTGCCGACCTTCTTCACATGCTTCATGGCGGACTGATACGCAGCCATCTGGTACTGGCTGAGATCACCGACAAAGTGGTGGTCCGTTTCCGGCAGCCACCAGTCTCCAACCTTCTTCACTCGAACCTCCCCTTGGTCTTCATCATGTGGTCGTACTCGTTCGTCCACCATCCGCCGAATGGAACGTCGCGCAGATGCTCGAACCATGGCCCGCCATCGGTGAAGTGCATGGCGCGCGGCTTCACCGTGTGCTTGGTGTGTCCGACGAGGAAGTTCCATCCTGGCGACAGGTCACCGATCTCATGGTCACGCAGCCACGCAAAGGTGTGCAGTTCCTTGCCGGGGATCGTGTTGACGTAGCTCGGCGTGAGGTACTTGTTGGCCGGGTGGGAGCAGTTGAACAGGATCACGGAGGACCAGTTCTTGCGCGGGTACTGCTGCTGGACCTGACCGTCCATCTTGATGTCGTTCTGCGGGATGTGGTTCTGCTTCACCACTTGCACCGCAAACTTGTCGTCCCGCTCGGCATACAGGCCAGCGATGTCGTCCAGCCAGAGGATGTCGCAGTCGGTGAACAGCGCCCAGCCTTGGTAGTTCTGGAGCGCGGGGACGAGGAAGCGAGTGAATGCGAACTCCGTCGAGAAGGGACGCCCGTCAAGGACATCGAACATCTGCCCGGTCTTCGGGTTCACGCCCCATTCGCGAGAGAATATGCCACGCGCGCGCAGTTGCTTGTGATTGAGCGCACGGACATGAAGCGGAATGCTGCTCTTGCGCTGGGCAGAGAACGAGCAGACATCGAACGCATCCACCTCGCGAGCGTCGAAACCTATCCAATACGGAAGCGGGTCAACGTCCATCCTCGCCTCCGTCGAACTCGACCCGGACGAGCGCATCCCCCTGGAATCGCACATCCGTGATGAAGCGCATCCACACATCCCGCGACCAGAGCGTCAGGTGTGCGTTGCGACCATCTGGCAGCGTCTTCTTGGCGGGGAAGGTCGCGATGCCGAAGAAGCAATGCTTGCGCGCGCGGATCGTGGCGTTGAACACCGCCTGGCGAAGTTCCTCTCCCTCAAGATGCTCCAGCACATCGCAGCAGATGACCATGTCGAACGGCAACATGATGTTGGGGATCTTGTCCAAGCCCGGCACGGCAGGATCGTAGAGCGTAGGCATCTCCACGCCCCATTTCTCATGCAGCTTGAGTTCCGTGTATTGCATCCCCTTGCCGCTGCCGAAGTCGAGGATGGTCTTGATGTTGAACTCCGTGATGATCTTCGCGATCTGGTCGCTCCACTTCTCGGTGGAGTGGCCGGGGAACTTCCCCTCGGCGTGCATCTGCTTGTAGAACGCGAGGTTGCTCATTGCTTCCTCCTTCGGATGCAGAGTTCATATCCCGCTGCGTTGAGTGCCGCCTCGAAAGACACAAGCTGCGGCGAGTGCTGGTATCGCCATTGGCTGATCGTGTCGATCTCAAGGCCCGACTTGTCCCGGAGCGACTTCATCGTCAGGAACTCGTCCCTGTTCACCAGTTCAAAGAATTCCCTGACCAAGGGATGCATGTTTCCTTCGATGCGGAGCTTGCCGCAGCGGCGACCACGCCTCTTGTCGGCCATGCGCCGGTAGCCCATCAGCCGGGCCGGGGTCATCACCTGGGTCACTTGACCAGCCTCTCGAAAGTGGACCACTTCATGTAGACGCGCGGCTCGTTCTCGGGCTTGAACGGCTCCGGGTCGATCCGCACGACGAGGATGTCGGCACTTCCGATCCATCGCTCCCCGGTAGCCCACGCATCCTTCTTGCGCTGCTTGGCTTCAACTAGGACGCGCTTGCCGTCCTTGAGGACTGCCTCGACATCGTGGGGGAATGCGTCAAACGCGCCCGATCCCGGCTGCCGACGAGCGGTCAAGCCGAGTGACTCGAACTGCTTGACGATCCATTGCTCCAGCTTCCGGCCCTTGGCCTTCGCGGACTTCGCCTTGATCACGGGATCTCTCCATTGCGCTGCATATGCTCAAGCGCCTTGCCGTTCCGCATCTCCTGGAAGTTCCACATGCGCCCGGCGATGGTGCAGAACGCCTCAAAGCGACGTTCCGCCCATTTCAGGTCGGTCAGGTCACCCGGCATGTAGGGCCAGAGGGTGCTTGGCACACCATGCCGCTGTATTGCGTGCGGAGCGGTCATGATCGCCTCTTTTCCCCTTCTGAGCGCCTCAAAACCGAGACCGGAGTTGAACGAGGCCACGATTGCCGTGTTCTCCCAGAAGGTTTCGTCCTTCGGGCTCTTGTGGAGCGTAACGACCATCATTCCGGGGAAGCGGGTGCGGATTTCCGCGCGCCATCCGGCGTCAAAATCAGCCGGGAGCTTGAAATACTCCACCATGAAGTGGCTTGGCGGCTGGTAGACGATCAACTGGCGCTTCTGGAGGTTCTGGCGCGGCTCCAGCTTCAGCAATCCACGCGACTGAAGGGCTGCCAAGCGAGGTCGATCCACCTCCAACGTATGTCTCTGACCGTTGGACTGGTGATCCAGCGAGAAACGGAAGTACCCCTGCTCCTTCCAGAGGTCTTCGTTGCGCCCGAAGAAGGCGTGATCAACATGGACGAAGTGCTTGCCCTCCTGGCGCGCCTTTTCATGCATCTCCGCACCCCCGTATAGGATGCCGTAGTGCAGATTCACGCGAGCGAGCGGCTCTCCGTGGGCTGCAAGGTATTCGCCCTTGCAGAAATTGCGCGCAAGGTTCTCGCCCAGCGGGTGGGGAGCCTTTGTCGGCGCGAAAAACTTGATGTCCATGTCACCTATACGCCCCGAGAAGGCTGAACTTCCCCGTCATGGAGATGGAAACGTCCTCGTAGCGCCGGTTGCCCATGCGCCGCGCGAAGATGCGGTCCATTTCCTCGTTCGTCATGCTGGGAGTTGGCTCATCAGGCTCTGCCGTGACGTAGATCGCCACGAAGGTCTTGTTCTCGGTCCTGCCTCCGACACGACGGATGAGATCGCGCGACTTCATGAAGTTCAGGACGTAGGAAACCCGCGCCACGGTCGCGCCGGGGATCATCTTGGCTATGTCGTGGACCGTCCATTCACCATCCATGGACCGCACGACTTGCCGGATTGCTTCGGTTGTCTCGCCCGCCATCACGCCCTCCTGCGTCTGACTGCGTAGGGATCGGATACCACGCCCCCAAGTTCGCGGGCAAGTTCCATCAACTCGTCGTTGACCCGGTCCTTCTCGGTGGTCACCCGAGAGTGGGCGCTCAGGGCGAAGCCAACTTCGTCATAGCAGTTATGCACGATCAGACCCCTTGTCCCTATCGTGAACACCGGGACCCGTGCCACCGACAGGTTGAACACGGCTGACCGACCTTCGATGGGAGAAATACCCAGGATTGCGGCGTCGCCAATTGCGCTGTTGGCAGAGGCGCGTGCACATGCGCGCGTTGCGATGCTTTGAAAGGAACTCCTTGCCGCACTCTTCGCACTTGCAACCAAACCGGGCTTGGAGCTGTCCGTTGGCCTTGCCGCGCTCCGAATGCCACTTGCGGCCCTCTTCGCTAGCGTGCCAATCGCGCGCAGCCAACTGAGCGGCTGCAATGGCTTTCTGGAGATGTGCCGCCCTTGAGGGGTGTCGCATGTGTCGGGAGAGGTGCTCGCCTCCGGGCACGCACTCAAGGTTGGAGATGTCGTTGTTGGACCTGTCTCCGTCGATGTGGTGCACATGGTGCCCCTTCGGAATGGGGCCGTGATGATGCTCCCACACCACGCGATGAAGTCGCTTGCCGCGACGCTGCCAATAGTGGCCGCAAAGCCAATACGCCTTGCCAAGGAAATGCTGCGGTTCAGACATTCAGGATCATCCTCCGAGTTGGTGGACATGATCCTATCACCAATACGCAGTTCGTCAATGGTACGCCACCCACGACGAGTGAGAATTTTGTGCGACGAAGTGGCCCGGAACGAACCTCCGTCGTGGATGACTTCAACTACCTCTTCCAGACCCGTGCAGCCGGAACGAAGAACTTGTTGCCAGCCAAGTGGCGTCCACACTCGGTCCCCCGGCACGATGTCTTCGATTGGCACAAGTCCGTTAGATTTGGTCTGGACCAGCGTCCCGGCTACAAAGCAATGGTCCTCCTGCCTCCGAGTGGCCGGTCCCTTGTCGGGTTCAAGCTCGTCCAGCGTCAGGCCGGGGCAAGTGCGCCAGAAATGCTGGCAGTTCTTGGTCACGAAGAACATCGGGTGGTACGCCCCGTCATTGGCCTGCTCGCCAACGAGATGCTCCACGATGGTCGTGTAGTTGGCCTTCCGATCTCGCCGCCCCTGACGGAGGATGAAGCGCCCTCCGGTGGCGGTCCGCATGTTGTCTTGTGGGGAGGGACCATCCTGGCTTGCCCACATCTGCGGGTCGGCCACGCGGATGTCCACGGGCGGTAGCTCCATCTCATGCTCAAGGCGCAGGATCTCCCGCGCCACGGCCCCAGCAGACATCCTAGCCCCCATGTCCGCCTCGCCGTTCCAGCCATACCACTCGGCAAAGCGGATCTTCGCGCCCGGAGGAAGGTAGACATCCGGGAACCCGTCCTTGGCCTTCAGAGTTGCTCCCTCTGATATGCAGTACCATCCAACGGAGAAGGGTTTGGCTGTGCCCCAGTCCATAGCCATGAGATGGGTCCAATGTCGTGGGGGCTTGAAGCTCCGTACCATGTGCCGGGATCTGTCGAGCATGGATAGGGCTGCTCCCGAAACCACATCCCAGTCGCCGTCCCGTAGTGCCTTGGCCCGCTCGGGGGAGAGGGCGGTGAATGATCCTTCATAGCTGTCCACATCCAGGTGCGGGTTGTCGTCCATCTTCGCGGGGATGTAGATGCTCCTCCAGCCCGGCGAGTTCTTGGTCTTGGTCGTCTTGTCGTGGAAGAAGTGCATCGGCGGGGCTTGTTCGATGAAGATGTCCCGCAGGAGGTTGTGCGCCGGGCCTCCGGGATTGCTGCCGATGACAATGCGCGGAAATACCTCCTCCTGAGCCGCCTTGTAGCGCCCAAGGCGCACTCGGGTGCGTAGGAACTTCAACTGATCGGGGAGGAAGAGCGCCCCCTCGTCAATGCCCAGCCAATGCATCTCCGCGCCCTGGTACTTGAAGATGTCGGCCAAGTCCTCGGCAAAGCAGAACTGGAGGAAGGCGTCGTTGTAGAACGTCAGCTTCCGGTCAGTTTCCTTCCAAATCGCCACCTCGGGGGGGATCGCCATCTGCTGGATGGGGATGAGGTGGTTGTCCTTGAGTTCCGGGTAGGTCCGCCGAAAGAGATACGCCTGCAAGCCGGGGTTCTGCAGGCAGGAGATGATCCCATCCATGCGGATCGCATGGCTCTTCCCGCCCCCCGCCGCGCCTCCGTAGAGAACTTGCCTAGCCTTGACCGCGTGGAAGATCCTCTGCTTCTCGCTCGGCTGGTAGCCCAATGACCATTGCGCCATTCGCGCTCTCCGTCACATCGATGACCCCGCGCAAGGCGTCCTTGTCCTCGCGGTTCACCATGATCTCAATCGTCAGCTTGTCTTCCTTGCCGACAGCCTCGGCCTTGAACTCGGCCTTCGCGATCCCCCGCTCCAGCAGCCAAGCCGCCGCGCGCCAATCGCGGTCCCCCATGATGCGCTCGACCAGCGGCTTCGCACTCAGCGCCCTCGCCCGCCGGAAGTAGCCTTCAAGCCTCGGCTCCTGGTTGCGGTACTTCTGCACCACCCGATCCGTCAGCCCCGCCGCCTCGCACGCCAAGGCAACCGGCATCCCACGGGTGATGTTGTGCAAAGCCTCCGCAACCTCCAGCAGCGGAAAAGAAGCCTCATCCCACCTGGGCTTCACAATCTTCCCTATAGCCGCCAGCCAAGTCTCCACCGTGCTGGTGTCAGCCGTCCTCGCCTCAGGCACCGTCCCAACCGGCGCAGAGTTCGTGTGCCCCCTTGCTACCAAGGAAACCGCCCTCTTCTCCCCGTCCCAGTCCTCGCTCAATTCCCTCAACCTCCTCCTCGTCACAGGATGCCGCTTGGAGATGTACGTCCAAGACGCCCCAGCCTCCCACAGCATCCGAACCACCCCCTCATCCAGGGCAGGCATCCGCTCAGAGGGGAGAGGTTCGGAGTCCTCTACAGTCAGGGGCATACCCTAGGGTATTTTTTTCTGGTGGAGCCAGCAAGCACCCAGTTAGGCGCGTGGGGGCATGGCCTTCGCGCCCGCGTGTGAGATCGCGAAAACCCCAAGCCGGGGGGGGTCTCGTTCGCCATCCGCTTGAAGCCCCCCTCCCCCCGCCATGCCCGCGCCGCCAGCCAGCCGGCCTCGCGCCAGGATGCCGGTCGCCATGGCCCGCGATCCGCCGAGATGGGCCGGTCGAGATGGATCCGCCGAGATGGGCCGGTCGAGATGGCTCGGTCGAGATGGATTCGCCGAGAGGGATCCGCCGAGGCCGGGCCGTGCTGCGCTGCGGCAGGATGCTGCGATGCGGTAGATGCAGTGCGGAAGGTTAGGTGGCCGAGTTATAGTGTAACGTGGTGGGATGGGCGGGGGAGATTGGGAGTGGAGTGCTTTTCGACCCTCTACTGATCCTGCGTTGTCATCTACTGGCTGGCGGCTAGAGCCGCTACCGGGACCAGCATCCCCTGGCGTAGCTCCCTGCCTTCCCTGTATCTCCCCATAGTGTGGGAGTTGAAGTAGCGGGCTTTCGGGCTTCTTTCCTTACAGCGTCCCCCGCCATCCTCTAACGCCATCCGCCCCTTGCAATGCCCATGCCAAGATGCGGCCCGAAGCTATGCGCCAGGCGCAATGCAGGAAACCGGCGCCCCTCAACACTAAACACTTGCACCACGCCTATACACTCTATATCACGCGCGTAGCCGCATGGTGCGGCTTGGAGGGAAAGATGAAGATCGAAACCGTGTCAGACTTCCGGCGAGCGTATCGCCAGGGGCCTTATGCATGGCCCGGCGGCTACCCGCTCTACTTCATCGCGTCCGACGGCGAGGCGATTTCGTTCAAGAGCGCGCGCGAGAACCGCCGCTTGATCTTGAAGGCTATCGCCTACGCCGATCACAACAGCGGTTTCCGCGTCATGTGGATGGATGTCAATTGGGAGAACCCGAGCCTCTTTTGCGCTGATACGGGGGAACGCATCCCTAGCGCCTACGCCGAGGATCGCGCATGACCTCCATATCCCTCGCCATGGCCCTCGCCGCCCCCGCCCTAATCGCCAGCCTCACGCTGGCATGGGCAATAGAGGCCTGGCGTCTCGGCGCGCCGCTCATCGCCATCGGCTTCGCGGCGACCGGCGCTGGCATCGCCTACGCGACCGTCAACGCAATTCTGTAAGGGGACAAACCATGCTCACGATAGGGATTTCCTTTCTCGGGCAATACCGCCCGGCCTATTTCCAAGCCGAAACGCTTGGCGACGCTATCGCCGCCGCTGTTCGTGCCGTCTATCACATGGACAATGCCGATTTCGATTGGATCATGGAACGCTTGCGTATTGGCGGGGATGAAATGGCCATCAAGCCGAATTGTTCCGCATGGAGCGCCGAGCATGGATGCCGGGCCGTGTCCTTCCGGCGCGGCGCGCATGATCCGTTCCTCGATAGCGTGACGCGGGACATGACGCCCGCGCCGGGCCTGGATTACTCGGAAGCGGCAAACCGATAGGCCGAAACCGGGCGCTTGCCCGGTCGCACGGTTAGGCCGTGCCTGACGAGGCCAAAAGAGGAAGGGAACCATGGAACAGTTAGAAGCTTTGCGCGCCTTTGTGTCGCGCCGATCCGGGATTGACTGGCGCGACTATGGCGACCGGGCATCATTCATGTCCGACTATCGCCGCATCCTGCGGGATGGCCGGGACGCGCGCGCCATGCTGCGCTACCTTGAAATGGCGGCGCGCAATGCCGCGGAACGGGGCGCGCCTATGCCCCTGCCCCAAGGCGTCAATCGGATGGCCTGGGATGGCAAGGCTTGGGACTTCACGCCATGCCAGTATCATGCCATGGAATACCGAGCTGGAGCCTGCCGATGGCTAGCGGAGGCAATCGAGGCTTTCTGGGATGTCCCGTATCATCCTGGCCGCCGCGACGCCATCCTGCGAGCCGCCCGCAATGTGTTCGGGCGCGCCATCGCCAAGCGGTGGTTCCAATGATCCGCGCCGCCGGAAGCCTCGCGCTCTACGTCGTGATCGCGCTGCTGATCCTGGCGCGCTGCGCCAGCTAGTGGAGGGAACCATGCAAGATTTCACGCTCGAAACGCTCGAAAGCCTGCGCGAGGCCCGCGAAGGCATGGCCGAGTTCCATGCATACTCGGAACAGATGCGAAAGCTAGGCAACGGTTCTAGCTGGGGGCCGTATCCTGGAGGATCGCCCCTTTCCACGCTGGCGAGGCTTGATGCAATCATCGCCAAGCTTGAAAGCCGCTAACGGGCAGGGGCGCGGCAACGCGCCCCTATCCCCCAACGCTTAGACGCTAGGCGTTTCTCTTCCGCCTAGCGTCGGGGGGGGGGCGGGGTGCGACCCGCTCCCCCCACCCCACCCGCCATAAAGGCGTTTCCCGCGCGCGAGCAGCCGTCCGCTACATGGGACTGCCGCGAAGGGGGATCGCATCCGAGGGACCAATGACCGAAGAACAGAAGCTCCACGCCATCGTCGCAGCCGTCGCCGCCGACCAAGGCGTCCCGGCAGAGGCAATCCGGGGAAGGCGGCGGACCCGTGAAGTGCTGCAAGCTCGCCATCTCGCGACGGCCCTGGCCTACGAATTCCTGCCCGCCCTTACCGTGCCCGAGATCGCCGCGCTCATGGGCAAAACCCAGCACTCCACGGTCGCCAACTCCCTGCGGGTCTGCCGCAAGCCCAAGGAGGCCGAGATGTATGCGCGCCTGCGCGAGGTGCTGGCGGGCTACATCGGACTGCCGCAGTAGGGGGTTGACCGAGGCCGGGGCTTGTGTAGGGTGTGGGGGCCGGGGGTTCAGCGCCCCCGGCTCCCTGGATCTGCGCGGCTTCGCAACCCGCCAGTCCTTGGACCCACCCTTTCGACGGAGGCGGGTCATGTCCAGCAAGATGGACTACCCCACCGAAAGTCGCAAGGACCTTCTGGGACGAACCTGAACGGCCAATGCCGGACGCAGGAGAACCGGGAGCGGGGCAGTCATACAACGTCCTTCGCTTCGATCCGGGGCATTTTACCGGGAACGGGTTTTCGACCAAGCACAAGCCACCCCTTTGAACCGTACACTTACCCTCCCGGTCGGGGACATAGACCAGGGCACGGCGGCTGGCCCCCGATACAGGGCAGGGTGGGTATAGAGGTCGGAGCGATGAAGAACACCGCGTCTATGTCTCCACGGGGATATAGCGAAAAGCGAACTATGGGTGATGCCGGTATGCACCCCCTGCATGACGCCCTGCAATAAACGCAAGACACACATAGCCACAACGTGATACACGGGCGCTGCTTCAGAGGAGGGACCATGAAGAACGGCTACAAGACCGAGATCCACCAAACCCCTGGAACGCTCCGCACGCGCATTGCCTTGCGTGTGGAACTCGCACGGGATCTGGACCCGCAGTCGCTGGATCATCTGCTGGCGCACCAGCGCATTGCTGACCTTGAACGCCAGCTTCAGAAGATGGAGGGGTGACCATGCACATCATGGTGAGCGTCTACAAAGAAGAGATCAGCAGCCGAGTGCATCCTGCTGCCGAGGACCGCCGCGCGTTCGTGAGCGTCAATGTGGGGCAACTCTCGCTGATGATGGACCCAGAGCAGGCCAAGCTCCTGGCCGAGGTTGCGCTCCAGGCCGCGAAGGAGGCGGGGGCATGAGCGACCACAAGTATCCCGCCTACCAGCCGACCGGAGCAGAGACGCTGGAGAAGCTGGTGATGGACCCGAACATACCGAAGAGCGAGACCGAGGGATGGTCGTGCCGCGAGATTGAGCGCCTCCGCGCCCGCGTTGAGGTGCTGGAGCGGGCATTGCATGCCGCAAAGGATGCAATGGCTGCCGTGTCGGTTCCTCGCGACAACGAACGTGCAATCCTGTTTCAGGCATATGATGCCGCA
>Ga0075472_10000033_pt1 | contig 43943 bp, 96 predicted proteins | sample DEB19_08_DNA_3_FD_77014 | JGI IMG/M metagenome (GOLD analysis project Ga0075472, IMG submission 77014) | Aqueous microbial communities from the Delaware River and Bay under freshwater to marine salinity gradient to study organic matter... | ecosystem: Environmental > Aquatic > Marine > Coastal ...
TAACGTGTTGGATAATTCAATTTCGTTGAAAAAACCCGGAACAAAGTTCCGTTGGGATGACGAACCGTTTATCACGATCAACGAATACACCGGGCGTCGTGCGCTACTGATGGATACGGACGATAAACCAAACAGACTTTATGCGGTGTCGTTGTTGGATGGAGGCGTGGTATTCTGGGATATCGATGAGGTGAACACATTCAGTGTCGAATTCATCATCGAACAATAAGTATGTCTCCAAAGGCCGAGAACTGATTGGCCCGATTCGTGATTGGCAAGCCAAGACCGGTGGTTCCTTTGGAGAATACAATCGGCTTGCACAACGCCAAGGATTGATGTATTATACTCGTCACTGGTGGAATGTGTACGAGTTGCACAAAGCCTTTCAATTTCTAGTTGTTAACCGTTATTGAATGAGGATTAGACTATGATTACACGCATTGATGGCATGACAATTGATATTCAGGACGTTGCCCGTGTGATTATTACAATGGTGAACGAAGATGGGCGGGCCGTGGATGTCGTCTTCACACAGGATGCGTTCTCACAACTTCAAGAAACCATCACAGGCGGGGCGCTCGGATACACGATTGATGAGGCATTCGACCGAATGGAATTTCTTTCTGGTCGGAAACTGTAAAAAGGAAACAAACTTATGGAAAGATTATGTAAGAATTGTCGTTTCTTTGTTAAGAAGGCTATCGGTCTTACCGATGGGGAATGTTCCCATCCAACCAATACCAAGACAGATAAAGATTTGGTGATGGGTCGCCATGTGAATACGTATAGATTTTCATGCACTTTGCTGCGGGGCGTGAACGACAAGTGCGGTCCAACCGGTGTGTGGTTTGAGCCGAACATTGATTTTGGAGACAAGACTACCATTCCGGTGTCGTCAGCAGCACCGACGCCTCGCAAGGCATGGTCGTTTCCGCACATGTCGCTGATGAGTTGGTTGGTCTTGCTTGCCGCAGAATTCTATGTTATCGTTGCATCATTGCGGTTGGGCACGTGGTTGATGAATCAGCGGAATGATGCGGCGTTTGTGTTAGGTATGCTCGTGATGGTGTTGCTCCCGGCTAATGCTGTTGGTCTTGGTGTAACGTTGGCTCGTAAATTTCTTTTGGTAAAGGATAAGTAAATGACAATGAGAATGAAGCTTGGTATGATGGTGGTGGCGCTGTTTCTGGTGATGAACACCGTGGCATGTACGCGCATTGGTCCCGGTTATTCCGGCATCAAGGTGTCAATGGCCGGTGACAACAAGGGTGTGGATTCCACGCCTGCGGTGACGGGCTGGGTGTTCTATAATCCGTTCCTTACCTCCGTGCTGGAGTATCCGACGTTCGTCCAGACGGCGGTCTGGTCGGCAAACCCGAATGAAGGCTCAACAAACAACGAAGAGATTACCTTTTCAAACGTTGACCAGATGCAGGTTGCCGTTGATGTGAGTCTGAGTTATCATCTTCAGGCGGATAAGGTGCCTGCCTTTTACGTGAAGTATCGTAGCGACGATTTGAATTCCTACACACATGGTCTGCTGCGGAATGCGGCCCGCGATGCGTTCAACGAACATGGCGGCAAGTATCACATCGAACAGATCATGGGCGACAATGCGGACTTCATCAAGTCAGTCAGGACTGCGCTTCAGAAGGAAGTCGAACCGGTCGGTGTGGTGATTGACCAGTTTGGTATCATTGGTATTCCTCGACCCCCAAAGGCGGTGGTGGATGCTATTAACGCCAAGGTTCACGCGACACAGCTTGCGCAGCAGAAGCAGAACGAGCTGGTGCAGGTACAGGCGGATATGAATAAGGAAAAGATTAAGGCCGAAACCTATGCGAACAATGCCCTGATTTCAGCGGATGCAGAAGCGACGGCCAACATGAAGATTGCCCGTTCGCTGACGCCGGAACTGGTGGAGTGGAAGAAGCTCGATAAGTGGAATGGTGTGCTGCCGTCTGTGACTGGTGCTGGCGGCACGATGATTAGTCTCGGTAAGTAATGACAAGGAACACGGTGGGGGATTGACGAACCCTGCCGTGTTCTGTAAATGAAAGTGTGTTATTATGGGTATGTATGATTACGTCAAGTGCGAGTATCCGCTGCCGGATGGTACGATTCGCGCTAATGCAGAGTTTCAGACGAAGGACTTCGACTGCATGATGGATGTGGTGACCATCACCGCAGAAGGTCGTCTGATGCTGCGCGAGTCGCATTACGCCACCGTGCCCGAAGAAGAACGACCCTATTTTGGAAAGCCAGAGTGGGAAGAGCCGCTGTATCAACTAGCTGGAAGTATTCGTCTGGTGGTGGACCGTGAGTATGATGCCAATTTTCATGGGGAATTTGAATTTCGCGACGGTGTGACCAATTACATTGCCAGATTCACAGATGGACAGCTTGACCACATTCGGGTTGGCGCTTACTATTGAAACGGCTATACTGGAGACATCAGGTATAATGAACCTATGATTGAAATCATGCTAGACCTTCTCCTCGGGTTTGTTACTGTTATTCTCGTCGTGTTTCTATTGTGGGTGGCCACACCCGGCGCACCGCACTATGTTCGTGCTGTTGACGGCGCGTGTCTGCGTATGTATGATGGTGGACGTTGGCCGGTGACGATGGTGGCCGACCGATACTGCCAATAACAACAGGAAGGATTTGCTATATGCCTCGTGCGTCTCGACCGCAGCAGAAGAATATTCATTGCGTTGTCTGCCAGCAGGAAAAGCCTGAACAAAATGTTTATCTTGACCTCGATGACAAATGGTGTCAGAATTGTCTTGTCGCTGAACGGAAACGAAACAAGAAGGAAGATATGATTTCTGTGGGGGTGTTCCGCCGTCCTCCTCGCTATATGATTTCGCAGACAATGTGGGCAATGCTGGGTTATTAAGGAGATAGCTGATGCGCGATGATATGCATCATGTGATGACGACGCACCGTGATTCACGGCAGGACGACCGCATTCGCAAGCCGCGTCGTCGTCTGACGAAGGATGAAGTGATTCGTGCCGTCGAAGACGACGACTACGAAAACTCTCCGAAGCCGTTTCGGGCTGACTCGTGGAATCGTGAACGACACACCTATCCAAATACGCGAGTGTTGCAGAATTGGCTGAAAAAGCATGTCGGCCAGCCGTGGGATGCGGTGTTCGCTGAACTGTCACAGGTGCCGCCGATGGGTGGATATACGATCCATGAAGTGCTAGAACATCTGGTGGAACAGCATCCGCAGTTTATCAACGGTGTGGCATACGATAGTGCTGGCCGTTGGCCGTTGGAAGGTCGCTATTGGTCGAGCTTTTACGTGGATACGCACGGTGTGCTGCAACTGGCTCCAGCGCAAAAATATACGTACCGGCGCAAGACGGACCCGAACGTGGTGGTGTTGGACCCGATGCACGAATTCGAGCGCATGAACGGCATCTGGTTTGAGGTCTGGTATGAACCGAACCCCGATACAAGCCGGTATGCGGTGAAACGTCTGGTGACGCGCAAGAAAACGTTGAATGCAAAAGAATTGAAGCAGCACGGCTTGTCAAACACCACCGCTTCTGGTAAGATTGATTCATAAGGATTGAGATATGAACATTACAGTTTTGTTTCTGTTTGCGTGGACGGGGTTCAATATCGGTTTGATGGTGTCGCAATGGTTCAAAATTCCCGGTTGGGTTGTCACCGTGAGTATGTGGGCCGCAGCCATCTGTTGTTGGGTGTTTTAATAGGAGAACATTATGAATACAACCGTTCAGCTTCCGACGAGCGTGAACACGGGCGATATTATTCAGTTTCGTTCAGGTGGAAAGTGGGAGACGTGGCAAGTCGCCAATGAACAGGGTCATATCACGGGCATCGACCGGCGTCTGCTCAAGGGTGACACCATTGTGCAGTGCGTGGTCAAGAATAAGACGTTTGTGCCGCGAAAGGTTATCACGCTGAAACAGGATGCGCCATACGAACGAGCATATCCGATTGGGCCAGCGACGACTGTGGAATCGTGGAATGCTGCGAAACTGAAGATGCATCGCGACCGCAAGGAGATGGCATCGATGTTTTCGATGCTCGGTTCCGAGTCAGAGTCTGACTCGCTCGATGATGCGCTGGCTGATTGTTTCCCTGAGACGATGGACTTCACGGTCAACGATCATGTTGTGTTGTTTATTCGCGGCACCAACAGGGATGTCTTTGCGCAGACACTTGAAAAAATTTTCCACTACATGACTCCTGCGGCATTTGATGCGCTGACGTTTGAAGATGCGTCACGGCTGGCACAGACGGCAATTGATGCATTCCACCAGACCGGTAACCATTGCGAGGGGTGTAACCCCACACGGTATAACAAGCTCTAGACTATGTGAAACGAACGAGATAAAATTGACGGTAAAAAGGATTAATGTTATGGCGAAGACATCTATTGAATGGTGGAATGACGTGAAGGTAGACACCGATAAGTTGTTGAACTGGCTACAAAACCAGTATCACGGCGAAGTGACTGCTGCCGAACGCATTCGGTCGCTGATTTTGGTGTTTGATGCTGACCAGAAGTGGAAGAACACCGTGGAAAAGATTGCGCAGGACGAGGAACGTCATGCTGAATGGGTCGGTAATCTTCTTCGTGTGCGTGGTCTTGCGCCAGAAAAGCTTGACAAGACGGAGCGGTATTGGGATAATACTATCAAGCAGATTACAGATTGGGATACCGGTTGCGCAGTTGCTGCCCATGCAGAAGAAATGCGGCTGGAACGCATCGAAGCCATCTGTGCTGATCCAGACGCACCGTCAGATATTAAGGAAGTATTTGCGCGGATTCTCACTGACGAGCGGTTTCACGCCCATGCGTTTCGAGCCTTTACGACGGACGACGCCATGCAGCGAACGCTCGACGGACATCTGGCTGGCATGAATGAACTTGGTTTGGTTCCTTAATTATGACCATTGCAGGATTGATTGAAGGTGCCACTATTCTTCGCGATTATTACGACAATCCGAATGGATACCATGTTGGCGCGGAACACGACCAAATATTTCTGTGGGCCACGCAACGTCCGTTGCCGCCAGAAAAGGTGGCGCGAATGCGTGAATTGGGTTGGTTCCAATCATACGCGGATGAAGATACGTATGACCCTGAAGATGGCTGGTCTGCGTTTGTGTAAGAATAGACTATAATGTTTGAGAATGGTTTTACCATTAACGGATTCTTCAAATGACACCAGAACAGAAAATTGAAGACATTCGGGCACGACTCGCACATGCCACCAAAGGACCGTGGTCTGTCGGTCAGTGTGGTAATGGCGATGATACCTGTCCAGTAATGCAGGACGGAAAGGTTATCGCAGAAGTCTCGACGTGGACGGCACGAGGCTATATTGACGCCACGTTTATTGCCGAAGCACGACAGGATATTCCTTTCCTGTTGGCGGAACTCGACGCGGCCAAGGCGCTCTACAATGAGCTTGAGGCATGGCGTGTACGGATGGGCTATAATGTTTACTAATGGTTTTGTCGATGGTGGGTTGGTTATCTTTTGCGGGTCATTGATTATTGCGGGTGTGTTGTTAGATGAAGCCATTCGTGGTATCATCTATATTATTCACCACACGCAAGTGCTGTGGGTGCCGTAACGGAGAAGGATATAATGGCTGCTGCCTTCACGATTCATATTCGCAATCAGTATGTGACCGAACAGGTCATGGAAGAATTTTTCTCGAATTCTATTGGGTCGCCTTACTATGGGCGTCGGGATGACCGAAATAGATACCCCACACGAGAACAGTGCCGTCTCATTGGCGATCTGTGGAAAAATGGTTATGGGTGGTCGAGTGACGAAGCGCGTGTGGCGAACGAGGACGCGTGTTGGGATGCGAATGGAAATTTTGTGCGGGACAACCCGCTGGGTATTTCGTGGCTGCTCGAATACTCATTCTCGATCATGTCGCTGACGCCCAATCTGTATGTCGGAGAAGTCTCGTGGCTCAAGGCGGCACACATGGAAGACCACGACACATATATTCCCGGCCCCATCGAACGCCTGTCAGAACTATTTGACGACAAGGGAGCATATGGTGTGCTGATTACGGATGACCTCATTGCAGAGGTTGCCAATGCATTTGACATTCCGAACATTACGAGGTATGCTGTTGAATCGGCGTCTGATGTGGTGGCGTTTCTGGAACAGCACAAGGGCGAACGTGCTTTTACGATTTCGTGGTAAACCGAAAGGACTAACACATGAGTGAGATGTTTCGAGAATTTCCGAAGATGGCACGACTGAATCGCGAGTGCGTCATTACTGAAAAGATTGATGGCACGAACGCGGCGGTGCGCATCATCGATCAGGCAGAGTATGATCTGTTTCTTGCAGAAGGTGGCAACCCGAATCTGTGTATCGCGTCGATGACGCGTCTGGACGGCACACAGATGTATCTGTTTGCACAGAGCCGGACGCGCAATATTATTCCCGGCGATGATAATTATGGATTCGCCAAGTGGGTCAGCGACAATGCCGAAGAACTGTTCAAGCTGGGCCATGGTTTCCATTACGGTGAGTGGTGGGGCAGCGGCATTCAGCGTGGGTATGGACTGACGAAGGGCGACAAGCGGTTCAGCCTGTTCAATGTGTCTCGCTGGGCCGATGACTCGGTTCGTCCTGCGTGTTGTGGCGTCGTGCCGGAACTGTATCGTGGCGCATTCGACACGTTTGTCGTGCAGGATATCATTCGTCGGCTGAGAGAAGGCGGCAGTGTCGCTTCGCCGGGATTCATGAAGCCTGAAGGTGTGGTGGTCTTCCATACGGCGGCGAACATGATGTTCAAGGTCACGTGCGACAAGGACGACGTGCCGAAGTCCAAAGTCAAGGGGTCGTAATGGCATTATTCCTTGATGAAATGGACCCCCTTGATATTTTTGTTTTCGGGTCGAACCTCGCTGGCAAACATGGAGCAGGTTCTGCGCGTGAAGCCGTCAAATATTATGGCGCAATCTACGGGTGTGGTGTTGGGCCGCAGGGGTTGTCCTACGCCATTCCCACAAAGGATGAACATTTTAATGTGTTGTCTGTTGACACGATTCGACCGTATGTGGTAGATTTCTTGGCATACGCAGCGAAGCATCCCTATCTGAACTTTCGTGTTGTCGCGATTGGATGCGGGCTGGCTGGGTACACACCAGCCGAGATTGCGCCTCTGTTTGCGAACGCGACACCAAACGTCCATCTACCACAGGAATTTGTGGACGTGTTGAATGAGGTTGACACCGAACCTCAGATGTGAGACACTTGGTGTGTTGGTTGGTTAGTAATTTACTTTTTCTCAAGGAGATGATACACATGGCAACGAAGAAGACGAGCAAGGCAGCGACGAAGACGGCAGCGAAGGCGGCGACCCCGAAGGGCAAGTACGTGATTGTCCGCACGTATTCCGCTGGTGTGTTTGCGGGGACGCTCAAGTCCCGCGACGGCAAGGAAGTCGTGCTGAACGACGCCCGTCGTATCTGGTATTGGGCGGGCGCTGCCAGCCTGAGCCAGCTTGCGCAGAGCGGCACCACGAAGCCGTCCGAGTGCAAGTTTCCGGAGGAAGTCGATGAGGTGCTGCTGACGGAGGCGATTGAGATTCTCAACGTCACGCCCGAGGCTCGTGCGTCGATTGCGTCCGTGCCTGTCTGGAAGGCGTAGCACACGAGAAGCAATCCTTTACTACGACCCGATAGACGGTAGTAAAGGATTGCTTCGCTGTGTTTTTCACAAGGAAGACCGTATGCTGGTGTTTGTATTTCTGATGCAGATGTTGTGGGCGTTTCCTATCACGAACGCGTATGCGACTCAGGTGAAAGACGATGTGGTTGTGAACGTCACCTATACGCGGTCCACGCCAACGTCTGTGTGTGTCTCTATTCATGCGGTTGATGATGACGAAATGTCCAAACCTCTCGATCAACATTGTTGGCATCCTGAAGCTGGACGCATGAGCGATTGGGATGTGTGGGAACGACGACGACTCGATGACGATAACTTTCGCGTCACGGTGACATACGCTGACGCGCCTGCTGTGGTATTATTTCTCCGGACACGGACGAACACATAAATGATTGGTCACGAATATCTGTATAATTATTGTTTTGTTGGCGACCACTACGGTTGTGGCCGTGGTTCTGGTTTTGGGTATGATTATAACTGCGGGAACGGATACAGTCGAATTATGCGCGACTCAGGAAATACCAACGGATTTGGCCACGCGAGTGGTAGTGGTGACTATCGTGGCGCGGGGTATGGTGATGATCTGGCGTTTTTTGTTGACGGCTGCGGCGGCTATCATGTAGAGGGCGAAGGTTGCGGTCATGCGGAATGCGGTGGTTATGTGAACGGCACAGGTGTCTAGTTGACATAGCGCCATGTGTGTTGGTAGGATATCTCTATGATCAAATATCTCAGTGACATTAGAAGCGTCGATGAATGCCAACGGTTGGGTGTCTATTGGTCGTCAATTCCCGTCCATAAACTTGCATATGTCAGGTATGACATCAACTACGAATACAACCCGTTTGATCAAAAACGTGGTTTGTATAACGCAATTACAGAATATAGAAACACGAAGGTGAATGACGAGGATGCGTATCGGGTGAAGGACGTGCTGCACATGTTGGATAAAACGGTTGGTGCGTTTCGTAACGAACTAGAAACTGCCCGAATGAATACATACCAGCTTCAAACAGAGACAGACCAGACCAAACAGTTGCTGGAAGAGGCAGCGGAAGTTGTCGGCGCACCTGATGGTGTGAACACCATTGAATGGATGCGCGATGAAATTCTGCGGATGACGAAAGAAGTGGACGATAAAGACGCCGAACTGGACGCACTGAAGAATGCGGTGTCACACACCATTGACTCGCTAACATCGTTGGTGTAAGATAGAGTATAGAAAGAGTATTTTATGCAGACAAAGTATTTGAAGATTGATGATGAACGTCGAACGGTGGTGACCAGACAGCGTGATTCGTCCGACCGGTGGGATGCGGATGATCTTCATCATGATCTGGTGCGCATCAACGGCTACACGTGTGTGGGCAAGAACGAATATTTTACTGTCACGTGTGATGTGGTGCCGGAAGACAATGCTGCGGTGTATCTGGTGATTGCGCGACATACAACCGGCGATTCGTTTCATCATGAAACCGGATGTATCGAATATGTCGCCGCATACGGAACGTGGGAAAACGCGGAACGTGTGGCGAAGGCTATCGTAGATCATGACGAGAACCGTGGCGAGAACCGTGGCGACGACCGCTACCGCATTACTGTGACGTTGGAGAATGGCACGGTCGATACTATTTCCACATCTGCATGGACGGGGTATTTCGAACGGCTGGAACAAGTGGGCATTGAAATGGTCACGCCTGTCCGGACACGACAGTTCTTTCCGCGAGGATAAACCCTATGACAAAACTCTTGAAGTGGTATTGGTTCCCGCTGCACCGAACGCCGATGATCGTTACGTTTCATCTGTTGTCCGATGTCACGGTGGTCTGGACTGGCATCTTTGGTGTGGCCCTGCGGTGGAAGGATAATGAATACTTTTTTGGTTGTGTATCCTCACACGGCCCTGCTAGAATTGAGAATGACCGTGACTCTTCAACCATGGGTTAATTATGCGCTGGTGTTCGTCAATGGTCTAGCTGTTGGTTCGTGCGCCACAGCGATTTATCTGTGGGTGCAATTGACCAATGGCACACGCACGGTGCGAACATTTGACACGACAGAAGAGACGCGTGTATGATGCTATATGAATTTGTGATACGGGTTGTACTCGTCATATGCTTCACGCTGGCGATATATGCCTGTCTGACGTGGACACCACAAGAGTAATTTATGTTTCCTTTTCCTATTATTTTTCTTGACATTGATGGTGTGCTGATTCCGTATGGGAAAGACTCCCGAACGCTTCACGCGCCGTGTCTGGCGGCGTTGGTGTCCATTCTTTCACAAACGTCCGCACGGATTGTGGTATCATCGTCGTGGCGTCTGTATGACATGCCAGAACTCATGGCGATGTTTCGGGTGGTGATGCTGCCGACCGGTGAAACGATTGCGGATCGTGTGATTGGCACGACGCCATGGTCAGATCAATTACTCGATGATAATATTGTGTCACGGTGTCGCCCGAAAGAGATTCGGGCATGGGTTGATGAACACCAGTTCACCGGCACGGCGGTCATCATTGATGATGAGACGCTACATGGTGTTCCATACCCACACGTTAAAACGCAGTTGTATACAGGGTTGACAGAGGATCATGTTGCGAGTATCGTGAGATATCTCACCAAGGAGTAACGATGTTTTTTGAATATGCGCAGAACAATTCGGGTGGTCGTTACGTGTATGACCACAAGACGGGTATTTCTGAACATGTCATCATCGAAGCGGCAAATGCAGACGAGGCGAATCGACGCGCCGAAGATATCGGTTTGTATTTCGACGGGTGTGAATCTGGCTACGATTGTGAGTGTTGTGGCGACCGATGGTATCAACAGTATTCGGATAGGAATGCGACCGACACACCAATGGTTCATGGCGTGAAGGATGCGAGTGCTGGCGTCGTCAAAGCGCCCACGTATTACCATACGCACACCAATGGAGAGCCGTTCGCCTACATTCACTATCTTGACAAGACCATCGTTCCCGTGTATTATCAGAAGACGGACACGGAACAGTAATTCCGTTATATGCCCAACTAGTGTACAGGCGTCACGGTTGCTAATGTGTTTCTGGATGCATACAGGACAGAGGACGGGGCAATGGCCATTGCACCACACGCAACAAGGCGAGGGTCGCTACCTCGGTTGGGCCTTTTTTCAGAGGAATATTTCATGTCTGCATTTACATTGCTTCCCACGAAATACGTCATTGTGCGAAACGCCGGGTTTGAACCGCCAGTTATCACGATTCAACATCGAGGCTTGACAGGGTGGGCCATTGTATGCGAAGATGACGGGTATGTGATGAATCGAGACGGCGAATGGGAATACGAACCACAGCCGTCGAGTCGTACAGCCGAATTTTTTCTGCGAGCCCGTTACGCCACGGCTGAAGATGCGCTATCATCGTTCGAACACTTTCAAGGAGAACAGTAATGGGTCTGGATATGTATCTGATGAAGAAGACGTATGTGAAGAATTGGGACTATATGAAACAGGGCGAACGTCACACCATCACGGTGGTGGGTCCACACACGCATGTAATTAACCCAAGCCGCATCTCCTTCATCATCGAAGAAGCGATGTACTGGCGCAAGGCCAATGCCATTCATGCATGGTTCGTCAAGCATGTGCAGAATGGGGTGGACGATTGCGAAGAATATTTTGTCGCGGATTCACAACTGGTTGCGCTGCGTGATCTGTGTCGGGCTGTGCTGGCAAAGACGGTGCCTGCTGAAGAGGCGCTGCCACCCTTGTCTGGATTCTTTTTCGGGTCCACTGATATCGATGAATATTTTTGGGAAGATATTACCAACACCGAAAAGGGTCTGACGGCACTGATTGACGAATGCAACCGATTTGGGTGGGTGAGCAATTTTTATTATCAGTCGAGTTGGTAATCTGTGATTGATGGTTGACGCCAGTCAACACGACATGTTATACTCTGTGCATACTTGATGTTTGGAGAAACAATTCTTATGCGCACCATGACGATTAACACAGTGAATACGCGTTATACCTTTGAGACGGAAAATGGTCTGACCGGAACGCTGCGGTCTACCAATCCGAAATACGCGGGTCCGTTTGAAGGGTCTATGATCTTTGGCCCACAAGTCGGACGAGGTATGTGTTTTGTGGTCAGTGCTGCGCCTGAACATCGTGCGGTGCTGATTGGTCGCATGATTACAACCTCAATGGTTGAAGATGTTGTGGAAACTGTGGTAGAATAAATAGAATTTCACACAGAAGGAGCCAGTCATGAACACCGCACAGATTGCCAAGACCATTCGTATTCCACTGCCGCGTCAGACTGGCGGCTACCATGCCGTGAAGACGCGTGTGCTGGACCGTAAGGCCAAGCACAAGGGTCGAGTCAAGGACCGGCGTGATGACGAATAATTGTTACGCCTATGGTTTCGGGCATACGCCCGATAACTGTAGCGGCGGGTTTAGTGACGGCACTGGTGGCGAAGCGATCAGTGATGCCCCCATCGACATTATCGATGGCCATGGTGTTGGTGAGGGATACGGTACCGGTTATGGGTATAAAGATTTCACCGGAATTGGGTGTTCCATCGTAAGCGATATCTCTGCGTGGGAAACTGAACTCGGAGACGGAAATGGTTAGCTATAAAGATGCCGCTCAATTATTCACGACGCAATATTATGGTTTAGGCCAAGGTAGTGGGTGCGGCGACAGCAACGGTGATGGGTTTGGAACATACGACGAGCAAGATTGGGTTCGTCAGTGCTTCGATGTTGCCAACATCCGAACTCCGTCCGTTGGTTTTGGACGTGGAATCAGCCATGGGAACGGAGATGGTGGCGGTCAAGGCACAGGTCGTGGTCGTTCGTCTTCAGGATATGATGACGGGTGTGGCTATTCGATTCATCCTTGACAACTCACAAGACTTCAGGTAACCTTGTTGTATGAGTACACGAGAACAGCTTCAGCAGCGACTGGCAGAATGGATTGGCACGTGGCAGACGGCACCGTATGGTGTGCTGACCGGCATTCATGCGCGTCAGGACGGTCCCGGCAAGTATCGGTCCATCACGTTTGGTTTGGCGCGAACCCTCGATGCCGAACTGATGATCTGGAGCGAGAAACGTCTTGACTTGCGGTCGTCGCGCCATCAGAATATGGTGCAGACGTTTGCATCGGAAGATGCGTTCAAAGAATTTTGTGTGAAAGAATTTGGTGCCACCGTATGAACTCCACAAGGAGAAGTGAGATGAACGAATCAGCATTCCCAAACGGCGATCAGCGCGGGCACGAGCCGGAATCTGGCATGACCCTGCGCGACTACTTCGCAGCGGCTGCGCTCACAGGTCTGATGGAGCAGTCCGGGGTGCTGCACGACAAGGAGATAGCCAAGTGGGCCTACGAGTTTGCGGACGCCATGCTGAAGGCGCGGGAGTCTCAGGAGTCTCCCCACCCATGACCACCGACGAACGGATCGCGCAGATTAAGAAGTGGGAGAAATGTGGGTCAGCAACGGCGCTGTTCGATGTCTACGCTGACGTGCGCTTCCTGCTGGCCGAACTGGACGCCGCCCGTGCCGAGCGAGACGCCCTCAAGGCGCGAGAAGCGAAGCTCCGCGAGGCGCTGAAAGACCTGAGCATCCGCCTCCGCCCAAACGTCGAAGCGGCTCCGTGGGTGACCACTAGAATCGCCGCCCTCGCAGAAGGAGATCCCCACCCATGACCACCAACGCACAGACGCGATTGTCTGAGATTCGGCAGCGGTCGTATTCAGCGAAGCGCCACGGCGACGATCTCTCCCCAGCGTGGGTGTCATACGCTTCTGATACGGCATTCCTGCTGGCCGAGTTGGACGCCGCCCGTGCGCGAGAAGCGAAGCTCAGAGAGGCGCTTGTCCGCATCAAGGCTGACCACGATGGACGCTTGGACATGGAGGATTGCGGGTGCGGGATCTGCGAAGACGTGCGCGCCGCCCTCGCAGCAGGCGAGGATACCCATGATTGACTCTGTTGCCCTGACGCTGACGTTCCTCAGTCTAGTGGCGGGTTTAGGTTGGATCATTGCGGTTCTGGAGTTTGACCGGCGTAGGGACGCCGAACGGCGGGCCGACGCATGGCGTAAACGATGGGAGGACACCCGTGGCTAAGTTTCGGAAAAAGCCGGTCGTGATTGACGCAACGCAGTGGCACACCAACGGCGATCATCCCGAGGACGGCCCGCAGGAACGCGAGGGGCGCGTGGTGCGCTACTACCGATGCCCTGACATCGATGGTGAATTGATCTGCCTGCACTGCGCCCGACTGTTGAACGAACACGGATGGATCGACACATTTGAAGGCGGGCACATCGTCTGCCCCGGCGATTGGATTATCACGGGCGAGAAGGGTGAACGCTATCCCTGCAAGCCTGATATCTTTGCGGCAACCTACGAACCGGTCGAAGAATAATCTTGACTGAGACGAAAGCCTCTGAGACAATGACAACCATGAAGAAGACGAAACGTTCCTCTCGTTATCGCTATATGTGGGTGGTGGAGATGGACATGTCCACGTGTTTTATTGGAAGCATGTTGAAACGTTACCGTCGTCGTGGTTCGTGGGAACCGACTGTTGGCGTGGCGTTTAGTCGTCGCAAGGGTCGAGCTGAACTGGCGGAATGGAAACGCGATAATCCAGACGTGCGGTTTCGGCTCGTGAGATACACACCATGATTGAATTTTTGGAAAGGGTAATTAATATGCCAACTGTGCAGTTCTTGGCTGGTTTTGTGACCGGCGTGTTGACGATGATCGGTATCTGGTATTTTCTAATCTGGCGGGCGCTGCGTCGTGTCTAATGCAACCACCGATCATGGATACGGCGATGGCGACGGCATTAATCTTGAACGACACTCGCGTGGATTTAGTGACAGGGGTTGGTTTGACGGGTATGGCTACATCGCCTATAATGGTGATGCAGGCGGTGATGCAACAGGGCGCGGCAACGAATCGGGGTGCAGCGGTTTCCCTGTGGATGAAGCATTAGCCAGCGCACGGGACGGGTATGGGTGTGGTAATGGCTACGGCGCAGGTCTTCCCACCGCAGACGGTTGGTGCGTGAATACCTTGACACACGCACGGACATAGGATAGACTTACCGTATGACACAGACACTTGAACTTCTCAGCCGCGCTCTTCCGAAGTGGCCACAGATGATTGTGACCGGTGAACCGGTGACGGTCGAACAGGCCAAGGATATTATTTTTCGAACAGATCGATTCTTGACCGATGCGTCCGAATACAGCGGCGGAAACGCCCGTGATTTTAATGACGACTACCGCGAACGTGCGGGTCTGAATGAGATTCGAGAAACGTTTCCGAAAACGTGGTGGGACATGGTTCCTCACGCCGCTGGCTACATCGACACACAGTATGTGCGGAACGATTGGGGGTCGTGTGCCTTTGTCTTCGGCCCGCATGGTTGGTGTCATCCGGACGGGACGATTCGGTTTAACGATAACGTTGGCAAGTGGCCAAGCGTAGAAGACGTGCTGAACGATTGGACGCTGCTGGCCGAAGCCTTTCCGTTTCTGAATCTGCATGTGACGCTGATGAGCGGTGAAAGTATGGATGAGGACACCAAGCCTGTCGTCAACATTCGAGTGCAGTCTGGTACGGCCTCTGTCTGTGAACCTGACTTGTCTGTGCATTCTGCGGATATCACCCCACTGGCGGTGAGGTCACTGCTGAGTTTGAACATGGCTCCTGAAGATCGGGAGTTGGGGTTGCTCGATTCGTGGTATGATGAGTATGCCGAGAAGGTTCGTGCCGTGGTGGATACGCTGCTGGCACAGGGGTAAATCATTCTTGACTCGCGTATGGACATAGGGTAGGATAACAACATGTATAGCTCATATGAACGAGAACGAAAGATTGATGACGCCATTATAACGATCTTGACCGGAGTGGTCGCGATTATGATGCTGCCGCTGCTGCCGGTGTTTTTACTGTGCTGGCTTATTGGTAAGGCGGTGCAGTGGTGTGTCGATAACATTTGCATTTCTTAAGGAGCCACATCATGACCTACATCATGCCGTACATCATGTCGTTAGACGACTATCGTGAACAACACCCTCGACCATGGGGAAAGGCCCATGCGGAATACGAGGCGCAGTCCCGGCGTGAGTGGGCATCAGAGACATTGCACAAGATTGAAGGGTACGCCGAATCCGCCCTTGACGAAGACGATCCGTTTCAGTATATTGTTCATCTGACACGGGTGATGCGGGCATTAGTCGAAGAGGCATAAACGATCATGGATAATAAAAGCGAACGTATTGCCAAGCTGCTGCGTAAAGGGCTGACCGTCGAACAGATTGCCAAGAAAACCGGCATGACGGTTGAAGCCGTCACGAATCGTATTGCATGGCTGAACCGAGGCGTGTCATAATGGAAAACATGACGATTACGACGCTGATTGAGGAACTGACACACCTCAAGCAGACACATGGTGATCTTCCTGTGGTTGGCTGGTTTGAAACGGGCTGGTTTATTTCCGCGATGGGTGGTGGTGAATTGACCACCCGCAAGCGTCGCCCGTCTGAATTTCATGACTTTGTGGTGGTGCTGCATGACGACGACTGTTTCGACCGAGACTGACGCACAACAGCAGTCCGATCAATTATTTCGGCAAAAATTACAGGGCTACGTGCGCGTGGTGACCACGCAAGCACAGGGCTTTGTCCCTGCGGGTAGTGTCTTTTGGGTGTTGCCTGCCTCCACACCTGTGCGAGAATAGAACCATGCAGTGGATACGGTCTTGAATCTGGCAGCGGAAACGGTTAACTGAACACAATATGATGCGCGGTGACGACACAGGTATCGGCGCGGGCAATCACCGTGCCAATGGCAATGGCTGGAGCCATGCCCGTGGATATGGCCACGGCACGGCCAGCGGCGACGGCAACCCTTTGCAGGATGGCACAGGCACAGGCAGCGGACTGGCAAGTATTGAATCTGCCGATGGGTGTGGGGGCAACGATGACGACCATGTACACGACCGAGCCTTGCTTACGCGCATCGAATCCGACCCACTCCATCCAGACTGTATCCGATGGTTGCCCTCCATTCGCAGCCCTCGCACTCGTGATTCGGTGTTTCAGTGGTGGGCGCACCAGCCGGGAACGAGGCCGGTGCGGTTTCTCTGTGCGGTGCGTGGCGAACAGACGCGCTCTGTGATGGACACGTGTCTTCATGGTATACTCGTGCAGTCCACCTGTGCCTTTTGGAGTCTCTGGACGCGCAGACGACAACAGTCTTGACACAGGAATCATCGTATGAGAACATATGCGTCATGAACACATATTTTGGTAATTTTACTGACCGTGAATCGGTCGAATGCATCACGGTGCAGGGCATCGGTTATATGCATGTGATTCATGAATTTGCCACAGGCACGGGCTACGGCGATGACCGAGGGTGTTGCAGAGCCACGAACCGTGGCACGGGCGCGGGCGACGTGTATGTCGGTCTGGGCGACGGCAGCGGCCACGGCACGGGCACGGGTGATGCGTGTGGAGAGGGACTCGGCTAACATGTTACCAACAGACGGATACCACAACGGCGAGGGATTTGGCGGTGGTACAGATGGCTATGGCTCTACGGGTTTCGGATATGGATTCGCACTTGGAGACGGAGACGGAACCGGATACGGAGACGGATACGGAGACGGAGACGGAGAGGGAGATGGATACGGAGACGGATACGGAACCGGATACGGACGTGGTTTCGGATTCGGAGGCGGAACCGGAGCGGGAAGGCACGGTTGATGTCTGATTATTTGGAATGCCCCTGTTGTGGCGAGGTCGGCGCATACTCGGACGCGAAGACGGAACCGGTTTTGGAGGCTATAATGATTAAAGAACCCACGGCCACATCTGCATTCGGAGACGGTCGCGGCTACGGATACGAAAACGGAATCGGAAACGGAAACGGAATCGGAGACGGTTATGGAGACGGATATGGAGACGGTTTCGGATACGCAGACGGAAACGGAGACGGATACAGCCACGGAATCGGAGACGGTTTCGGATACGGATACGGATACGGATACGGACGCGGACACGGATACGAAGAATAAATCTTTTTTTATGGCGCACACTTCATATGACAACGGACACAGAGACGGATGCGGAGTCGGATACGGACACGGAAACGGAAACGGAAACGGATTCGGATACGGACTCGGACACGGATTCGGCCACGGACTCGGTCACGGCCACGGACACGGAGACGGAGACGGAGACGGAGACGGCCACGGACTCGGACTCGGAGGCGGACGTGGATACGGAGACGGACTCGGATACGGAAACGGATACGGAGACGGATGCGGATTCGGATACGGATACGGATACGGAACCGGAGACGGAGGCGTGTATAATGATTAAAGAACGGAACGGAGACGAAGATGAAACCGGAGCGGGAAGGCACGGTGTTTGATGTGGTCGGATGTGGTCTATTGTGGGCGGCTGTGGGCGGATGTGGATGTTAGAGTGGACATTGGGCACTTGACCCATCAAAGCGGCTGTACACCTCGATATAATTAAAGTTTTCCACAGGTTTTCCACAACTTTTCCACAGCCCCCACACCCATTCACAACATGCACACTTGACACACCCACACAACCATGAGACAATACTCCCATGAAGACACAACACCCCTACCAATTCATCAAGCAGCGTGTGGATATCGTGAAGCGCATTCCCGCATGGTTTGCACGGTATCCGGATATCAAGATTAAAGTGGGTGATCTAGTGTGGCGTATTGACGCCGAGAGTGTAAAACGCTATGATAACCCACATGGAGGGACTGTCCAGTTGGGGCAATCCTATACACAATTCCACGATTATGTTTTTCTTCCGTAACCCTATTCACGACAGGAGAGATGTGCATGTTTGACAACGATGACGACCGCTACGAGAATGAACGGGATTCCTCCTATCACAGTGCCCATGAGTACATGTATGAGGTACTGGACCGGGATACCTACTGGCAGGACGAGGATGAGCCGTGGTCGGATGATGATGACCCTGATTGGATGGATTAGGGAAGGGGACCGGGCCTCTTAGCTAGGGGGCCGGGGTACCTATCAATATTGATGAAAAACAATACACACCGTGCCCAACCCGTCCAGAGTGCGATGGGTGGGCACGAAGGTTGGGAATGATGGCTGAGATATGGGGCGATGAGACACGATGGTGTCTGGAGTGCGGGAATGGCGACGAGAAGGCGACGTGCGCCGAGTGTGGTGGCACAGGCTGGCACCTGACCGACGCAGGGCGTGGGCTGGTGCGCCTGCTGGATGCGCTGGGCGTGGAGCGAGAGCAGACGCGCTATCTGGATGAGGAGCCATGGATGCAGACGTGGGTGCTGCGCCCGCCCGTGCTGCGTGAGGACGAGGACGGCGAGTTGCGGCTGGTGGATGGGACGGAGGCAGGGGTGCCGCTCGTCCGAGAACCAAACGAGGACGAGGCGTTGCTGCGGCTGTTGCAGCAGAACTTCTTTCCCGGCTCGGACGACCTCATCGTGGAGAAAAACATTGATTCGCAGGCACACGTGTCCTCCAGCGAGGACACTGTCCTCGAATCAGGACAGGCACTGTCCTCGAAACCGGACACACCTGTCCCCGAATGAGGACACGTGTCACCCACAGAGGACACACCTGTCCTCCAGCGAGGACACCCCTGTCCTCGTTTCAGGACGAAAAAAAATCTCAAAAAGGGCTTGACGCCGTTTCACCTCCCGTGCTACGATGTTCTCATGTTGACCGCACGTCCACCGACCGCAGCCTGACCGGACGACCAGTCTAGCAGAGCCGCTCCTGCGGCACAAGTTGACACGGTCGCACGGTGCATGCTACACTGTTCTCGCACGATGCGTCTGGGTTGCAGCCCTGACGCATTCTCCACCAGCCATCCTGCAAGGTGACTGGTGCGGCGGTAGAAAGACCTGAGCGGCAGTATCGCACGGGGGGAAGAGGAAGGGTAAGACGAGACAGCCGCTCAGGCGGGTTTTCCGGGTTCTGTGACAACTGCATAAAAAAAGCAAACAGGGGGTTGACACCATCAACCCAGACCTGATACCATGGTTCTCATGGAGGGCATCATGAAGTACACCATCGAAGTGCTGGATGCATCGAAGCCGGTGGGGGTTGACGAAGACGGTCAGGTGCAATACGCACCACGCTACTATCTCCTGTTGACCAACCGAGCCGGTCGCTGCTGGCAGTCTACCACATACTGGGACGCCACAATCGAAGAGACAGAGGACGGTCCTATCATGGATGTCGCCGCTGCCAAGGCCAACGCCGAATGGGCTGCGGCGGTGGCCCTGCAAATGCTGGAGTCGGGTCGCCGCCTGAACCCGCGTTGCTGGGACGAGGTGCAACCGATCTACGGGTCACCAATCTGGGAACGTGAAGTGCATCTCTGGGAGACGACGCCAGAGGAATAAAAAAATCAAACAGGGGATTGACACCGTCCACTGGTCTGTGAGACAATCTTTGCATGGACAACACACTGACGTTCAGCAGACTGGCCGACTTCATAGCAGCGGTGGCGCTGCTGACCCGCGAGAACATCGCGTTCACGGGCACACAGACCACCCCTGACCGCTTCACCATCACCATCACCGGTTACTGAGGAGGAGAGCATGGACGTGTATCGCTGCGAGTGCGGGCGTCTGACCCGCGACGAAGACTGGTGTGGCTCCTGCACCGAGGCGGAACGCAACGCCCCACCCGCGAGAATGTACGACCCGCCAGATGGTTGGCGGTATGGGTTTCCGAAAGTGTACCAGCCGCTCCCGAACGAAACGCTGGCTGAGACGCTAGTGCGCGATGGGTATCCGGCACGAGACGCCACATTCGGCGCGACGTTCTGCCGGTTCATCGGGTCGCCGCAGTAAGAAAAAATGTGGGGTCTGGCAAAAAAGTGGTTGACAGACTCCACAGTCACCTGATACGATTGCTTCATTGAATGGCGGAAATGGTTCCGCCCAATACGAGAGAAAAACGAGAACACATTATGAAGAACGCCACCAAGAAGAACGCCAAGAAGTTCGTCGCCCGTCCCGCCATCAAGCTGACGCAGCCGTCGCTGTTCGACCAGCCGGTCGTCAAGGCCGAACCGGCGCTGAAGCCGCGCATTCGCATCACCCACGCACGGAAGCAGTTGAAGGAACAGAACTGGGCGACCATCGTCGGCAGCGTCCGTGCGTGGCGCAGCGCAGGGGCGACCTACGACCAGATCGTCACCAAGGTCGGTCAGACCTACGGCGTGAGCGTCTCGTCGCCTACGGTGGCTCGTATCATCCTTCGCACCGACTTCTACCGCACCTACAAGGGCTAAGAAAAACATGACGGCACCTGTCGATTTCCGGTTGACAGGTGCCGCCCCCTTCTGATAGGATATCACTCATGCAAAACATCATCTACATCGACACGCTCGAAACATGGGTTGAAGCTATCGCCAGACTGACGAAGGAGAACATTGCCTTCCGGGCACAGGCACATTCCCAGACAGACTACACCATCACCATCACGGGATATTAAGTTTCTCTCGGGGCGGGTGTTGATGAAAAAAACATTGACGCCCGCCCCTCTCGTCTGCTAGACTTGTTTGTATTGGAGGGTGTGATGCGAGAGTATCTGAAGGTTGGGGATTGGGTGATGGGCGTGAACGACGGGTTTCCCGAACCGGTCGTCGGCCTGTTGCACGTCGACGCGGACTTCCCGCAGGGTCAGCCCGTCTCGTTCGTGACGCACTTCTACGAGATGCGCTACATCATCGTGGAAACGAAGTCGGGGCGCAAGCTGAACGGTTCCTCTATCAAGTACGTCATGCGGTAAAAAATTGGAGCAGGGGGGCTTGACTTCCCCTGCGCCACCTTGATAGAATTTTGTGCATGGAGAACAACATGAAGATGCTCAAGGTTGGTGATTCGGTGTACTGGAGCGGCTGTTTCGGTACCGAAGCGTTCAAGGCGGCAACGGTCACCGGCATTCAGTTGACCGAAGAACCTCGGGAGAAGTACGGCATCGAGGTCGAAGAGGTCGAATGGACTCTCGTTGCCGATAACTACGCCGTCGTCACGCTGGACAACGGTCACTGGGCCTACGGCGAACAGATTGCGCCCATCGCGTTCTAAAAAACATTCCGGCACCTGTCACTTTCCCGTTGACAGGTGCCACCCGTCCTGTTAGACTGGTTCTCATAAGGAGAGAGACATGACCCTGAGCAAACAGACCCGTGAACTGCTGAAGGCCCGTCTGCTGGCGACCAAGGCGCGAGTGGAAGCCGAAGCCGCCGAAGAAGCCGCTGTCGAAGCACTCCAGAAGGCGTTGATCATGGACGAAATGCCTCCCGATGGGGTGCATGTCGTCTCGCTGGCGGGCGGCGAGTTCTTCCTCGTGCGATTCACGGAAGACGGACTCGTCTGGATTGACGAACTGAATCCCGGCGTCATCACCATCTAACCTCGTGCGGCACCTGTCATTTCCCGGTTGACAGGTGCCGCACTCATCTGATAGGATGTTCTCATGACCAACACCAACGCAGTGTCCACGCCAACCGGCATCGTGTTCGAACCAACCGACTGGCCGAGGCGTGATGCGTTCACGCTGGAGCGATACACGTGCAAGGACGGCGTGTCCCTGTCGGTGCAAGCCAGCCAGTACCACTACTGCCATCCTCGTGGCGACCATGGCCCATGGACGCACGTCGAAGTCGGGTTCATTGAAGACGGGAATGGACAGCGTATCGCCGCGCCCGCATCGTGGGAATATTACGCCGAGGAAGGCGGCATCTGGTCCGACGTGTTCGCCTACATTCCCGTGGGTCTGGTTGCAGACTTCATCGCCGTCCATAATGGCGAATGCTACTGCCTCGATGGACAATAAAAAAAATCTTTCGGCACCTGTCGATTCTGTATTGACAGGTGCCGCACTCATCTGATAGGATTTTTTCATGCCGACATACAAGGTGATGCTGACGCAAGCGGTGTACTTTTCGGTGGAAGTGGTCGTGGACGCAGACAACGAGGATGACGCCACCGACATGGCCCTGCGCGACCATGAAGACGACAACCCGTTCAATTGGGGTTCCGACCCGTCCTACGGCGACCTTGAAGTGCTTGAGGTGACGGAAGAGGACTGACACAAAAATATTGACACCAGTCGTCAGGATGTGTGACAATGTTTTTATTGGAGGACAGCATGGGTCTGATGAAGTTCGAACTGGACGAGCAGCGCACGTACAAGGTCGTGAAGGTCGGTCGGGTTCGCATGGGCTGGTATCGTCGCCGCCCGATGACGTTCACCGTCTGGGCGACGAAGCGCCCCTAGCGTCAGATTCTCACAGAAAGGGGATTGACATCAATCCCCCTTCTTGTTATCCTGTCTGCGGAGAAGTAAACCATGCACACCGACATCACGCTGATTGCCACCGCTGCATCATTCGCCGCCGAAGCCCACAAGGGGCAGGTTCGCAAGGAACTGAACGAACCATACATCGTCCATCCCTTGCGCGTCGGCGCGATGGCAGGACGGCTGGGGCTGAGTGCCACCATGGTCGCCGCAGGGTTCCTGCACGATGTGGTGGAAGACACACCGACGCCCATTGCGACCATCGAGGCGTTGTTTGGCACTCCGGTGTATGAACTGGTCCGTGCCCTGACGAAGTGGTGGCCTGACCACCTGAACGACGACACGCTGGCGCAGAACAAGGCACTGTACTACGAGAACATTCGCCGCACGGACGGTGCCGCCCTGCTCAAGCTGCTGGACCGTATCGACAACCTGCGCGACTTCGAGCGCATGGCTCGTATGAGTCCGAAAACGCACAAATGGGCGCAGCGATACTACCAGAAGACCACCGACGAGTTTCCGACCATCGTGGCGCTGGTGGACAACATGCAGGCCCGCACGGAATACCATGCCGCCCTGTCGTCGCTGGCGTTGGCTGTCACCGTGTTCACGCCCGCAGAAAAAAAGAGTTGATTTTTCCGTTCGACACTGATAGACTTCTTCTCATGGAGATGGACATGGACAACATCGTCGTCACGGTCAACGGTCACGGTTTCACGTCGTTTGCGGATGCGGCCACACTGGCCGAGCGGCTCTCGGAACCCGTCATCACGGTGCCGGAACCGGCCTTCGACGTGCTGGTCGGCCTGAACGCCAAGGGGCAGTATTACCTGCGGGCGTTCCTCGCGTCGGTCCTTCGCACGGGCGCACCGTCTGCCGAAGAACAGGCGTTCTGGGCCAACAACGCCGAGGAGTCGGCCAACAACGCCATCGAGGCGCGCATCGAGGTGCCGAACTGGCGCACGATGTCGGGCCAGCCGGAATCGTTCATCATCCCCGATGATGGGCTTGACATCATCATCGTGACCCTGTAGAATCGTTCTCATGGTGGAGGGAGAGGAACCCTCCACCACTTCCCTCAGAGGAGCAGACCATGAAGGCAAAGGCGACGGTGTACAAGGACGGCAAGAAGCCGAAGGGACACCGCGACGGCAAGTTCACCCGCTGGTAACAAAAGACTGGACACGGTGAAGCGGTGTGTGATAGACTGTTCTTCTACTGCACACCGCACAACACACGGAGACGATATTGAAACTGAAAGAATTCCAAGAGGATTGGTTTGACCTGTCGATCGACTACAAGAACACCGTGGTCGTGGAGATCAAGTGGAGCCTGACGCTGAACCGCGAGGAATTGGAACAGCTTCTGGAACTCGTGAAGCAGCGCGAAAAGGAAGAGGCGGCGAAGATTCTGTTCAAACCGGGAACGAAGTTCCGCCACCGCGGCAGGTCGTATATCACGGTGAGCAGTGCGACCGGTATGGCGGCGCTGGGTCTGAATGAACAGAGCTACCCATCCGTGCCAAAAGCCCTGTTCGCGCTGGATGTTGACACTGGCAGCATCGTTTGGTGGGCATCTCCCGAAACCAACACGTTCGAGAAAGGCTGGGATTAAATCCCACCACGGCAAGCGGAAAAAGAAAAAACATTTTCCGCTTGCCTTCTCCCAACCCACCGAGGACAGTATGCCCAAGTATCGAATCGAACGCACCGAGATGGTCACCCGAATCTGGGTCGTGGACGCAGAGACAGAGGAAGACGCATTGGATTCCTATCCCAACGAGGAACCGGAGGAGGAGTGGTTTGGTATGCACCCCGATGTGCGAATCACAAACACGATTGACAACGACACGGTAGTGTGAGAGAATTATTTCATCAACGTTCAAAGGAGACATATGAGACTCGACGTTCGTACCATCAACCGACTGACCGAACCGTTCCGACTGCCCAAGGTGACGCAGGCCATTCTCATGGACAAGAGCAAGGCCATCTGGAACGACTACCAGACCGAAAGCCAGCGGATTCGGGACGAGAAGAACAAGGCGGCGGAAAAGCACCCGAAGGTGGACGAGTTCAACACGTTCCGGGCTGCGCTCAAGCTCGTGGACGACTTCACGCAGCGGTTCAAAGGCTCTGAATGGAACTGCGACCTTCAGGCGTCGTGGCAATTTCAAAACATCGTCAAATCGGCGGCGTCTCGCACGGGTTGGCGTGAGCGGGTTGACTTCGACACGATGGAGAAGGACAACGAGAAGCATTGTGCCGCACGAAACATCAAGCTCAACGACTTCATCGTCGGGCTGCGCCAGAAGATGCTGGCCGACGCGACGACGAAGGCGAAGGCGCTGACTGCCTCCGAGCAGAAGGCACTCGACGCCATCTAGCGTCTGACATCAACGGCAAGCGGAAATGTTTTTAAATGTTTCCGCTTGCCTTCGCTCAACGACCGTGCTACACTGCTTGTCAGTGGAGGACAGCATGATTCTGGTGATGGAAACGCAGAACCGCGAAAACTACGGCGCACACAATTGGGACGGCGTCGGTGCCTGCCCGCAATACTGGAAGAGCAAGGGAGGCTCGTCCTACCTCATCCCGATGGGCAGCAGCATCAACGCCGCTGCGCTGGAGCAGGTTCTCGCAGTCGCCGCCGAACGCCTTGAACGGCACACAGACTTCGAGGAAGAGTTCATCATCGGATGGCACATCGAGTCCGATGACTACGTGCCGGAAGACGAACGGCTGCAACTGGAGTACGACGGCGGGCACATCACCTATCCGTCGCCGCGCCTCGACCCTGTCACCTTCGAGCGCACCAACCCGCGCTACGTGCCGTCGCCCGCGATGGAAGCCTTCCTTATGCAGCAAGGCTAACAATTGAATGGACACCGGTCTGCCGTCATGGTAGACTGGTGTCATCTTTCTGAGGAACCCATGGACACCATCAAGCTCTGCGTCACGTGCAAACATCATCGGCAACCGTCTCAGTTTCATTACCACGAGTGCCACCATCCGGAATCGCAGCAGCATCTCACGATGAACATCAACGTCGTGACCGGCGAGTCACGACAAGAGCAATACCACAAGACATTGTGCGCCAACCAGCGGGACGACGACGGGTTCTTCCCCACGTGCGGCCCTGACGGGCGCTGGCATGAACGCAAGCTGACGTGGCGTGACCGCTATCGCCTCTGGCTGGAGAACAGGGCCACCGACGAACAGGTCTTCGTTCTCTACATGATGAGCATCGTCGGCATGGCATCGGTCATCATCGGGCTGCTGGCGCTGGTCGGATGGCTGTAGGACCGCTTCGACCGTCTCGCTGGGACTGGCTCACCGACTGGTGCCTCTGGCTCATGCGTGGCTGGTTCAGACGAGGATAAAAACATTCCTTGACACCGACCGACACCCTGTTGTAGAATGGTTTACACAAGGAGAGACGAATGCTGATTGACGACAACAACCATCAGACGATGCAGCCGAAGACGGCGCTGGACAAGCTTGCCGCCAGCACCTACACGTTCTACCTGTCGGGTTCGCGGTTCTTTGGGACCAACCGCCCCTCCAGCGATTGGGACTACTTCGTTCAGATGCCAATGAGCGAGGGGTACAAGCTGCATGATGAACTCCGGAGCTTCGGGTTCACCAAGCGATACACCACCAACTACCTCGACCTCAACACGCTGGAAGTCTGGTCGTGCGACAACGTGGACGTGCAGATCGTGGCAAACGTGCCATTCAAGCGGGCGGCACAGATGGCGTTCAAGCGGTGTGGGAAGCTGTATCCGAGCCGTGAGGATTGGGACGCCGCGTATGTAGTTGCGGCGGAGTTGACGCAGATGAACAACAAGGCGTAACACGATAGGGGGGATGCTGTTACTGCCTACGAGGCGGACCTGCATCTCACGATGGATTGACAACCACCCGTCTTCTGTGAGAGAATCTCTACATGGGCGAAATCCAAAACGAGTCAATCGCAAAGCTGCTGGCTGAACTGGACGCCACAAAGGCGCAGGTGCAACGTCTTAAGGCCGTCGTGCGACAGTGTCCCTGTATCGGCAGACGTGACTACACCACATGCAGCGGTCGTCGTGCGTCCATCAATCAGATGTGTCCACGTTGTGCCGCACTGGCAGAGGGAGGGAATGTATAACATGAAGATTACGACGTACACACAGTACGAGAAAGCAGTTGACGAGGCCAACGAGTTAGAAGAGAAGGAACAAGACGGGCTTGCCACTCCAGAGGACGTTGCCCGTATGGACGCCTTGTGGGATGCCGTTACTGCCTACGAAGACCGCGAGGAGCGCGACTCAAGCTGGCGACGGGCGTGAACGTTAGGGGGCCGGGCCTAATAGATAAGGGGCCGGGCCTCCTAATATCTTTCGCAGAAATGTGTTGACTGGCACAGAACGCCGTGCTATCCTTGTTCTCAGAGTTGAGGAGCGCCGAATGACTGTGACCACCTACACCACCTACGACGTGATTCCGAAAGCGCCAGAGATGCACCTTCAGCACGAGCATTACTGGCGCAGGACCGACGCCTCCCTGCGCTACATCATGCAGGACGCCAGCGAAGCCGCCGAGAACGCCGCACGGATGGGCGATGCCCACGCCGAGTGTAAGTACCTCGACCAGATCAACGACGCCTCGACGGTGCTGGGCTGGCGGCGGCGAAAGGGTGTGAGGGTCGTGTGGTAGAGACTCGCCACCAGTAACCCCACCACCAACCCTGCGTGGTGGTGGGGAACAACGGCAGCGGTGCCGCTGTGCCAGTGCGGAATGCGCCCATGGCGGTTCACGCATATCCGGCGGCACCGCTTCCGGCCACTATCCTCCAGACAGGACAGTGTCCACTTTTCAGGACACCAACCGGCGGCTGTCCTCGAATCAGGACACACGCCGTCACCCCATCCATAATTTTTTTTCGACACCCTGTCGTTTTTGTGTTGCACGACGGCCCATCTGTGATAATATCTCTTCATCGGCGCACGGTGCCGGTGAACGGCGCTCCCTGACAACTGAATAAAACGAACGACCATTGTAGTGGTTTTCGGTCTGAGGCGCAAGCCTTCAGATTTGGAGACAGACATGCTTCGTAACACCTGCTCGACGCATCAGGAAACGCCCGCCGACAATCGGTCGCGGGTTTGGTGCCATACCTGCCGCCGTATCACTATCGAGGCGGAAGTGGTCACGCGCACCGTCGAAGCTCTTCTCGCGGCGGGCTACAAGCTCTCGGTGCAGTATTCCGGTGAGCCATGCTGCGAGTTTCCGCCGACGACCGACCAGCAGAAGGTGCTGGACGGCATGATGGACGTGGATGAGGAATTCCTCATCGCCTACAAGCCGGACACGGATACGAACGACCTTCCGGACGGCTACATCTACTTTGTGTATGGCAACGATGGATGGGACGCCATTGCCGACTACACAACGAACCTCGAACCGGCGATTGCGCCGGTCAGCGAGTGGACTGAGCGCAACAGCAACTAAACCTGCATGCGCCTCAGACCGAAACCCACTACATCACATTCAACCGAAATTCTTTTGAGGTGAAACCATGTCCACCATTCACAACCCGACGCACTTCAACCCGACCGACTACACCGTCACCGGCTACTTCGACAACCAACTCGACACCGTCGAGCTTCGCGCACTCAACATCACCGGCAGCACACACAAGTGCTGTCACTGCGGCAACGGCACCGTGCGCTACATCACGGTCTGCCGCCACGCGCCGACGCAGACGCTCGTCGTCTTCGGTGCCATCTGCACCGACAAGCTGGGCTTCTCTGGCCGGTCGGAATACCTGCTGGCGAAGCTTCAGGCCCGTGCCACCGCTCACGCCGCTTCGCAGCGTCTGCGCCAGAGCATCGAAGCGTTCTGGCAGAAGTATCCCGACTTCGCCGCCCTCGCGCAGCCGGTGATGGAACAGGGCGTGAATCATCCCGTCCACGGGCGCAACGGCTTCGCCCTCTCGGTGCTGGAGAGCATCAACCGCTACGGGTCGCTCACTGACCGGCAGCGTGTCACCGTCGAGCAGAGCCTCCACCGCGACATCGAGCGGGCGGCGGCGAAGGCGGCGGCTGCGCTGACGCCGAAGGGCGATGCGCCGGAAGGCCGCGCCACCGTCACCGGCACCGTCGTCAGCCTGAAGGAATACCAGAACGACTTCTCATACAACGCGTGGGATGTCGTCGTGAAGATGCTGGTCGAGCTTCCCAACGGCGCACGGGTGTTCTGCACTCGCCCCAGCGGGAGCGGCATCAACCGTGGCGACACCGTGACCGTCACGGCCACGTGGCAGCGCAAGGCCGACGACCGCAGCTTCGCCACCGGCAAGCGGCCTATCGTCAGCTAACCTACAAACCTGAGCAGCAGGGGGCAACCTCTGCTGCTCGTCTTCATCTGGGAGAACAACATTGATGAACATCGAAGCGGTTCGTACCATCTCGCAGACGTGGATCGAGAACGGCGAACAGCACGTCGCCATCGTGCTGGCTGGCACTCGCGGCACCGTGTACGGTGTCGTGCAGGAAGACGGCTGGAAGCTGGCTGTCCGTTGGACGGTCGTCCACGCCAGCCACAACCAAACAGTCAATACCGATATGGACGTTAACCCCGACGACGTTCGTACCATCTACTTCGCCTAGAAGGGCTAGCGCCCCTACGGAGCCGCAGGAGCCACGACCGACCGACAACCATAGGGCAGTGGCGGGCGAGACGACTTCTCGCCCGCTACGCCCGTTTCCGCCGCAGCAATGCGGCAGTGGAGCATTCGATGAAACAAAACTTTTTGTTGTTGTATCTCTGCGACAATGATTACGGCATGGCGCTGGAGTTCGCCGCGCAGTTCCTGCTGACGGAATACGCGGACACACTGCCGACGATGCCGGTGGAACAGATTCAGTTCATCGTGATTGCATTGGTGCTGGCCTATCACGCGGAACGCTACTGGTCGCGCCCAGACGACGCCACCGCACACACCCGCGAGTATCTGACACGGCAATTGCGGGTGTCGTGGGAACGCACGGTGCCAGATATCGACCACGACGGCGGATCATATGTGATTGATCTGCACCGCAAGATGGCGCTGGCCATCTAGCACACCGTCCCTCCCCCTGTCCAGCGAAATCTTTTCCTTGACAGGGGGGAGGGTGCTGGTGTAGGCGTCAGGTGGCTAGCATGGGGAGGGGGAGGGTGTCAAGGGGAAAAATAGTGCTTGACCGGCAGGGACAGGCTGTAGTAGGGGGGAGGGGGGGCGGCACGACAGGGGGTGCCGTGTCAAGCAAAAAACAATATGTTTTTTGGGCTTGACTGGGGGGTGGGGGGTGTGGTAGGGGGGGAGGGGGGTGTCAAAAAAGTGACTATAAAAAAGGGGTTGACATGGGGTCATGGGTTCCCATATGCCTAAACCCCCACATCGTTTCTCGTCTATCCCTGTTTATATTTCATTCAACAATTTGTCTAGGGACTCCTAGAAAAAAACAACCCCACATCGTCCACATCGTCCACATCGTCCACATCGTTCACAACCGACTTTATATTTCACAGAAAAATCCATCTAGGGACTCCCCAAAAAATATCCACCCCATTCAACACCATTCAACACCATTCACAACAGACTTTATATTTCACAGAAAAATTCGTCTAGGAGTCCCCCCACACATAAATATGTACAATATTTTACCGTATCAGGGTTGACTCTATGTTATACATGAAACTTATCGAAGAAATCACGACTACCGGAAATGTCACTCACTTTACCGGTGATGATATACACAGCGCCCCAGCATTTGCAGAAAAAATGCAAAAAAAGCACAAACGTCAATTTGTCGTCACCACACCAGCAACTTATGGAATATATTGCCCAGCCTGCGCGGTTGGTGTGTTGCAAGAACTCGAAAACCGCAGACGATACGACACCAGCGACAAAACATTAGAAGCAACCGTTGAGCCGGGTGACTGGAATAGTTGTGATAATTGTGGAAAACATAAAGAAGGCACGGATTGGAGTCATCCGTTTTATGGTAAATCATGGAACTCTGGAAAATTAATACCTGTCCGTGATATTCGTGCAGGATTGTATGCCTATTTGATGAATCGTAAGGAGGACCATGGTGGTGATGCACTATTGTCACAACCTATGAATAGAAATAAATGGCCGAGTATGACCATTGATCAAGCATTACAGACACTCCGATTTAAATTTAAAAAATCTGTTGACGGTGACAATTTCCCAACACGCTATCTGACAAAAGATGGATGGACGATTTACTCTGAGCTATCATCTGAGGACATCTACGCCGATGAAATTTTAGCCTACCTGAAAGACCACCGGCAATAAATATCTGTAGTGTATTATTCAACGAAGGACTAATCATATGGCAGATAATTTTATTCAGATTACACATCATATTCTTCAGGAGATGGCCCAATCCAATCAATACCCCACCAATTGGGACAAAGGTTGGGACGGCAACCCCTATACGTTGATACCCGGCGAACATCCTGTACAAATACACGGCACGTGGTATTTGTCTGTACGCAACACCACCACCGGAAAAAATGAGTTTTATAATTTTAAAACAGACATCTGCGAACCAGAAGAAGATGTGCTGCCATTAATGCATTCCAATCGTTGATAAGTTAAATACTCACTATGCGCACGACTGGTTCTCTCATGTTGTCTGGCGATGACGGTCGCCCCTATCGCAAAGACATCCACGTCAAATTTCCTACGGAAAAAGATCCCACCGTTCGATATCTGGTCTGGGTGGACGCCCAACCGTTTGACCGTGTGTGGAAACGCACCGACCCGCATTATCTGTCAGACACCTCTCGCGATATGAAGTATGACACACTCGCGGACTCCATGGCCAAACCTTCGGCGCGAACGTGGCCGCTGGAAGTGTCGAGCGTCGTGGTGGATAAGAACGGGCGCGTGGGGTTCACAGACGGTCGGCATCGCATGGCCTATTTACGTAACACCGGCATCACGCCGATTCCAGTCGGTATGGATGCTGATTCTATACGCCACGCCAAACAACACGGCTATCTGGTGCCTGCGCCCTCATTGGCAGAATCATTGATTCAGGAAATTGGTTTTTCGCTCCAACGGTCTATGCGTCGAACACCATTACCCATACGATGGGTGATGAATAATAAAAATTATAAAGAAGCACGATTCTCTTTGAGAAATGTGGATGGGCGCGTCTTGTTCTATCACAAACCTCCAAGCACCTTATGGTTTGTGGATTTTGAAACGCGCATCGATGGTGGGAAGTGGTCATCTGATGATGTGCCTCGCGGATTATCATTACCAGAAGTCTTCACCTTGTTTAGCACCGTCACTCATGTCATGCAGTCCTTTATACACGACGAACAACCATCAGGTATTCGGTTTGATGCCTGCGGAAATTTGAGACAACAGATGTATGACCAATGGTCACAACAATTGGCCAATTCAACAGACCCTGTGTTACGAGCCTACAAAGCGACCGTTGACGGAGACGTTGGTATGGATGGGTCCGTGGTGTTTACGCTAAAACGAAAACGAACTGCTAAATAATTATAACAACTTTGTATAAGGATTGTCACCCATGTCTTCACCATTCGTCGCCGCCGCGATGCACGTTCTTTCAGAGATGACTAAACACGACCAACGGGTCGGCATCGATGACTTTGTGTTGTATCACAATACGACGCGCAATCGAATGACCCCCATGCGCGTGGACGACATTTATGTGTTATCACAACGGATTCGCACCCCCCAAGATGCGGCTGCGGCGATTGCGAATATTGATGCCGAAGACATGACGGATGCAGAAAAAGGGTCGTATAAAGACGAAACATGGTCGTGGGCCGATTTAGAACGCACGACGACAAATACGTGGGTCAAGTTGTATGATCCCGCCACGAAGAAAACCTTCCTGACGCCCGCGAAAACCGTGAAGCCACTGCCGCCCTTTGCCGGTAAGTCGCAACGAGAAGGATATGAATGGACCCTCAGTGAAATGATTGCAGGCTTATATTGGTATTGGCGTGTGTATCATCCTGAAGCCAAGCAACAGATGCAACAGCTTCAATACACCCCCACACGCGATGAGATTGAGAACGGTGGTCCCCTTCGTGGCGGGGCTGTAGAAGCCTTCGATGAACTGGAAATGGGCATGATCAAACCCGACGAGATGTTTGGATTTATTCGTCCGAATCTTCGCCCAGCTTTTTCTTGAGCCGTTCGAATTCCTGCTTCATTTTTTCTTTTTTCGAGAGCAACCGCTTCTTCTTGGCCTCGGCCTTTTTCTTCTCTGCAAGACGGGCTTGCTCTTCGGCCTGACGGACCAACTCACGAATGTCGTTCACTCTCTTCGAGACGGAGTGTTCATCCTGCACCACGAGATGCGGGGTCAACCCCATACCAGTCCACCGCGACCCGATGTAATACTTGTATTTGTGAATCAACGCGAGTTCTTCGTCCGTCACCTCTTCCCAATCCGTCATATCACGAACAATCTGTCGTTCATCGTAATATCCCAGATCCATTCCTTCCGTAAACACAATTTTCATTTTTGGCATATCCGTATCTCCTTGGCCACTAGTGTAGCACAGTTGTGGACGATGTCAAGGCGTGTTGTTGGTCGCAGACGGAGGGTGACACGGGAAGTTGATGTGTGATATCATTCGGAGTCGCCATCATGTGCATGACTGAAGGTTGTGACGTGGTCGCGTGGCCTAACCCTAACACATGTCCAATTTCATGCAACGCAATTTTGGTGTAGGCGTCACAACTTGAGGCCACTGTCGTGTCTGTGGTAATCGCAATCGCCGCACGGTATACTGACGCGTCGGGTCGAAGGGACAACGCCGTCACAGCCCCGGCAACGGACGCCGGTAAGACCGTAGGAATCACGACCAGCATGGCATGATCACGCAGGGCGGTTTCGCGAAACGTAATGCCCGCAGGAGCTAAGGCAACGGTCCATGCGGCAAAGGCTCGATTGACACACGTCATCATCGTCGGAGTGGGTTGGGTTGCCGCTCCATAGGTATAATGAAAATAGGTGACGGTCGTATGCGGAGCAATATGATGTGCAACGATAGGCGGGGATACACACACGGGTGCCGCAGAGACAGATGAGACGCACACCCAACTACTGAGCAACGCCGCTCCCACGCGGCGGTACAGCAAACGCATAATACTTCCTCTGTGTTTATGATTATTAATATTTAGATGCAAGACTGGCGTCTTCGTCCAGATAAATATATCGTATGCACATCATTGAAAAACGAGTCGGATTAGCGTCCGTTGATAAAGAACATTCCACGGATGTGTATATTGATCCGTCGCAGGATGAATGGGACCGCATTCTTCTCAAGCAGCTTCCGCCCGAACAAATTCCTGCGTCATTGAAAAAGAATACCTCCTATCGTACGATGTTTGGTGATACCTTTTACACCGTAGGGGGATTGCTGTGGAACGACCATGTGTTTATTTGGAATAGAGACGGCGCACCCCATGAAACCGTCGCTCGTGTTGTTCGTGAGAAACTACCTGAATTTTCGTCGTCGTTTACCTATACCCCGCTATTGTTTTTTTATAATCCACGAAAATTAGTGGTTATGGTAGCGTATGCCCGCAATTCCGTGAATCCGGTTGATTTAAAGAAATACGGACGGAATGTTCCAGCAGATTTTAACGACCGGCTTCGCCGCATGAGTGAACTGCCGATGTTTACAACATTCGCCATCGTGAGTAACGAAGGCGATGTCATTATTAAAGATGTGCCGCCGCAAAAACCCACGCCTAAGAAAAAACGGACCATGGCCGAATCGATCATGGATGAGTTGTGTGAACGTATTGTGAAGGTCGGGTCGAAGTATCGGTTGGTATCCAAAAAGACGGGAAAGAATCTCGGCACATATCCTACAAAAGCAGGAGCCATGCGCCGAGAACGTCAAGTGCAGTATTTCAAACACCGCGCCTAGATTACGATTTGAGGCTGTCCACCCCGTCAATAATATAACGGGCGCACTTCGTAATAATATTCAGATTCTTCTTGATCAAATCCTTATTGGCTTTCCACAGGGCGAGATATGTAGGCTGATGCTTGACATCAAACTCATAATATTTCATGACCGCATACGCCACGGATTCAGCTTGCAATTCCTTCATTGCACGAGTATTTGATTCTTCGTCATCAATATGGAAAATCGAGGACTTTTTCCAGTGGAGCAATTCATGCGCGATTTCATGCACAAGTGTGCTAGCCTCACCAACACCCTGTACATCTGACGAGAGATTGATATGGCCACCGGCACTGAAGCCTTTTTCACCACCACGAGACGCTTCTTTTGTAATGGTAATATTATTCAATTGCGCAAATTCTTTGAGACGTTCGGTCAGTTGTGCGGCTACTTCGTCTGGCGTGTTATCGCTGAACCACTTCGGCTCGTCTGGAATTTCACCCTTTGCGCTGGTTGCTTCCGTGTCTGCAATATCAAAGACGGGAACAGGGCGGAACCCACGAATCTGTGTTTTATTCTTAATTGCGTCATCTACGTCACTATAATCATCACTAGTTGCATCTTTGCCTTTGGCTTTTGTGACGATTGGCGCAATAATCCAAATGGCCTTTGCACCCTTCTTAACAACGCGATGCATGGTTTTCCATTTATTAAAACCAGCAACTTGTTTTGCATCTGGACGTTGCAAGAAAATTAACCACGAATTTGTCCAACTATACTTATAGAATTTTTTATAGAAATCCAAATATTTGGTAATAGCCTGATCCATGGCCGCTTGATCAGTGGCATTGGCTAACTCGTCAATGTAGGCATCCAACTTATCGAGTATTGTTGTTTTGTCTGTGCTGGGTACGTCAGCATCTTGAATAAAATCTTCAAGGTCTTCTAATGTATCTAAGGCTTTAGCCGTAGGATCGGCTGAAGGAGTCTTGGCGTTATGTTGAGTGATGAATTGTTTAATCACATCAAATTTGTTAATATCACCCACCCACATACCCAACGAACGATCAAAGTCTAAACCAATCTTTCGAAATTCTTTTGATAACGCAATAGTTTCTTTGGCCCGAGCGTTTGGTGTATCCTTATCGGATTGCACCACCAATCGATTGTTCGCCGTATCTCGCTTCACGATCAGATTTTCTGGTAATAAACGACCTTGTTCGACCGTCGTGCGAATATTCCGAAGTTTTTCGCGACGAGTTTGTCGTTGATGCATTTCAGCAAGAAGTTTTTTTGTAATACGTAAAAAATCTGACATATCGTTTCCTTTCTCATGGTATACTGCTTCCCATGAGGAGCATTTTATGACATTGACTGAATTATTTAGGAATGGATTGACTCGTAATAATACGACGTATGCCGTGCGGGTGTTGGATAATGGTGGATTGCCCAAGTTTTCCATTCAACCGACAGATGGCGGCGACGAAACACTGTATTTCACGGTAGACACTGCGTTTGGCGGCGATGTTCGGCTGGAACCGTGGAAGGAACGCGCATGATGAGAAAACCACGGTTCAAACAGCCCGTTTTTGTCGATGACCCGAAATACGTTCATAAAGAAACGATTGAAGAATTTTTGGCACGAGGTGGAACTATCACAAAAATTCATGCGAACACCGCATCTCCGGTGACCAATCAGCCGATGATTCACGTGGACAATATTTCAATTCCCGTGTCGTCAAGTCAGTATGAATACGTACCGTCATTTGTATCGTCTGAATCAACCTACGTGGCCGCGCAGCAGGAAACCGTCACGAGCGAAGATATTGGTCTGTCCCAAAGTTGGCGAGAATATGAACATGATAGCGTCCGTTCTTATCAATCAAAACGATCTATTCGAGAGGAAAATTAGTATGTCGGCATTTATTGACGGTCTTGTAGCGTTAGCTGCATTATGCGGTATTATGGGCGGAGTTTCATTCTTTGCCGTGATTATTGGAAGTATCGCATACCGAGGCATTCGTCGGATTTTTGGTAAGCCCATGAGTGACGAAGATATGTGGGCGGAATCCTGCGAAGAAATTAAAACAAATATTGAAGCATATGTCGCACCAAGTGCAATTTCAGACGACGACGAATAATAAATACTGGTGTCATGTCAGACACCCTCGATGAAATTGAACGCAGAATCGTGCGAAGAATTCGCCGCCGACAATGGATGCAACGTCTACTGGACGGGTTAGCATTATGTGGTTTGACCATATTAATCGTCGGCGGCATTTTTTCTGCCATGGTCATCATTCATCTCTTCCAATAATCAATATAATTTTCTCTCCTTATAAATATAATGAGATAATCAGTTACATGGTTACGTTATTTTAAGGATTAAAGTATGGCCATTTCGTCATTCTCAAAATTTTTACACAGACTTAAAGAATCGGTCGGCACAGACAAAATCAACGGGTTCGAAATTATGAGCCTTGATGATTTTTTGGCCGACAAATCAAATTATAAAGCAGGCAAACCACTTGACGAGGAAGACTATCCATTAACATTTCGCCGTCCGTCATCCCCAGAAAAAGGTTCTGGCCCATTAACCGGTTTTCATTCACAACGAGTCAGTGACGCAGAACTCGCACAAAACGCCGAGATCCGTCGTACCACCCCCGATCTTTCGACGCTTGTTCGAAAGCGGGAATCCCTGAAAAAACAAATCGAAAAAATTAAAGAAAAAAATCCAACAAAAGCCCAAGAATTACAAAAACAAAAGGATGTGTTGGATCAGCAATGGCGCGACCGGTCGCGGGTGCAAATGAAAACCCCAGCCGTGCATAAATCAACCTTTCAAGCAACAGAACCCGGCAAAGACACCAACATCAAATTCGTCAATCCAGACAAAGGTGATATTGAGTATGATCCAGAACGACTGAGAGCCTCTATTATGGAGAAACCTCGTCAAATTTTACGTCGGAATCAAAAGATTGAGCATAGCGGCGGAAAATTTGACATCATGTACAACATTGGTTTACCTGCGTTAAAGGGACTAATTGTTGACGAACACGCACCGGGAAAGCCATTTGTCATCGTAGATACTTGCCCCGGCGCTGGTGAATGCGCGTTGACATGCTATGCATTAAAGGGGAATTATGTGCGTGTTCCGCAAGCTGGTTTAGCATTATCGAAAGTGTTAAATTTTGTGGTTAATTATCCACAAGAATTCAAACAAGCGACGATTAAAGAAATTGAAAAAGCAAAAAAATACGCTAACAAAAATAACATCGAAAATGTGTATGTTCGTTGGCATGACGCAGGCGACTTTTTTAGCCCGGAATATTTAAAAATTGCCTATGATATTGCAAAAGAATTTCCGGATATTAATTTCTATGCATATACAAAAATGGGTAGCGTTCATGTCGGTTCTAACAAACCCGATAATTTCATCACCAACTTCAGCATTGGTGCCAAACCACAAGAACTGATTCGCGTGAAGCAATTAATGGATAAGTACGGAAAAGATTTGTTCTCGAAGTATGGCAAGAATTCCGTGACTGTACCATATGATTTGTTTAAGGATTTGTACCCACGCACACCGAAAGGTAAGCGTGTTAAAGACGCGAATGGTAAATTCATCTTTAAAGATGAGGCGTCAAAGGACATGTTCCGCGAACGACTTTCGAAGGAATTCCACATTCCGAATGACGAAACGCTCGTGTCGTATGCAGAAATGATGAAACTCCCCAGTGGTAATGAACCGAAATACAATGTGTATGTTGCCCCCGGCGACGGCGACGATTCCGCTCACCGGAAAGATGTGAAGGGTACGTTCCTTCTCTTCCATTAATAGCAGACCACATACGCCCCATTGAGGTATAGACAACAAATACCTCAATGGGGTATACTAGTCATCTCTTTCTTTCACAAAGGTGACTATGAACATCGAACTTCGACAATTATCTGAACACGCCATTCTTCCGACCTTCGGCACTCCCGCATCAGCCTGCTTTGATATTTCCGCCTGTCTGCCTGTTGGCACGAAGGTGACCAGCTACAATGGGGCCAACCAGCAAATTATTCGCGAACTCACAGAACCGAGTCTAATGTTTGCACCACGCGAACGCTATTTAATCCCAACAGGTTGGGCGATCAAATGTCCTTCTGGTTACGCACTTCGGCTATTTTCTCGGTCTGGTTTTGCATTAAAGAACGGTATCGTTCTTGGTAATGCTGTTGGGGTGGTTGATGAAGATTATCGGCATGAAGTATTTGTCATGCTCATTAATACGTCTCGTGTATCAGTGCGTCTGGAACATGGAATGCGTATCTGTCAGGGCGAAATGTATCAGCCATTCACGGATGTTGACTTTTCGTTCAAGACCGTGGATAATGAGAACTGGTTCACCACAGAACGTATTGGTGGATTTGGTTCAACCGGCCACAAATAAGTGGTTGACACCGAACCCTGATCTTGGTATACTGTTTTCACGTTAGCAAATGCACATTTGAATACGCCGCAAATGTTCATGGTTTTAAACTCTCGGCGTTTGTGAGACAACATTAATTATGGCTACAAAGAAGAAGACTCAGAAGCAGCGACTCCTCAACGTTCTCGATAGCGCCTACTACGGCCTTCCCACTCGCACCTTGGCGAAGCGTATCAACGCGCCAGAGCCTTCGGTTCGCCGCCTGATCGGTGAGCTTCGGCTTGCTGGGTATCCGGTCATTCGCGATACCACCAACAACACGTATTTTATCGGCGACGCGTCAACCGAAATCATTTCGTTCGCTGCCGAAGTTGGTGGCGCATCATTGTTCCGCGTTAGCTAATCGGCGTGAATGGGACGCTGGCGACTCGGCAACTCGTCGGCGTCCTGTTGTATAAATAATTGTACAAAGGAATATCTATGCCTGTACAATTATACGAACATATTATTAATTCATTGACAGAAAAATCTCACTCCGTCAAAGAATTATTTGATCCTACCTCATCATTTGGCGTCATTTCAACCACAAGCGAAGAAGACAGCCAGAAGCTCAAAATGCATTTGGCAAAGAGTCATCAACCATCGGTCATGATACACGGTGTCTATGAAATCGCCTCTAAAGATGAGGACAACACAAAAGAACTACCGGATCTCGCATTCCTTATTTTACCCAAGAAAGAACAGGAAACAGACGCCTTTGTCAAGCACTTATTTCATTTAAGTGTGCAATACAACCAACCCGCATTTATATATAAACCATCAGGCACACCGAAGATGTTTATTGTTGGTATGACGAACGACAAATGGCCCGGAAAAGGCGTGAAGAAAGAATTCGGGCAATTCTCGTTTGAGAAATTCCCCGCGTTATTTGAAAAGTTCAAAGGCAAAGATTATACATTTGAACGTTTTCATAAACAACACGCCAAAACAGAAAAATCTAAAGAAACCCAAGATAAAAACAAATAATCTTTGGTATACTATATACCATAGTTGATTTCATTTCCATGAGAGGTATTATGAATTTAAGTGTTCCCGTCAGTGAATTGCAGAAATATAGTTTATTTGTAGCAACACCCATGTATGGTGGCCAATGCTTCGGCTCCTATACAAAATCACTGCTCGATTTATCGCGTGTCTGTCAGGCCCACGGCATCGCCATTCAGTTCTCCTTCATTTTTAACGAATCGCTGATTACCCGCGCAAGAAATTATTTGGTAGACGAATTTATGCGTAGCAACCATACGCATATGATGTTTATCGACAGCGACATCGATTTTAATCCGATGGATGTGCTGATGTTACTGGCGCTCAACAAGCCGATTGTTGGTGGCCCATATCCCAAGAAGTGCATCGCATGGGAAAACTTATATGACGCAGTTCGCTACGGCTTTGTGCCCAATGACAATCGTGGGCAACTGAGTGAATTCGCTGGCGACTTCGTATTTAACGCGGTTCCCGGCACCACTGAAATCAAGCTGAATGAACCTGCCGAAGTGTTAGAGATTGGCACAGGATTCATGATGATTGAACGTAGCGTGTTCACCAAATTCGCAGAAGCCTATCCGCAATATTGGTATGTGCCCGACCATAATCGTTCGTCGGCGTTTGATGGAAGCCGTAAGATTTATATGTATTTCCAAGCGGAAATTGAAAACGAACGCGGTCGCTATCTGAGCGAAGATTATTGGTTCTGCCAGAAGGCTCGTGCGGCGGGTATGTCCGTGTGGCTGGCACCATGGATGGTGGTGAAGCATCACGGCACGTATATCTATAGCGGCAGCATTCCGGCTATGGCTGGCGTGGTCAACGAGCGTATTAAGCGGAATGACCCAGTCCCCGCGACTGTTCGTATGGACGCTAGTTCAAATAAGCCGCAGCAAGCCCCACCACTGACGGTGAAGGCATTCTATGAAACCTCGGCCACGAAACGCAAATCGTTAATCGAAGGGATTGCAGAGTCGGTTGCCGCACAGGTTGGTGTCGAAAAGGACGCGCTCATTGAGAAGTCGAAAGATTTTATCAAGGAATGGGTCCGTATGGTTCCGGACAACTCTCTCGCAGATATGTTGACCTTGCTGGCCAAAGATATGAAGGGCTAACGAATGCGAGTCATAGGTTTATGTGGATTTGCCGGTGCAGGCAAATCCACAACCTCTGAATACTTAGTCAAATATCATAATTTTTATCGACTAAGTTTTGCACACGCCTTGAAAGAAGTTACCGCAGCGGCATTCGGTTGGCCGCGTGAGAAGATGGAAGGCATCTCATCTCTCGATAGAGAATGGAGAGAAACGCCAGATCCATTCTGGTCTGAGATTTTTCAACGCCCGTTCACGCCAAGAACCGCGCTGCAATACATTGGCACTAACGTCTTTCGAACCCATGTGTTAGAAACATTTTGGGTGAACAATCTCATCGCACGGTTGCATCAATTACCAGCAGACGCAAACGTGGTTGTGGATGATGTCCGTTTTATTAACGAAAAAACAGCACTACAGTCATTAGGTGCGTCATTTATTATTATTCATCGACAAGATAAGTGGACACCTGAACATTACCGATTGTGGGAACATGCAGGTCAACCCGTGACCAGTGAGATATTACATCCATCCGAATGGGAATGGATTACAGAACCAAACATTGTACACGATACCGTGTTTATTAACGATGGTAGTTTTGACCGGTTGTATGCTACAATAGACAACTGGTTAGAACAGCATACTTGAGGATTATATGATGAATACACCCTATACATTGACCGATTCGACCCTTGAAATTCTGAAAAACTTCGCCAATATTAACACACAGGCAACGTTTAAAGCCGGAACATTTCAACGGGCTTGCAATCAGAGCCGTAATTTTATCGCAGACGTAGAACTATCAGACCCGCTTCCCGTTGAATGCTCGTTGTATGAGTTGAATCGTCTGCTCGGCATCATTGACACGTGCAAGGGAACCTCGCTACCGTCGATTTTGTTTGAAGACGCATCCCTGACGGTACTACATGATCATGGTCGTGTGACGATTCCATATGCTCATGCGGATGTGGTGACCAAGCTTCCAGACAATCAGTATCGTATGGATCACGAAATTGCCTCATTTGATCTTCCAGCCGCCATGTGGGCGAAGATGAAGAGGACGGCAGCGATTCTTGATGCAAATGCCCTGTACATTATTATTGACGATGACGGAAAACTTCAGGTCAATCTGGTCAATGAAGAAAAGGGTAGTGATTCGACCGGCGTGGCGACCTACAACATGCCAAATACAAATATCGTAGATGATAAGCCAAACACATGGGCCGTCAAGTTTGATGTGCTTCAGCTTATTCCCGGTGATTACACCGTGAGAGTGGGAGATATCAGTATTGCCGGTACCACACGTCAACTGTTTGGAATGTTTCTGACACTGAACGACCCTACGCGAAAGGTCACCTATTTGACATCAGGACATGTTGTAAAGTCTCGATAAGTGTGGTAGGATAGACCTATGGCTCTCACACAATTTATTTGGACTGAAAAATATCGACCGTCGACTATTGACGACTGTATTTTACCTAGCGATACCAAGAACACGATTAAGAGTTTTATCGCACAGGGTGATTTACCGAACATGATTCTGTCATCGACCAACCCCGGCATCGGAAAGACGACGCTGGCGTTGGCGATGTGTAAAGAACTGAACGCAACGACCATGTTTATTAACGGGTCGGAAGAAAGCGGTATTGATGTGCTGCGGACAAAGATTAAAAACTTTGCCGCAGCCTTGTCTCTCGACGGCAAACGCAAGTATGTCATTATTGACGAAGCGGACTTTTTGAATCCAAATTCGACTCAGCCTGCGCTGCGTGGGTTAATTGAGGAATTTGCAATCAATTGCGGGTTTATTCTGACGTGCAACTATAATAATCGTATTATTCCTGCATTACAGTCACGGTGTACCAACATCAATCTTGAAGCTTCACCAGATGAACAGAAGATACTCAAGTTGAAGACGTTAGATCGCATTCAATATATTTTGCGAGAAGAGAAGATTACGGCGGATGAGAAGCTCATCATCGGGGCAATCAAGCGTTTCTGGCCAGATATTCGTGAAACCATCAATGAGATTCAACTGGCGTGTTCTGATGGTGTCTTAACGCCTCGTGTGCTGGGTAAGCATAATGACGTGCAGTATGATTCTCTGTGGAATGCTATCAAGACACGAAATTACAAAGACGCTCGTGCATGGATTGGCCAGAATGCGAATATCGACGCGGCGAGTTTGTATCGAGCCGTGTTTGATTGGCTCCACGAGAACGCTGATGAAACGACACTGCCGACACTCATTGTGTTGACGGCGGATTATCAATACAAGCATTTGAGTGCAATCGACCCTCATGTGCATCTCGCCGCCTATGTTCTGGAGATTATGCACAA
>Ga0075472_10000040_pt1 | contig 43203 bp, 44 predicted proteins | sample DEB19_08_DNA_3_FD_77014 | JGI IMG/M metagenome (GOLD analysis project Ga0075472, IMG submission 77014) | Aqueous microbial communities from the Delaware River and Bay under freshwater to marine salinity gradient to study organic matter... | ecosystem: Environmental > Aquatic > Marine > Coastal ...
TATAAGACGAAGAAAAAGTGCATTTTTTTGGGAAGAGAGAAACAAATGGTTTTCTGATATTTGGAAAGATATCGTGGGTGAAAACCAGACAATTGATAAATATTATAAAACAAATAGAGATAGGAATGCAGCTTTTCCTTTAGAATTATCATTAAGACTAATACATATGTTTTCAATATATGAAGATACTGTTTTTGATCCCTTTCTTGGAACAGGTACTACAACAATTGCAAGTGCAGTACTTGGACGTAACTCGATTGGATATGAAATTGACACATCTTTTAAAAATTTAATAAAAGAAAGAATTAATAATATTAAAACAATAACTGAGCAATATATAAACAATAGAATTAATAGTCATAAAAAGTTTATAGAAAATTATATAAAACAAAAAAATAAAGCTTTTAAATATTATAATGAAAATTTAAAAACACCAGTTATGACCTCCCAAGAAAAAGATATCAGTTTTTATCAAATTTCTAATGTGCAAAAAAATGAAAATTTATTTATTTGTAAATATTCTAATTTTACACCTTTTTTAATTTAATTTTATTTATTAAAAATAGCTTCGTCATATTCAATTATTAAATAAGATTTTGTTTTTTTATAAAAAATTATAGATACTGAAATATCTTCATTTTTTACATTAGTTTTTACTTTATATGACTCAGGTTTAATTTGAATTGGAATATCCCCAATAAAGCCATCTATATTTTGTGCCTCTTCTTCTGGTGTAGCTAATTTATATTTTTTATTATTTTTTTGTGCAAGATATTTTAATATAAATTCTTGTATCATTAATCCTTCTGGTGTTTTATTATATATTAAATCTTCTACCCATACTTTAACTAATTCTTTATCAATTTTAATAAAAGCTTCTTTTAAATTTTGTAACATATTCCAAATTTTATCTACAGCTATTTCAATTCTATCTTCGTAATTGTTTTTATAAAACTCTTTCCATTCTCCAATAGAATTAACTTCTTTGATTAATTCACTCATTTGACCTACCACCGCAGGTACAGTTCCTTTTGCATTTTGATTTGCAAGATTTATTATTTGAGTAGTATATTTAGGAAAAGTTGGCTTTTTTATATCTAACAATTCAAAAATATGATCTAATTTTATTTTTTCTTTTTTCATTTCTTTCCTTTTTTAATCAAAAAATAACTTCTTAAAACACTCCTTTGTTTTCGGAAAAAGGGGTGTTTTTTCTTTATATTTCAGATACTCTTCACCGAATTTCATATACGCTTCTTTTTCTTCAAGCGTAATAACCATAACAAATATAAATAACGCTTCAAGAGGAGCGATAAAGAATATAAAACTCGGCAAACCCAAAAAAAGTGCAACTCCAAGAGGCAGAAGCATCAGCCCGAAAAGCATAGGATGACGTGTGCATTCGTATATACCGCTTGTTACGAGTCTGTTTGTCTCAAGTCTCGGGATATCACCCTCTCGCCCTTTTCTTTTAAGCTCTCTGCCTCCGACTGCCGCCGCGTGAAAAGCGAATTTGAGTATAAAATAACCAAGAGGCAAAGTAAACACGTGAAAAAAAGGATTTAATAAAAGGTTTTTAAAATATCTAAGATCAAGGTATAAAGAAAGGGCAATGCCCCCGAATATTAATATAAGCCAGATAATTATCCTGATTACTACCGAAAGAGTTGTTTTCATAGGTATGAATTAAGAAGGGCGCTTCCTACTCTTATCATATTACTGCCCTCTTCTATCGCTATTTCAAAATCGCCGCTCATACCCATTGAGCATATTTTAGCACCGTATGGTTTCAGTTTTTCAAATATATCATATGTTAGTCTGAAACTTTTTCTGATTTCCGTTTCATCATCCACATGCGCACCTATCGTCATTACACCCTGAAGATTGATATTCGGGAGGTTTTCTTTGATTTTCAGATACGTCTCAATTGCAAGTTCAGGCTGAAGGCCGTGTTTTGTAGGCTCTTTTGCCGAATTTATCTCAAGAAGGCACCTTACCGGCTTATCGGTTCTTTTGTTTATTGCCTCGGCCAACTCGTAAGAGTTTATTGACTGTATCATGAAAGGGTTTAATTTTAGAAGTTTATTGATTTTGTTTTTCTGAAGGTTTCCTATAAAATGCCATTCAATCGGCAAATCACTTAGGGCATTTACCTTATCTTCCATATCCTGAACCCTGTTTTCACCAAACGCCCTCTGGCCTTCGGCGTAAAGTCTTCTAAGAGGTTCGGTCTCTTTTGTGTATTTCGTAACAGCCACGATTTGAACAATTAAATGCTCGCTTCTTCTAAGCCTTGCCGCCTCTACTCTTTGAATTAACTGATCTAAATTCATGCTACCCTCCTATGAGTCTGTGTAAGTCGTTGTATATACCTATAAGCATTAAACTACCGAGTATTATCCACCCGCCGATTGTCAGTTTTACCATTATCTCTTCGCTGACTTCCCTTTTAAAAATAGCTTCATAAAGGTTAAACATAATATGCCCGCCGTCAAGTGCCGGGATCGGAAGAAGGTTAAGCACACCGAGGTTTACGCTAAGAAGCGCTGCCAGCAGTAAAAGCGGCTGCCATCCGTAATCGGCGACTTTTGCAGTAATATCGACAATTCCGATCGGACCGCTCAGGGTGTTAAGACCGACTGCTCCGGTTATTAGCTTTTGTACGCCTTTAATTATCAGCATAGAATCGAACACAAACTTATCCCATGCTATTTTTACCGCCTCAACAGGCGAATAATGTACCTTTATAACATCTCCGCTCGGAATGATTCCGACTATTTTTCTTTTGATTTCTTCACCGAATATGTTTTTTTGAAGCTCGATTTTAGGCTTTAAATCAACACTCAGATATCTTTTGTTTCTCTCAACCGTTAGATGCAAGACATCATATTTTTGAATTAAAGGAGATATTTCATCCCACGATTTAATTTCAACACCGTTGATTTTTACAATTTTATCGCCGGGTTTGAGTACTTTTGCCGCGGGTGTATTTGGAATGGTTTTTCCTATTACGGGAGCTAATTTCGTCCAGCCTGTAAAAGCGATAAAAAGATATATTAAAAAGGCAAGCAGGAAATTAAACCCGGGACCGCCTAAAAGTATCAAAATTCTCTGCCAGGGAGTTTTGGAATTGTATGAGTCGGGATCATTATTTTTTAAATTCGGATTCGTATCATCTTGCCCCTTCATCTGCACATATCCGCCAAGAGGTATCGCACTTAGACACCAGTTCGTATCCCCGAACTTTTTACATATCAATTTTTTGCCGAATCCTATTGAGAAAACTTCAACTTTAACACCGACAAGCCTTGCCATAAGAAAATGTCCGAGTTCATGAAAGAAAATCAAAAAAGAGAGTATTATAACAGCACTGATCATCTTTGAGCTTTCACATATACTTTTACGTAGTCATATCCGCTGTAAAGCGTAAGAATTACGGCAACCCATAAAAGACACTCAGCACACGGCCAGTTCATAAGAAGAAACCCGATAGCACCCATCTGAGAAACGGTTTTTACCTTACCCGCAAACGAAGCCTTTACGCTAAGACCTTCCTGAACCATTGCAATTCTTAGAGCCGTTATAAAAAACTCTCTAACCAGTATAAGGTAAATTGCCCACGCATTTGCCCTGTGCAGGTATAATAGCCCCAAAAAGGCACCGAGTGTCAGCATTTTATCCGCAAGCGGGTCTAAAATTTCACCAAGTTTGCTGCTTGCATCAAAATTTCTGGCAATATATCCGTCAAAAAAATCCGTTACACTTGCAATAACAAAAATCAAAGCCGCAAAATAATCAAGCCATGTTTCATGAACACCCGGGAAAAAATCCCTGTTTACCAAAAACAGGTACATCAAAAACGCCATCAAAACCCTGATAAAAGCAAGGATATTAGGTACGTTTTTCAGGCGTTTTTTCCACTTTTCGTATCTGTATAGCTTTATGCCGTCTTCCGTAATTATTGACATTAACCTATTTTCCCTCCGAATGTAGTTCCACCGTCTACTACTATCGTCTGCCCTGTAATCCAGCTTGCTTCATCAGTACATAAAAAGTATGTAATTCCTGCTAAATCTTTAGGTTCACCCATTCTGTTTAGAGGGCTTCTTTTCTCAACTTCCGCTTTTACTTCTTCATAATTCGGAAACGCTTTAAGCGCATCGGTATCAATAGGACCGCCGCTTACCGCATTAACTCTGATACCCCATTCTCCAAGCTCCGCAGCCGCGTATTTAACCATAGTCTCAACCGCCGCTTTACTTGTACCGTGCCCCGCATAGTTTGGAGTATATACGAGGTTACCTGTGGAGCTTAGTGAAATAATACTTCCGCCGCCTACTTTTTGCATTCTTTTAGCTGCTTCCTGAGCTCCCACTACAAATGCGTTTACAGTTGCTGTAAATATATTGCAGATTCCTTTAGGTCTGAGTCTCATAAAAGGACCGAATCCACCAACAACCGCTCTTCCGCTGATAATTGCGTTTGAAACGAAAAAGTCGACTCTGTCAAAATCTTCATCAATCTGTTTGAAAAGATCTTTGTATGTTTCAGGCTCTAAAATATTAAGTTTATACGCTTTTGCCTTAATGCCGTATTTTTCTTCCCACTCTTTTGCAAGGTTGTTTGCAATTTCCTCATTTGAGTTATATGTAAAAGCTATATTGATCCCCTCTTTTGCAAATCTTTCGGCTATTGCTTTACCTATACCTCTTGTCGCCCCGCTTATTACTAATGTTTTACCCTTCATAAAATTCCTTTATAAATATTTTTTAAGTACTTCTTTTATTTTAGCTTTATTCTCATCACTCGGCTCGCAAAGCGGCAGTCTGTATTCAAGTGACGGAATAAGTCCCGCTTCATACATAGCGAATTTGATAGGAATCGGATTACTTTCTACAAATAAAACTTTGTTGATATCGTAAAGTTCCTCATTTATAGCCCTGCTCGTATCAAAATCTCCCTTTAACGCCGTATGGATTAAATCGGCGATTCTTTTTGGAAGAAGGTTTGACGTAACAGAAATACACCCTTTTCCGCCTGTGGCCATTATCGGATAGTTAATGGCATCATCCCCGCTTATTACAGCAATATCGCTGTTTGCACAAAGTGCTACCACGTTTTCGATACTTCCTGTCGCTTCTTTAATCGCTATTATGTTTTCAACGTCATTGAATAGCTTTATAGCAGTTTCAACATTTATATTGCTACATGTTCTTCCCGGTACGTTATATAAAACAACAGGAATTTCGATTGCGTTTGCAAGGGCTTTGTAGTGTTCGTAAAGTCCTCTTTGAGTAGGTTTGTTGTAATACGGTGATACGCTAAGAACCGCATCGGCGCCTTTCGCTTCGGCAAATTTAGCCAAGTCGATACTTTCATGGGTAGAGTTGCTTCCTGCACCTGCAAGAACTTTCGTATTTGTACCTTTACACACCTCTACTGCTATTTCGATACATCTTTTATGCTCGTCATGTGTAAGAGTCGCACTCTCTCCTGTCGTACCCACCGGTACAACCCAGTCTATTTCATTGTCAATCTGTCTTTGAATAAGTTTTGCATACGTTTCTTCGTCAACTTTTCCGTTTTTAAACGGCGTAATAAGAGCGGTCATTGCACCTTGCATAAAACGTCCTTTTTTACGAAATTATAGCATATTATATAAATAGACAATGGAAAAATGAAAATGGAAAAATTTTTATATTTTATCCGTTTTTATTTTGCACTTTCCATTAAAATTGATTATTCATATCTTAACGTCTCAAGCACATCAGTTTTGCTGGCTTTGAGCGCCGGATATATGCTTGAGAGTATTACAATTATAAAAGCACCCAATATTATCAGTCCGAAATCAACAAGACTGAGATCTATCGGCAGCCTGCTAACACCGTAAACATCTTCGGGGAGTTTGATAATATCAAACGTTTTAAGAACCCATATACCAAGTCCTCCGAGCATCGCTCCGATTGTAATTCCCAAAATACCGATAAAAGTACCGAGTTTAAGAAAAATGGATTTTATCTCTTTAGGACTCGCACCAAGACTTAGCATAAGGGCAATCTCTTTTCTTTTACTCATTATCATCATAAGAAGAGAACTGATGATATTAAGTGCAGCCACTATAATTATCAGCATCAGTACTAAAAAAAGAGCTCTTTTTTCCATTCTTAAAGCTGCAAAAAAGTTTCCGTTTTGCTCCCACCACCCTATTACACCTACACCGGGAGGTACCGCTTTTTTTATTTTTTGAATATCTTTAAAAGGATTCGGACTCCATATATGAATTCCGCTGTAGTGGTTTTGGTGAAGAATTCTTTTAAGACCTTCGATGTTCATATAAGCAATCCCCTTGTCATATGCTACAAGTCCGCTGTTAAATACACCTACGATTTTTACTTTTTTAAGTATAGGGGAAATTCCGAATCCCATGGGTGAGAGTTTTGAAAAAATCATAATAACCTTTTCACCTCTTGCTATTCCAAGGTCAGCAAACAGCCTGCTTCCGACGACCACATCAAAAAGCCCAGGTTTTTTTAAATCTTTTACAGCTTTTTTAAAAATATAATTAATTTCCGATTCTTTATTAAAATCAACACCGTAAAGCATTACACCGTTTAGTGAATTTTTCTGTATTACGGCGCTGCTTTCGATATAAGGGGAATATTTAAAATCAGGGAATTTTTTTTGAAGTTTATGTAAGAGTTTCTCATCCACATTTACAAGCGAAGAGTAAACGGTAATGGGATAATTCATAACTTTGAGTTTTTTTTCAAACTCCTTATCCATACCGTTCATAATACCCATAGCGATCATAAGGGTCGCAACACCCGTCATTATCCCAAGAAATGCAAGGATAAAACTAATATAAATAAACGGGTGTTTTTTATCAAACCTTAAATATCTTCTTATTATAAAATTTACAAATTTTTTATTCATTTTTTAGAATTTTGGACTTTTCCCACAGCAGTCTTTGTATTTTTTACCGCTACCGCAAGGGCAAGGGTCGTTTCTTTTTACCTTTTTCTTTTGCTGTTTTGCTTCAAATTCAGCCTTAAGCGCTTCAGTCTGAGCTTCAAGCTGTTTCATAATTTCATCAGCATCCGCCTCTTCAAGTTCTTCAGGAATTTCCGGTATGTTATGTAATATTTCGTCAATATTTTTACCTTTGATAGCGTTTAAAAATTCAGCTACATCAGGGTCGATTTCCGGCTCTTGATACTCTATTTTCAAGTTATGAAGTATTTTCATACTTTCTATTTTAATTCTTTCAATTAATTCTTGGAATAGATTGAAACTCTCTTTTTTATATTCTACAAGCGGATCTTTTTGGTTGTATCCTCTGAGTCCTATACCTGTTTTTAATATATCCATCATATAAAGATGGTCTCTCCAGCTCTCATCAAGCACCTGAAGCATAACCTGTCTTTGAATTCTGTTTTTATCTTCAGGTGACGCTTCTGCAAATTTTTTCTCATATTCTTCTTTTAATCTGTTTACAAGGTATTCTTTAAGAGCTTCGTAATCTTTACCGCTAAGCTCTTCTTTTGTAAATTCAATTCCTGTATATTCTTTAAGGTGTGCAATTAAATTATCAAGATCAAAATCTTCTTCAAGCGTATGAGGGAATATATCAGCTTCACTCAAAATATATTCAACAAATTCTTCTCTAATTTCATTAATTTTTGATTCGATATCGTAATTAGGATCAAGCAGCTGATCACGGAATGCATAAATAACTTTTCTCTGCTCATTTGCAACATCATCGTATTTTAAGATATGTTTTCTTGCTTCAAAATGCATTGTTTCAACTTTTTTCTGAGCATTTTCAATTGCACGGCTTACGATTTTAGAATCGATGTGTTCACCTCTTTCAATGCCGAGTCTGTCCATGATGTTTTTGATTCTGTCACTTCCGAAAATTCTTAAAAGATCATCTTCAAGTGAAAGATAAAACTGACTCTCACCCGGATCACCCTGACGTCCCGAACGACCTCTAAGCTGGTTGTCGATTCTTCTACTTTCGTGTCTTTCCGTACCGATAATGTAAAGTCCGCCAAGTTCCCTTACTTCATCGTCGATTTTAATATCAACACCCCTACCGGCCATGTTTGTAGCAACGGTTACAGCGCCTCTTTTACCCGCTTCGGCAATAATCTGCGCTTCTTTTTCATGATTTTTGGCATTTAGAACAGTATGAGGAATTTTTTCTTTTTTAAGAAGGTGGCTTAAATATTCACTTTTTTCCACGCTCGTAGTACCCACAAGTACAGGCTGTCCTTTTTTGTGAAGCTCTTTTATTTTCTTAACAACCGCTTCAAATTTTTCTTCTTCCGTTTTATATACAAGGTCGTTTTTATCTTTTCTTATTACAGGTTTATTTGTAGGAATTGAAATAACTTCAAGCCCGTAAATTTCGATAAACTCTGTCGCTTCCGTCTGAGCGGTACCCGTCATACCCGCTAATTTTTTATAAAGTCTGAAGTAGTTTTGGTACGTCGTTTCCGCAAAAGTCTGTGATTCTTCTTGAATTTCAACACCCTCTTTTGCTTCAAGCGCCTGGTGTAATCCTTCACTGAATCTTCTACCTTCTGCAATTCTTCCCGTAAACTCGTCAACAATTAAAACCTCACCTTTTCTTACGATATAATCTTTACCTTCCTGGAAAAGATAGTTTGCTTTAAGAGCCTGGTCAAGGTGATGCGCAAGTATTGCGTTTTCAGGAGTATACAGGTTGTCAACTTCAAAAAGTTTTTCAGCTTCTTTAATTCCTTCTTCAGTTAAAAGAACCACTTTGTCTTTTTCATCTACGGTAAAATGTTTATCTTTTACGAGCTGTTTAGCCACTTTATCCGCTCTTACGTAATCTTCAACCCTTTTATTTGCAGGTCCAGAAATAATAAGAGGAGTTCTCGCCTCATCAATTAAAATAGAGTCCACTTCATCGACAATTGCGTAATAATGCCCTCTTTGAACTTTATCATTAATATCAAACACCATATTATCTCTAAGATAATCAAATCCGAATTCCGTATTCGTTCCGTAAGTAATATCTTTTTTATAAGCTTCTTTTCTTTCGTAATCTTCCATACCACCTACAACACATCCTGTACTTAGTCCGAAAAATTCATAAAGTTTTCCCATATCATTGGCATCTCTTTGGGCAAGATAGTCATTTACCGTTACAACATGTACGCCTTTTCCCAAAACTGCATTTAATACAACCGGAAGCGTTGCTACGAGTGTTTTACCCTCACCTGTTTTCATTTCGGCGATTTTACCTTCATGCAGAACCATACCACCCACAAGCTGAACGTCAAAATGTCTCATATTAAGTACACGTTTGCCGGCTTCCCTTACCATTGCAAACACGTCGTTTAAATATTTATTTAATGTTTCCTGCTCATCAGCTCCGTTTTTAACTTCTTCAAGAATCTGGCTTTTTATTTTGTCAAATTCGCTTTTTAACTCTTCATCACTCATTTTTTCATATTTTTCTTCTAAAGCATTTATCTCTTTTACTCTTGCGAAATATTTTTTAAGTTCTCTATCGTTTTTAGTACCAAAAATCTTTCTAAATACTTGTTTTACCATCAAAAAAGCCTTTGCAAAGTTTTTTGTTATAATAACATAAAAATGAATTGAGAATCACGGAGCACTCAAAAAATTAATTTTTTTTTCAAATAATAAGGAGAAACAAAATTGAGAATTGTTTTAATTAATATTTTATTAATTTTGGAGTTATTTGCCATTAATTTTCCAAAATATTTTTCTGCAGACTTTGTACAAAAAATATATTCAGACAATAATACACTTACATATAAAGGAAAAATTTATACCGATTCAAAACATGTTTTTTGGAAATATACATATCCCAACGAAAAAGAAATATGGATAAATGATAAAGTATATGTTTATGAACCGGATCTCTTGCAAGTTACCATTTCAAAAAAACCAGAATTTAATCTTTTTAACGCATTAAATAAAGCTAAAAAAATTAATAGCAAAGAATATGAAGCGGTTGTCGATAATAAAAAAGTTTATTTCGTATTCGACAATACCTTGAAAAAAGTATGGTATACCGATGATGTCGGAAATAAGGTTGTTATAATATTTAATAATCAATCTGATAAAAATATAAAATCTTCTATTTTCAAACCGAACTTTCCAAAAGATATCGATATTATTTATCAGAACTGAGAAGATCTACAAGCTGAGTGTGGATCAATGAATTTGATGCAACTATACATTTATCTTTAAACATATCATATTTCTCACCTCTGTCATTTGATATTTTGCCACCCGCTTCTTTTACAATAAGCATTCCAGCACTTACATCCCAAGGCTTTAAATTGATCTCATAAAACCCTTCATATTTACCTTCCGCCACATAGCAAAGATCCAATGCCGCACTTCCGAGTCTTCTTATATCCTGGCACTTCGGGAGTATTTTATGTAGTCTTCTGATTACCAGATCAAGATCATCGGTATTGTCAGCACTCGAATACGGAAAACCTGTAGCTATCAAAGCCCTTTGGAAATAGTCATTCCTGCTGACTTGAATTTTAACGCCGTTTTTATACGCACCCTCACCTGCTATCGCCGTATAAAATTCATTAAGAATTGGATTATATACGAATGCAAAATTAGGCTTTTTATTTTCATATACACCTATACTAATTGCACAGTGAGGTATCTGATGAGCGAAATTCGTAGTACCGTCAATCGGGTCTATTATAATTGAATTATTAAATTCATCCTTTACGGACTCTTCCGCAATAATCGAATAACCGAAATTTTTAAATTTTTCTTTTAAAAACTCTTCAATTTTTACATCATATTCGGTTACAAGGTCTTTTTTGCCTTTGAGGGTGATTTCCTTAGAGGAGTAAAATCCCTCTTTGAAAATCTCCCCGGCTTTTATAATTATTTCTTTAAACTCTTCAAATTCCTTAATTCTCAATTCTCAATTCTCCATTCTCAATTATATGTTGTATCCCATCTCTCTTGCAACTTTTTTAATATTTTCAAGTCTTTTTTCAATAGGCGGATGTGAACTGAATAGATCTAAAAACCCTACAATACCAAAGGCTTTCATATCACTCGGTAATGCAACCTGGTCTTTCGGAATCTGCCCGAGTTTTGCAAGTGCATAATAAATTCCCTGTGGTCCGTCAAGTCTTACGGCACCGGCATCCGCTTTATATTCCCTATATCTGCTAAACCACATTGCAAGCATTGTCGCAAAAATACTTAAAAGCATTTCAAGTGCAAAACCTATCGCCATATATGCAAAAGGAGATACGTTTCCTTCTTCGTCTTTCGGTGCAATAATCTGTGCAATAAGACGTGAGATGAAAAACACAAATGTATTAAGTACACCCTGAAGCAGAGTCATCGTAATCATATCTCCGTGTTTTATGTGGCTTATTTCGTGAGCAAGCACACCTTCTATTTCATCAAGTTCCATTAAATCAAAAAGACTTGTCGAAACCGCTACAAGTGCATCGTTTCTGTTCCATCCTGTCGCAAAAGCATTAGGAGGTCCGTCAAAAACACCAACTTCAGGCATTCCGATACCCGCTTCTTTTGCGAGTTTTGCCACTGTGTTCACAAGCCATGCTTCGGCCTCATTGCTCGGAGTTTCAATTACTCTAACCCCTGCGCTCATTTTTGCCAACCATTTAGACATAAACAGCGATATCAAAGCACCACTGAATCCAACTATAAATGATAAAATCAAAAGACCGCTAATTGTTCCCTGATCAAGTCTTACGCCGAAAAACGCCTCAATCAAAAATATTGTAAGATATATCGAAGCCATTACGGCTAAGTTCATTAGTATTAACATTACAATTGCCATACTTTATTCTCCTTTACTCAAGTTTTTTTAGTATTATAACTAAAAGTTATAACTTAGTCAATATGTTTAATTATTTAAAATATTTATTGAATTGAAGATTCTTTAAGAATTACCATTTCAGCAATAAATCTCATTAGTGGTACTTCTTTTACAAGAATTCTATCATCTTTAAATGGTGTATATTTCGTTTTATCACCATCCTTACTATGGACTAAAGCATTTCTTGTAGAATAAATTCTCTTAGTTAATAATTTAAAAACATTTTCTTCATTATCATTTTCTAAATCAACTTCATTTCCATTAGAAAATTCTACTTTTGTAGTTTTATAATATTCTAAAATAGTCTCATCATATTCAGATAATTTTGTTTTTAAATCTGATAATGAAACGTATTTAATTAAACAAAGTCTTAATGCTTCGCTTTCACTAAAAGTAATAGTTTCTTTTCTAATTTGCAATGAACGTTTTATAGTATTTATTAACTGTCCTATATCTTTTTTTCTTTTATAAGAAAATCCTGGATCTGTAATTTTAGATTTAATAGTTTCTAATAAATCATCATTAAATACTGCTTCATAAAAATGCTCTAAAATATGATAATAAGAAAGATATTCAATAACTGGATTATCTGTAGATACCGCGAGTAAGTAATGTTGAACTAAATTTTCATTATATATTCGTCTTGGAGGGTCTATTTCATCTACTCTTGAACGACGCATACGAGTTATTCTTCCTCTACGAGTTATTTCTTCTAATAGTCGCTGAGGAACCAATGCAATGTCTAAATTATAACCAATATGAAATAGAAAAGCATAAGCTAATTTTGAAAACTGGAATGGACTCTGTTTTTTGTCAGAAAGAATTTTTAATGTTAAAAATCTCCTTGAAGTTAATCGAATGAACTCAATAAGACTAACTTCATCTTCCTCTTCTAAAAATTTCTCTATTTTTGGGCTATAGAAAAAACTAAACCTAAAGTCACGTAAAGATAAATTTTGCTTAATTTCATTTAATAACCAAACTAAATAAGCATCGGATGCTGGAGAAAGCTCATATAATAAACCATTTTCTTCATTATTTACTTTTATTTCATCATCTCTGATTCTGCGTATTGGAATAGAAGATTCTTCTCTCACTATGATTTCATAGTTGAAATCATTATGTAAAGCTGTTTCATCACTAATTTCTAAGTTTGATAATATTGTAGAAATTTTATCAACTTCTGAAAATTTTGCATTGAGTTCAATTGATGTTTCTCGGCGTGTAATTGTAATAATATATCTATCATCTTTTTCTGTAATAGTACCTCTGACAAACTCAGCTAAAAGTTCAATAATTTCTTGTCTCGACAACACATATCCCATATTATTTCCTTTTATAAATTAATTAAATTTATATAAAGTTTTACCATAATTTGTATAGCAAGTGTAGCATTACCTTTTTATATTACCATCTTTTTATCCCTTTTCACAACCATCAAATAGTAAATAGTAACTATAGGAATCGTTACATTCAGTACCGTAACTATAATCATCAAAATTCCAAGGTTTGAATAATCCTGAGGCATTACAACATGTCCGTTCTCAACAACCTTACGGCTGACTACAAATATCTCATTGAGATACTTTGTAAAGAGTCCTCCTGCGGTAAGTGCCAGGTTCATAAGGCTTGCCATCAGGGCAAACCATGTAGCCCTTTTACCCTCAGGTGCGTATATGGCTATAAGTGTAAGAAGCGGTATCATACTAAGCTGTGCAAACGGTGATTCAAGAGCCGTATCAATTACCGCTACCGTTTTAGGATCTATCCCCATACTCTGAGGAATGTTGTAATATAGCCCAATTATTGGTAAAAACAGAATTGTAGTAATCACAGTCAGCCAGATAAGCGTATAATGAACGGGCTTTTTGGCAATAAAATCACTAAAAAGCCACATTCCGAGAATTGAAAGAATCGCTCCTATTTGCGATAACGTTCCAAAAAACGCCTTGTCAAAATGAAGTATGTCTATCTCCCACCACTGCAGCCCGGGACCCACACTCGGCATTGCACGGTATACGAAAATAATAATTGCGGTTTTAATAATAAAACTTTTGGTTTTCGGATCAATATCGTCTAAAAGAAGGCTCAACATATAAGCAATAACACTGAAACTTACCAAAAATACTATTTCCTGGGAATATTTAAAAATAAAAGCAAGAATTTGGTTATGCCACTGCTGATACTGCCCGTATCCCATTAGTACCACAAAAACGGCAAAAGCGAGCCCTCCACACAGTATCTTACAATTGATAGGAGAAGGCTTTGCGACATCGAGTTTTACTATAGTCACACCGATAACGGATATAACCGGAATAATAAGGGAAATTTTAAAAATTGTCTCATACGAATAAATCTGAGCAAGCCATCCGCTGAGCCCTGCAACCATTACACCGGCGAGGGATATAGCAAGACGCCCAAGAATCTGCACGTAAGCAAGCTCTTCCTGGACAATCTCTTCGGGCTGGTTTCTATCAACCACCTCAGTACTCATCGTATCCGCCACAACATCCTGAAGCACAAACCCGATAACGCTTAGAAGTGCGGAAATAATATACACATTTTCCTTACTCGCAAATTTAGCCCACGGATAATCTCCCGCCAGCCCAATAAGTAAAATCGTCCCGAGAGCAATAAGTGAAGCTCCGATATATACATATACCCTTCTTTGAGACCCGAGTATCGGTACACTGTCCACAAGCTGTCCGAACACCATCTTAATAGTCCACGGAATACTCAGCCACACACCAAGGCTCACAAGTGCGGTAGCCGAAAGCTTTAGCTCCTCTTTTACCCAAAACGTTTCGGCAACTCCACTAATTCCGCTTGCTCCGTATGCAAAATATATCATTAAAAGCGGCAGGTAACGCAGCTTAAAATGCCTGATGGGATTTAAAAGTGAATTTTTAATAGCTTCTTTAACATTTATCATTCTTAATTCTCCATTTTTAAAATTAGTTTAGGTTTTAGGATTGAAGATTTTGAAAATAACATATCTAAATCTTACACACTACATCCTTAATTCTCTCATTTCTACTTGGAACCTGGAACTCATCCTTCTTTATTCACTTCACAACTTAACTACTCACCTACTTTTTTTATTCCTTCATACGCAACATCAATCATTTGATCTATTTCATCATAATTGATAATGAAAGGGGGCATAAAATATATTACATTCCCAAGAGGTCTTAAAAGCACACCGTTTTTCAGACCGTATTCGTAAACTTTAAGTCCTTTTCTCTCCTGCCACGGATAATCAATCATTTCAATAGCCGTAATCATACCGGTCTGGCGTATCTCTTTTACATTCGGTAAATCGTTGAATTTTTGTATTTTATCCCAGATATATTTTGATTTTTGTCTGTTATTTTCAAGAATATTGTCTCTTTCAAATAGGTCTAATACTGCATTCGCAGCAGCAATTCCGAGTGGGTTTGCCGTATATGAATGTGAATGCAAAAAGGCTTTTAGTTCTTCATAATCACAGTAAAAAGCCATATATATTTCATCAGTAGTAAGTACAACGCTTAGAGGCAGATAACCTCCGGTAAGCCCTTTGCTCAGACACATAAAATCAGGTTTAATCCCCGCCTGCTCACACGCAAACATTGTACCAGTTCTACCGAATCCCACGGCAATTTCATCCGCAATCATTAGGATATTGTACTTATTACAAAGCTCCCTTAGCCCTTTAACAAACAAAGGCGAATGCATTTTCATATATCCCGCACACTGTACAAGCGGCTCGATTATAAGAGAAGAAATATTTTTATGATGTTTTTCGAAAACTTTTTCGGCTTCTTTTAGAGCTTTTTCGGCTTCTTTTTCGCTTTGATCGGCAGGAATAGGAATAGTTATGTTTTTAATCAGAATTTCTTTATAGGTATCTTTGTAAAGTCCTACATCTCCGACACTTAACGCTCCTATTGTTTCACCGTGATATGAATTTTTAAGACTTAAAAACAGCTCTCTTACCTCTCCTTTGTTTTTCCAGTAATGAAACGCCATTTTAATGGCGACTTCCACTGCGCTGCTTCCGTTATCGGCATAAAAAACTTTATCAAACCCGGTTAAATTACAAAGCCTCTCACTAAGCCTTACGGCTCCTTCATGAGTAAACCCTGCAAATATGACATGTTCAAGAGTATTTAACTGTTCATTTATTTTTTTATTTATGTATTCGTTTGAGTGTCCTAAATTATTTACCCACCAGCTGCTTATCGCATCAATATATTTGTTTCCTTCAAAATCCTCAAGCCATACGCCCTTAGCTTTTTTAATAGGAATAATAGGTAAAAACTCATGATCTTTCATTTGAGTACAGGGATGCCAGTTAAATTTTAGATCTTTTTGCATAATTTCTTGATTTTTCATCGAAAATCCCTTTTTTAGGACGTTTTTTTTTATTATAATATCAAAAAACGTGTAAGATTTTATACCAAAGGAAAAAAATGATTGAATGGATGCAGACGCATAGAAAATGGCTGGTAATTACTATATGGATAGCGACAATAGCATTTATCGGAGCAGGATTTGTAGGATGGGGTCAGTTTCAGTTCGGAAGAAAAAGCTCAACAGTTGCAAAAATTAAAGATACCGAAGTTAGCATTCAAGATGTACAGGAAGTTTATAATAATCTATTCCAAGAAAAAAACAAACAGTTAGGCGGGACTTTAGATGACGCAACTGCAGAAAAAATGGGGCTTAAAAAACAAGCTTTTGATATGGCGATTCAGCAGGGTATTTTAAGACAGTACGCAAAAGACCTTGGAATGTATGTAACAGACGAAGAAGTTGCTAAACAGGTACTTCAATATTTCAAAGACAAAAAAACATATTTAATGTATTTAAAACAAACAGGACAAAAAGCTAAAGATTTTGAAGCTAAACTCAGAAAACAACTTTTAATTCAAAAACTTCTTACGGCATTGCACATCAAACCGTCAAAAACACTACAGCTGACTTTTGCAAGCGCTTTATATAACAGCGATAATTTAGAAATTAAAATAATTAATAAATCATCAGTAAAAGTTAATCTTAGCGAAGATGAAATAAAAGCATTCTGGGAAAAAAACAAACAAAAATATCAATCACCTACAATGTATAAAATCGCAATCGTAAAAACTCCAATAAAAGGCGTTGCCACTGAAAACGATTTAAAAGCATTCTATAATGAAAATAAAACTAATTACAGAAACGATAAAGGTGAAATTTTAACTTACGAAGAAGCAAAAAATCAGGTAAAAAAAGATTATCTTGCAAAAATATCTAAAAAAGACGCAATTATTGCTTATAAAAAACTCAAAGAAGGTGCTGAGAATTATGAACTGTTAACACTTACTATTAACAATAAAATAATACCGGCCGAAAAAATGCAAAAACTGATTCAAACTGGATATTTAAAACCATTTGTGGATAACAACGAATACATCAGTGCAAAACTTGTAGAAGAAATCAAACCGAAACCTTTACCATATGAAGAAGCAAAAGCACAGGTAACAAAAGATCTTTTAAACATAAAAACATTACAAGCTCTTGAAAACAAAGCGAAAGAAGCATTAAAAGGATTCAACGGAACTAAAACGGGATTCGTTACAAAATACGACGCTAACAAAATTAAAGGTTTGAGTCCCCAAGAAGCAACTGAGTTTCTATTTACTGAATTCAGTTTGGAATTAAATAAAAATTATTTACTTATTCCTGCATTAAATCCTCAAAAAGCCGTTGTTTACAAAGTTTTGGAACAGAAGTTGCTGGATAAAGCTAAATATGAAAAAAACAAAGAGCAAGTTGCTGCAATGGCCGACGCTACTTTAAATGCAGCGCTTCTTGACGATTTAATTAAAGATTTAATGGCAAAATACAACATTGTAAGTTATGTAAAATAAAGGAAGAAAATTGAAGTCAATCTTAGCTATTGATGTAGGTAGTTACAAAACAATCGCAATAATTGCTAATGCGGATGAAGAACTATCTATCAGCGGGGTGGGAATAGCAAAAAGTAAAGGTATTAAAAAAGGTGCTATAACGAATATAGACGAAGCAGCCAAATCAATTAAGCATGCGGTAAGTGATGCTAAAAGAATAGCAGGAATTGATATCAATAAGGCGATTGTTTCTATCTCTTCAACTTATACACAAAGCATTAAAAGCAATGGAATTGTTAACATTCCGGGTAATGAAGTAACTCTAAAAGAAATCAACAGAGCCATCCAAACCGCTCTTTATAATGCTACAATTCCAAACGATTATGTTGTCCTTCAAGCTATTCCTTATGACTTTAAAGTAGATGAACTGAGTGAAATCGAAGACCCTCAGGGAATGAGCGGAAGTAGACTTGAAGTTTCTTTACATATTATAATCGCTCAAAAAGCCGGCATGGAAAACCTTAAAAAAACATTCAAACAAGCTGGAATTGAAATAGTAAATATTGTAAATGCCGGATATGCAAGTGCTCTTGCAGTTCTAAACGAAGATGAAAAAGATTTGGGAGTAGCAGTTATAGACATAGGTGCGACTACTTCCGATCTTGCGATATATTTAAATAAAGCACTTAGATATACCGACTTTTTAGCTGTCGGAAGCCATCATATAACAAGTGACCTCTCAATGGCACTGCACACTACTCCGAGTGAAGCAGAATATATTAAAACACATTTTGAAGAGCTAATTAAAACAGATGAGGATTTAATTGAAATTTCAGTTATCGGAAATGAAAACGAAAAACAAAAAGCGTCTTTAACAACAATTACACAAGTTATAAGTGCAAGGGTTGAAGAGACGTTTTTACTTCTGAACAAAGAAATCGAAAGAAGCGGTTTAAAACCGAAACTTGGAGCCGGAATTGTTTTAACAGGAGGATTCACGAACTTCTATAACGTAAAAGAAATCGCATCTCAATTTTTTGACGGACATCCTGTTAGAGTCGGAAGACCTAAAGTAATCAACGGGCTTGTTGAAAATTTACAGGCACCTGAATATGCGACAGTAATAGGCTTACTTTTATACGGTAACGGCGAAAACAACAAATATGAAAAAGACTCTAATCAACAGTTCAAATCTGAACATGTATTTGATATTCATTTTGAAGAAGAATCTCAAAACGAATCTAAACAAATAGATGAAAAGGAGGAACTTGCAAATATCGCATCACAAAAACCTCAGGGTGTTAATCCATTCAAAAAATTCATCACTTGGTTAAATAATCTATTTTAAGGGGAGAACATGAACGAATTATTCAAAATAAACGAATCAATAGACGGACCGGTAATAAAAGTAATCGGTGTCGGAGGCGGCGGTAATAATATGATAAACTATATCGCAACTCAAGGAATTAAAGGAGTTGAGTTAATAGCCGCAAACACTGACATACAAGCGCTTAAAACAAGTAAAGCTCATAAAAAAATACAACTCGGTTCACGTCTTACAAACGGACTTGGTGCGGGAATGAAACCGGAAATCGGTATGAAAGCTGCAGAAGAAACATATGAAGAGCTAAAAGAAGCGCTTCAAGGAGCAGACCTTGTATTTATTTCTGCAGGTATGGGCGGTGGAACCGGAACTGGTGCAGCACCTGTAATTGCAAGAGCTGCTAAAGAAGTAGGTGCTCTTACAATCGGAGTTGTTACTAAACCTTTTCCTTTTGAGGGACCTAAAAGAAAAAAACTTGCAGAAGCAGGTACAACGGAACTTAAACAAGAAGCAAACTCAATCGTAGTAATTCCAAATGAAAAACTTCTTACAATTATTGACAGAAAAGTCGGAAGAAGAGAAGCGTTTGCACTTGTTGATGATGTTTTATACCAAGCTGTAGGCGGTATTTCAAACATGGTTATCAGCTACGGTGAAAACGATATCAACGTTGACTTTAACGACCTTAGAACTGTTATGTCTCATCAAGGGCTTGCTCTTATGGGTATGGGACAAGATCAAGGTGAAAACGCCGCATTTAACGCCATTAAAAAAGCAATCGAATCACCATTGCTTGATAATCTTTCAATCGACGGTGCTATGGGTGTACTTGTTCACTTTACATTACATGACGATTATCCTCTTGCGGAAATTGATGAAGGTATGAATATCGTATATGAAAAAGCTGATGAAGACGCTGATATTATATTCGGTACAACTACAGACAACAGCTTAGCACCTGATGAAATTAAAGTAACTATTGTCGCTACAGGTTTTGAAAAAGGTAAAACCGAAAAAAAACCGGTTAATGATATAAAAGAAGAAATTATGCAATCATTTACTAAAAAAGTTGTAGGCGGAATTGAACTTGACAGTGACGCTCTTGATATTCCGGCATATTTAAGAAGAATGAAGGATTAATTCCTTCTAAAAGATTAAATAAAACGCAGATACAATATAATCTGCTACAAAGATTAAAATAGAAGAAATCACAACTGCTTTCGTTGTGCTAACACCTACACCTTTAGCACCTCCCCTTGTGTTATATCCAATATATGTACCAACCGCACTTATTAAATAGCCGAATACTATACCTTTAACAATACCTTCAGTAAAATCACCCAACTCGCCAAACTGTTTTATGTTTTCGATATAAGTATATCCGTTTACGTCCAATGTATAAACAGAAATCAAATATGCACCGATATTTGCAACCGCATCAAAAAAAAGTATTAAAAGAGGAAGGGAAATTATAGTTCCTATAATTCTTGGTACAATCAAGTACTGTTTTGAATCGACAGCCATAACATCAAGCGCGTCTATCTGCTCTGTAACCCTCATACTGCCAAGTTCGGCTGCATAAGCGCTAATTCCCCTACTCACAACCATCAAAGCCGCAAAAACAGGTCCTAATTCCTTACATATTGATATAAATATCGTATAACCCATAAAATCTTCTACCCCAAATTTATGAAACCCGTTATATAACTGTACAGCTTCTACAAGACCTGTAAAAAATGAAGTTAAAAATATAACCCCCAAACTTCCGAATCCCATAAAATTTATCTGTTCAAATATCTGTCTGATTCTAAATGGAGGTTTAAGAAAAAGTGGTAATAGTTTTAACTGAAATATAGTGAATTTACCCAAACCCTCTATAAAATCAATTGCACTTTTACCGATAATATAAAAGAAGTCACTTATCAAAACAAACCTTTTTTGCTAAAATTATAACAAACTTAAATAAAGGATGAAAATGGCTGAAGAAAAAGAGAATCAAGAAGTTCAAGAAGAGAAAAAAGAAGGCGGCAGTAAACTCTTATTAATTGTGATTATCGTATTATTACTTATTTTGCTTATCGTAGGTGGATTGGTTGCTTACTTTTTATTAAGCGGGGGAGATGAAGAACAGGCAAATCAGCCTCAAGAACCTCAAAAAATTGAGAAAAAGAAAAAAGTTGAAAACATGACTGAGATAGGTCCTATTTATCCGTTAGACCAATTTATTGTAAATCTTGTTTCAAATAATTCAAGCAGATATTTAAAATGTAAAATTGACCTTGAGCTTGATTCGCCTGAATTACAACAAGAAGTTGATAAAAAACTTCCGGCTATTAGGGATTTAATCATTAGAATTCTTTCAAGTAAAACAGTTGAAGAAATTCAAACTGCAAAAGGTAAAGAAAAACTAAAAGAAGAAATAAAAAGAAAAATAAATGAATTGCTTACAACCGGAGAAATAAGACATGTTTATTTCACGGAGTTTGTAATACAATAATGATAGGCATTGATATTGTTTCAATTTCGAGAATAGACGAAATGATCAATAAATTCGGTGAAAAAGCCTTAAAAAGATTTTTAAACGAATCAGAAATCTTATTAACTAAATCTTCTCAAAATGCAGCCGGTTTTTGGGCTGCAAAAGAAGCTTTTTCAAAAGCGTTAGGTACGGGGATAGGTAGTGAATGCTCTTTTTTAGATATAGAAATATCAAAAGATCAAAAAGGAAAACCTTTTTTTACTACAAAAACACTTAATAAATTCAACATCAAACAAGCCGATTTATCAATCTCTCACGACGGAGGCTTTGCAATTGCCGCAGTTATACTGTTAAAATAATTTACATTTTTGTTTTTTCTTTGTATAATTTCATTCCGAGTCCCCGTAGCTCAGCTGGATAGAGCACCACCCTGCGGAGGTGGGGGTCGTGCGTTCGAATCGCGCCGGGGACGCCACATATTCTTAATCCCTCTTATTATAATCTTACATATGCTATAATTATTAAAAAAGGCTTACAATGAAACTAAAAATTGCTTTAATAGTAAGTGCAGGTATGTTATTTATTGGTTGTTCATCAAAAGAAGCTCCAAAACCCCAATCTGCTCCTCAAGTTAGTGGAGAATGTATTATACAAAATACCGAGGCTCCAAAATGGGTATGTACCGGAGGTGATATTAAAGATTATATAACAGCCGTAGGAAGTGCAAAACCAACTCCTTTAGGATTTAGCTTTCAAAGAAGTGAAGCAATTGCAATAGCAAGAGATGAAATAGCAAAACAATTACAAATAAAAGTAAAAAACATGTTTAAAAATTACATGGCTACAACAGGTGCAAATACCGATTCAGTTGAAAAAGCTACTGAATATGTATCCAAACAGTTAACAAAACAGACTTTGATAGGCTCAAAACAGCTTAATATGTGGATTGCACCTGATAAAACACTGTACGTATTAGTCGGAGTTCCGTTAAATGCCCAAAAAGCAAAAGAAGTGATTAAATCTTCTTTGAAAAATGAAGAAGCGTTATGGCAAAAATTTCAAGCAGAAAAAGCACAAAAAGAATTAGATGAAGCTATAGATAAAGAGTTTAGCTATTAAATTTACTCTTTTATCCATTTTTTTAAAATTTTTTCTCTAATTCCGCTTTTATCCATTTTTTCAATTTCTTTATTTATTTTTTGCAACAGTTCTTTTGCTTTAGGATATTTTTTCGAGATAAAAAGTCTGAATTTGGAAGTTTTTAACTTATCATAAGGAACATATGAGATATCTTCCGGAATCTTACATTTACCAATCATCTGATATCCTAAAATTGCCTCTTTAGAAGCAACCATAATATCACACCTATTTGCGGATATTTTTTTCAAAACAGCACATTGACTTGTTGCTTCTTGATTAATTGTTTTATTTTTATCCAAATTAAACACTGTATAATAAAATGAAGTGTTATAACCGTTTACGTCACATATTCTTAAAGAATTAATATCATTTTTAACTTTATTAAGTATTTCATCTTTGGTAAATCTTTTTTTCGAAAACCATATTACTTGGTGAGTTGTATATATTGGTTTTGTAATATATAATATTTTTGCCCTTTCTTTGGAATAAAGACCTGGGAAAATAGCATATTTTTTTGCTCTGTCATATACTGATACTAAATAAGTACACCTTTTCCATGGAAGAAGATCAAGTTTATATGTAATGTTAAGATCTTTAAACATCACATTATACATATCAACCAAAGCACCTACAACCTTACTTTTATCAACTTTACCATTAACTCTTTTATAAAATACAAAAGGCGGCCATTCAGCTCCGTCATCACATATGTACAATATATCTTTAGCATATAAACTAAACCCAAGAATTATTGCCAATAATATTTTCATTCACACCCCCTTATATTTTAAATCCGATTACTGCAATATCATCGTTTCTCATTTCATCCTTTTGCCATTTTCTCAATTCTTCCAAGAAAAGTTCTTTTTGTAAACTAAAACTGCTGTTATGATATTTTTGTATTAACATCATAAATCTTTTTTTACCAAACGGGAATCCGCTTTCCCCTCCCAACTGATCTAAAAATCCGTCAGTCGTGACATAAAATTTCATATCTTCTTTTATATTAATATCGTATTCGGTGTACTTATAATTAATATCTGTAAACACATCTCCAACTGAGCGTTTATTTCCTCTTATAGTTTTGACCTCTTCATTTTCATCTAAATAAAATATCGGTACATTTGCGCTTGAAAATTTAAATATATTTTTTTCTTTGTTGTAATATATAATAGCTCCGTCAAATCCTGCATTTGAAGTTGAGTCTTTATTGTATTGTTTCAATATTGATTTAATGGAAACATTAAATTTTTCCAATATTTCAGCAGGAGAAATTTCTTTTTCAGAAAGACTTAATTCGTTTATAATATGCATTTGCACAGCTTTTACGAGCATTGTCATTAACGCGCCATGAACACCGTGTCCCGTACAATCGATTAACATTAATAAAAATTCATTTTTTCTCACTTCGTCAAGAAAATATATATCACCGCCGAGTACGTCTTTAGGCTCCCAGATTACGAAATAATCTTTAAAACATTTTGCAAACACCTTTTCAGACGGAAGTATTGATTTTTGTATTAATGAAGCATATCTGATACTTTCTTCCGTCATATTTAGAAGAGCTTTTATTTTACTTGTTTTTTGTTCTACTAAATCTTCCAAATGATTTTTTAATTTTTCTAATTCTTTTTTATCTGTAATATTGTATGAAATCATTATATATTTACACTCATCATCAAACATACATTTTTTAGTCATGTGCGAATAAAGCCAATAATCTTTTCCGTCTTTTGAAACACACTTAACTTCACCGTTCCATATACCGTTTTTGTTAACGTTTTTAATTATTTCGTCTAATTTTATATTTTTAAATATATCCAATTTTTTATTAAGAATTTCGTTTTTTGAATATCCGCAAGTCTCGCAAAAAGCTTTTGTAACATCAATTATTTCACCTTTTTCATTGAACTCGCTGATAATTACGTACTTATCTATTACATTCATAAGCTCAGAAAGCTCTCTATGTAATTTAGAACTAACTGCAATACCTTTATTTGTAAAGTTCGCTATCTCTCCAAACTCATCTTTTGTGTTTATTCTAATAGGTTGAATTTTTAATTTCGGATTTGCTAAGAAATTGAAAAATCTTTCTAAACCTTTTCTTATTTCTTTAAGCGGTTTGTTTATGAATTCATTTAATATAAAAATTAAAATTACTATTGTAAACAGTGCGGCAATTACAAAATATAAAAACAGCATTTTCTCTTTTTGTAATGTAGCGTTATATATTTGATTGAATTTAATATTTACAAGTTTTAATTCGTTTTGTTCCATTTCGTTTAAATGTTGAAGAACAGGTGTCAAATCATAATACACTTTAACGTAACCGATAGGTTCGTTATTGTAAATAAGCTCTTTTTTTATATATTTAAATTTTTTAAATTGCTCCGGTAAATCTTTTGAAGAAAATATTTTTTTACCATGGTCTTTATATGCTGAAAGAAAAACTGATTTGGCAACAGTATCATATATAACCACACCTTTTATTACGTCATCTTCCAATAAAACATCATCAAGTATTTTTTTTGCCGCTTCTTCTTGGTAATTAAACAATGAATAACTAAAAGTGGTTTTTGAAAAGTTGATTATTTTTTTAAGGTTACAAAGAGTTTTTTCTTTAGTTTTTTCTTTTTGTTCTTCAATAAAATTAACAACAAATTGTTTCTGCTGGGAATTGAGTGTTTTTAAAATTTCAGCCTGGTGATTTTTAATAGAAGTCGCTATCCATATCCATATTATACTTTGAAGAATTATAATTATTATTAAAACTTTGAATACTATACTATTTTTAAATTTTACCATTAAAAACCTCAATCATTTTCTTTTATTATAGCATATATTGAGGTAGTGATAAAGTGTAAATAATAAATAAGACCCGGGAGGGCGTTCACGCAGTGACTTTGGGCTCCGCCAAGTCACAGATTGAGGATAGGAGGACCGGTTTAGGGGCAGCATAAGCCGCCACACACCCCGGCCCTACCGTCTCCTCTATAAAATTGGTTGTAGGGCCCCAAAATGTGCGGGTAGCGACACCTCCCAGGTTGAGCGGAATTTTATCAGATTTTTTGAGTAAAATCAAGAAGTTTTGTAGTTTTCAATCAACTTTTATTAATTTAATTTTAGCGTATTTTTAGGGATTTTGCAAGTTTAATACATTCATTAATTGAAGGTGTAGTAGGCATAAATATTTCTGTAGTAAATTTAGAAAGCTCTTTTTTAGTTTTATTACCGATAGCTATGGTCACTATGTTTTCAAAAGTTAGTATTTTTGAAAAACATTTAACTGTAGAAGGAGAAGTAAAAATAACTATCGATGGCTTTTTAAACTGTTCATCAGGCGTATTACAGACCGTTTCATAAATAATTACTTCTTTTAAAGTGTTGTTTATAAATTCTTTTTGAATTTTTGATACTAATTTTTTGGCTCTGAAAAAAAGAAAAGTTTTGTTTTTATATATTTGATTAATCTCTTTTGCAAATTCATCTCCGTAAGCTGACTTCGCAATATATTCAACCTTGCCACCTAATTTTTCTATTTCGTTTGCAGTTGCTTTACCTATAGCTAATGAAGGATAGTTTTTCCATTCGTCTGTAAGATTGTTAACAGCCCGTACGCCGTTTTTTGAAGTAAAAATAAGATAGTCGATATTTTCAAAAGAGAAAGAGGGAGAAAGAAAATTAATTTTGATTACCGGGTAATTCTCAACTCCGTCAATTTTCTGATCAGTTAAAAGATATATAGGTAATTCACTTTTCACTTTTAACTTTTCACTTAAATTATTCCCACTCGATTGTTGCAGGCGGTTTACTTGAAATATCATAAACAACTCTGTTGATTCCGTCAACTTCGTTGATAATTCTTGTGCTTACCCTCTCAAGAAACTCATGAGGCAAATGACTGAATGTCGCCGTCATACCGTCTGTCGAGCTTACGCATCTGATTGCTACGGTATTGTCATATGTTCTGTTATCACCCATAACACCAACACTTCTTACGTTAAGAAGTACCGCAAAAGCCTGCCATACATCATTGTATAGTCCCCATGCTTTTAGTTCCTGAATTAAAATAGCGTCGGCTTCTCTTAATATGTTTAGATCTTCTTCATTAACCTCACCCATAATTCTAATAGCAAGTCCAGGTCCAGGGAACGGATGTCTGTATACAAGCTCACTTGGAAGACCAAGTTCGATTCCAAGTTTTCTAACTTCATCTTTGAAAAGTTCTCTTAAAGGTTCAATAAGTTCGAACTGCATCCAATCAGGAAGTCCGCCAACATTATGATGCGATTTAATTGTTTTAGAAGGGCCTTTTACGCTTACGCTTTCAATTACGTCAGGATACAGTGTTCCCTGTGCCAAGAATTTAGCGTCTTTGTGTTTTTTTGCTTCTTCGTCAAACACTTCGATAAACGTATGCCCGATAATTTTTCTTTTCTCTTCAGGATCCACAACGCCTTTTAGTTTACTTAAGAATTTTTCTCTTGCATCAACTGTAATTAAAGGTACGTGAAGTACGTTTTTAAATGCATGCTCCACCTGCTCTCTTTCATTTTTTCTAAGAAGTCCGGTATCCACAAAAATAGGTACAAGTTTATCACCTATAGCTTCATGTAAAAGCGCTGCTGTAACAGAGCTGTCAACTCCTCCGCTTAATGCACATATTACTTTATTGTCACCAACTTGTTCTCTGATTTTTTTAATCTGTTCTTTTGCGAAGTGCGCCATATCCCATTTGCTTGTTACACCACATACGTTTCTTGCGAAGTTTCTTAAAATTTTCTGACCTTCAACGCTGTGAGTAACTTCAGGATGGAACTGAATTGCGTAAATCTCTTTTTCTTCATTTACGATTGCAGCATAAGGTGCGTTTGAAGTATGAGCAATTCTTTTAAATCCGGGAGCCAATTTCTCAACTCTGTCACCGTGACTCATCCAAACGATTGTAGGATTACTTACATCATCAAACAGTTTATGCGGTTCATCAATAAAAAGCTCGGCTTTCCCGTATTCATGATGGTCAGCCCTTACAACTTCTCCTCCGAAGTCAACAGTAATTAACTGCATTCCGTAACATATACCAAGGATAGGAAGCCCTAATTCATATATTTCTTTATCAACTCTGTATGCGTCTTTTTCATAAACACTCGCAGGTCCTCCACTGAAAATAATACCTTTAGGTTTTTTTTCTTTTGCAGCTTTTAGACCGTCAAAGTAAGGTACTATTTCACTGTATATACCCTCTTCTCTTAGTCTTCTTGCTATCAATTGTGTATATTGACTACCAAAATCAAGTATTAGTATTTCAACTTGCATTTTACTCCTTTAAATTTTTGCTTATTATTTAATTTCTCAAAATCAAATAATAAACAAAAAAAGGGATTAATAAATCCCTAAAAGTTCGAATTGTACATACCAGATTGCAATACTTAGAAAGTATCCAAGTACAACAGTCCATGCATATTTCATATGGCTTCCGAATGTATAAACACCTCTCATTCTACCCATAACACCAACACCTGCGGCACTACCGAAACTAATCATACTACCACCGATACCAGCTGTAAGCGTTACAAGCATCCATTCATCAGCTCCCATAGGAGGATTGGCTTTTAGAATCGCAGCCATTACAGGCACGTTATCTACAATCGCACTGATAAACCCTACACCGATATTTCCATATGTAGGCCCTATTATTTCATAAAGTTTCGTAACATACATCAACCATCCAAGGAAATAAAGCGCTCCTACGGCTGAAAGAATACCAAAGAAGAAAAGCAATGTATCATTTTCTACTTTTGCCATATTGACGAAAATATTGATATGTTCTTTATGTTTTCTTTTATGATAAAACGTATAAAGCTGTAAAATAGCCAAACCAAACATCATACCCCACATTGCTGGGAAATGTAAGAAAATATGTCCGAATACCGCTATTGTAATAGTTAATATACCTAAGTATACAATTGTCATACCACCGGTTTTTATTTCGGTTTTTGGCGTTGTAAGAGCATCAAAATGCGGTTCGCCTTTTGGAACAAAAAGACTAAGCAGCCATGCAGTTAATAACCACCCTATAATTGATGCCGGAAACAGTGCCAAGAAATCAACAAATTCACCCTTACCGGCCGTCCAAGCCATAAGTGTCGTAATATCCCCGAACGGTGACCAAGCACCCCCGGCATTAGCCGCTACAACTATATTAATAGCTCCCGGAACTAAGAAATTCGTATTGTGCTTATCAATTGTGTATAAAACAGTTGATAATATAAGAGCTGTAGTTAAGTTGTCAGCCACTGGAGAAATCCAGAATGCCAATGTACCAGTAATCCAGAAAAGTTTTTTATAACTGTATCCTCTTGAGATCAGTCTGTATTTTAGAGCATCAAAAACACCTCTTTCTATCAAACTCTCAATATATGTCATTGCCACAAATAAGAAAAAGAATATTTCGGCAATTTCCAAAATAAGCTTTTGCATTTCATGATGCAGAGGCGTAGGATCAAGCCCGTTTACCGCAAAATAAATACCGATAAGCATAAAAGAAAAAGTACCGATAAACAGCGCCGGCTTGGCTTTGTTTATTTCAAACTTCTCCTCAGTCGCAATAAAATAATAACCTACAACAAATACCAATAATACTAAATACCCAACCCAAGTATGTGTAAAATCATGAATTAATGTTTCATGCATGTTCATCCTTTCTATAATGTGCACCAAGTGACATTTTTCTATTTAGTGCCGCTTTTACTATTTCACGTGCTGTTAAAAATCTAAGTTTAGCGAGTCTACCAAGTTTTGGAATAGTGTTTTCAATAAACTCAAGTGCCTCTTGTAAGCCACTTTCTTTTCGTATTATACCAACATTTTTCCACATTTGCTCCCTTAAAAGATTCTTATAATATTTATCTTTTTCTTTAAACAATTCCTCATTATTTATATCAAATTCGATATGTTTTGTTTTAAATTTCTCTTTTATAATATTTTCTGCGGCTTTTCTTGCAAACACAAAACATTCAAGCAAAGAATTACTCGCAAGTCTGTTCGCTCCATGCACTCCTGTATTTGCTACTTCACCCACGGCATATAAATTTTTAAAATTATCGACTTTTGAATTGCAATCGACTGCTATACCACCCATAAAGTAATGAAATGCAGGTGAAATTGGGATTTTTTCATATGGAACGTTTATATCATAGTCTCTAAGTTTATTGTAAATTGTCGGAAACCTGTTTTTAAAAAACTCTTCATCAAACATACTTACATCCAAAAATACTTTATGTCCTTTTTGCTGATGTTTAAATATTGCTCGGCTTACAATATCACGTCCTGCAAGCTCTCCTCTTTCATCATATTCGAATACAAACCTTTCACCGTTTTCATCAACTATGTGAGCGCCTTCTCCTCTTAGCGCTTCTGTAAGAAGCATTTTTTGAGATGTTTTCATTTCAATAAATACAGTCGGATGAAACTGCGTCATCTCCATATCTCTTACTTTTATACCTTTTTCAATCGCAATACCCTGAATATCACCTGATATCGTTCTTGCATTCGTATCGAATTTATAAAGTGCACCTATTCCCCCACTTGCCAATATTACGTGATCAGCATAAATGTTGAATTTTTCATTTTTTCTAAATACAGAAACACCGTATGCGGTATTATTTTTTAAAAGTACGTCAAATACAATCGTTTCATCAAGTAAATAACTTCTGTCTTTTTTTAATAAAAATTTATGAAGTTCCCTCCCGGTAGCGTCACCTCCGGCATGATAAACCCTACTGACACTGTGAGCGGCTTCTTTGGTGATCTCTGGATCGAATTTGAAACCGTAATTCATTATTTCTTCTTTAAGTTTTAAAGAAAGTTTACTTAAAATTTCCACCATTTCTTTTTTATTATGAAAAACACCCGCTTTTAACGTATCTTCAATGTGTACAGGAACGTCTGCTTCGTCAAGAGCCATTGTAACACCGCCCTGAGCATAGAAACTGTTGGCATCCCAAACCTGATTTTTAGTAATTATTAGCGTTTTATATCCATTGTCATTTAAAAATTTGGCACACCATATACCGGCTATTCCGCTACCTATTATTATTGCATCGAATTTCATATGACTCCTATTTTATATTCAGTGTAGAATTTATTTCTATTATTTTTAAATCACTCTGATTAACTTCTTTATTTTGTTCTTTTCCCGGCCACACCGGATCAGCTTTATATCCGCATCCGATAAGAAAAAACGTTATAATAACAATATGAAAAAAGCGAAACATATAATTAACCATATATTAAGTCCTTATTCGGATAAACTTGATCAACAGCGTTGTTTAAAAAAAATTATATCATTACTCCCCCCAAAATACAACAAATATATTACATCCTATCAGTTAAAAGGTGAAATTTTATTCATAAACGTATCCCATCAAGCTGTTAAACAGGAACTGTACTATAATAAAAACCTGATTTTTTCCATAATAAAAACAATGCACAATGCCGGAATGTGTAAAGATATAAATCCGAAAAAAGTAGTTACGAATTACAAATATTCACCAAAACCCAAACCGCCTACTGTTTATAAATTTTATATTAAACCTGCGGGAAATTTTGAAATAAAAGCAAAGAAAAAAGAGATAAATGAGAAATTTGAAGAAATAAGAAAACTACTCAAAAGAGATTGAATTTTCTTCAAGTAGTTTTTTTGCTTTATTCAAAAGAGCGGTATTTATTTTGAAAATAAAACTCCCTTTCATTTCACTATTTAGGGTATAGCAATATTCTATATCTATTCCGTTGTCGCTAAAAAGACTCACTACCCTGCTTAATGCTCCTATTTCATCATCAATTTCGACTTTTAACACATCAGTAAGAGTCAGTGAAAACCCGTTTTTTTCAATTGCTTCACAAGCACTGACGATATCATCGGTAATAACTCTTAAAAGCCCGAAATCACTTGATTCCACCAAATCTACTGCTTTGATTGAAACGTTCGCATCGGCGAGCACTGATGTTATTTCTTTAAGCTTTCCAGGTTTTTTTTCCAAAAATATTGATATTTGTTTCATTTTATTTCCTTTTATCTACGATTCTGACCGCTTTACCCATACTTCTCTCAATTGTTTTAGGCTCAACCAAAATAATATTCGCATTAATATACAGATTGTTTAGAAGCGCTTGCTGCAAATCTTTTTTAATTTTCTCAAGTGCTGCGATATTATCCATCATAATATCATCACTGACTTCCACTAATATTTCAAGCTTGTCAAGATGTCCTTTTTTATCCGCAACTATTTGATAATTAAGAGTCACGCCTTCCGTGTTGGCAATCACATGCTCAACCTGAGAAGGATATACGTTTACACCATTGATAATCAGCATATCATCAGCACGTCCAAGTACGCTTTCCATTCTTACAAACGTTCTTCCGCACGCGCACGGTTCTTTATACAATCTTGTAATATCTCCCGTTCTGTATCTGATGATAGGAAGCGCCTGTTTTGTGAGGGTTGTGATTACAAGCTCACCTTCTTCCCCGTCAGGAAGCACTTCTCCGGTTTTAGGATCGATTATTTCAGGATAAAAGTGATCTTCCTGGATATGGAGTCCCCTTCCTTTGTTACAGCTGCAGCTGACTCCCGGACCGATTATTTCACTTAGCCCGTAAACTTCGTAATAATCAATATCCCATGCTTCAGCCACTTCTTTTCTTAATCCTTCACTTGTAGGCTCGGCTCCGAAAAATCCGCATCTAAGTTTATAGTCCTTTCTGAAATCCGGCCCCGCAGCTCTTGCTTTTTCCGCCAGGTGCAGTGCAAATGAAGGTGTTGCGAAAAGCACAGTGGCTCCAAAATCACGCATTAACATAAGCTGTCTATCGGTAAATCCTCCGCTTGCAGGAACAATCGCCGCGCCTATTTTTTGAGCAGCTTCATGAAAGCCGAGTCCTCCTGTAAACAACCCGTATCCATATGCATTATGACACACGTCTTTTGAATTTACATCTCCCATAGAAAGACATCTCATCATAACTTCATCCCATACTTCCATATCATGCTCGGTATATCCTACAACAGTAGGTTTCCCCGTTGTCCCGGAAGAGCTGTGAATTCTTACAACTTCGCTCATTGGAACGGTAAACAGTCCGAAAGGATAATTATCCCTTAAATCCTGTTTTTTAGTAAACGGAAGTTTTTGAATGTCTTCAAGAGATTTGATATCATCCGGTGTAATACCAAGTTCATCAAATTTCTGCTTGTAAAAGGGACTCAGAGCATATACTCTCGTTACCACTTCTTTCAATCTTTTAAGCTGTACTTTTTCTATGTCTTCTCTTTTTGCACTTTCTATTTTATTCCATATCATTTGCACTCCTTTTTGCCCAATTTAATTTTTTAACCGCAACTATATCTCTTCTAAAACATCTCTTTTTGTTTTATATACCGTACCTGTAAAGAAAGCTATTTTCTTTTCACCGTTTGTAATAATCACCTCATACGTCCCGAGTCTGTTGCTTTCATCCACAAGTTTAGCCTCCGCAATAAGCTCATCACCCTCTCTTCCGGCATGAATAAAAGATATTGAAGTGTTTATCGCAAGTGAGACTTTCCCAAATGAATTACTCGCAACTGCAAAAGCAAAATCTGCCAAGGTGAATATTGCCCCGCCATGAGCAACACCTGCCTGATTCAGATGAAATTCCTTTATTTTCAGCTTGGCTTTTGCGAATCCATAATGAACTTCCAAAAGCTCAATTCCTATATTTTTTGAAAAATCCCTTCCTTCAGCGAAAAAGGTTTTAATTTTTTCCATATTCAATAGCTTTTTCTAAAATATCAAAGTTTTGAGGTGCGAATTTCGGATTTATTTCCTCAATTGCCTCTTTCACCTCATCCACACTGAAAGGAAAATCTTTTACCCTCGCAAGAGTAAGCCCAAGCATAAATACATTAAGCCCCTTAGCGTCAAAAACACCCTCTTCCGCTAATTTATTCGCATCAACCGCAAATACGTTTGCGTCAATTTCAGGAAACTCATCGGCATTTACTACTACGTTCCCGCCTCTTTTAAGATACGGAAGATTAAGTATTGCTTCATCCTTGTCAAGCCCTATAAGCAGATCAGCCTGGGCAAGGTCTATTAAAGGATTGTAAAAATCCCCTATTTTGATATGCGAGCTTACACTTCCTCCTCTTTGACTCATTCCGTGGTTTTCTGTTCCTAAAAATTTATATCCTTTTTTACCAGCACATATACTTAATACCTTAACCAAAAAGACAACTCCCTGTCCTCCGAATCCTGCAACCACTATCTGATATTTCATATTATCTTCTCCTTACATTGCTTAATTGATATTATATTCCTCATCCTTCAACCTTCTTCTTATTACTTTTCCCTTGGAATGAATGCGTCTGTCGGGCATATACCGCTTATACATACACCGCACCCGATACAAAGAAGCGGATCGATTTCAATTTTACCTCTTTCATTATATGCCATAGGAGGACATACGTATTGAGTCGTACATACGTCACAGGCAACACATTTTTCTTCATCAACGGTAGCGAAAATTCCAGGAAGAAACTGTGTAGCCCTTTCTTTATCAAGTACGCAGTACTGTCTGCTTACAACCACAAGAGGTCTGTCAGTTTCATCGAATCTTTTTTTAACTTCTTTAAAGAAATTGATCGTTTCGTTAATATCAGGCTTGTAAAAGTATTCCATTACCTCAGCCCCGCACCCTTCGGCTACTTTTTTAATATCAACTTCTCCGCTTGTAGCCCTCTCAGGCGTAGTTTGGCGTCCCGTCATTGCCGTAGTCGAGTTATCAAGTATTACGAGTATGAATTTGGCCTTTTGATATACGGCGTTAATCAGAGGTGCCGTACCTGAATGGAAAAACGTAGAGTCCCCGATAGTTGCGATTACGGTTTTATTTTTATCCGCTATTGCAAATCCGTGAGCCATTGATACGCTTCCTCCCATACATAAAACCGTATCGATAGCATCAAGATTTATTCCGAGCGTATAACACCCTATATCTGAAGGATAAATGGATTTTTTCGGTCTGAAAACTTTTTTGATTGCAAAATATACATCCCTGTGAGGACATCCGGGACAAAGATTCGGTTTTCTTGTTTTAGGATTCTCAGGAGTAAATACAGGTTTATAGATATTTTCACCATTATAAAACCCTATTTTGGTCAATGCTTCAAGTACTCTTTCTTTATTCATTTCATCAATTTGATGCATATGCCCACTCATTCTGCCGTAAACGTTTTCACTTCTTATCTCTTCTTCTATTACTGGATAAGTCTCTTCTACAACAAGTACTTTATTATACTTTTTAACAAGATCTTTAAGTTTATCTACCGGCAATGGATACGGCATATCTATTTTTAAAAGGTCAATATCAAGTCCTAATTCCTCAAGAACTTCTTTTACGTATCCGTAAGCCGTCCCGCTTGATATGATTAAATTTTCCGTGCCTTTAAGCTCCTCAATTTTAGGCTTTATCAGTTCATTATAATTATATTCTCTTATCTTATCTAATCTATCTAACTGCTCATAAGCCTGTTTAAGTCTTCCGGCTCTCGGAACGGCTGCCCATCTCGGTATATCACGCTCAAAATTTCCTTCAGTATCTTTAAATTCGAAATTACCGTCAATTTCTACGATTTCCCTTGAATGTGAAACCCTCATAACGGTTCTTAACATCACGGGAATTTCAAAATGTTTGGAAATTTTGCTTGCTAACTTAGTAAAATCGTATGCTTCTTGCGGAGTAGCCGGATCAACAACCGGAATTCTTGCAAATCTTGCAAACTCTCTACTATCCTGCTCTGTTTGGGAAGAATTAAATCCGGGATCATCCGCAACTATTAATACAAACGCTCCTTTATTACCTATAAAACTTGCACTCATAAGAGCGTCGCTTGCTACGTTTAATCCCACCTGTTTCATAGTTGCCGCTGCGTTTACACCGGCAATAGCACCGGCATAAGCAACTTCAAAGCCGACTTTTTCATTTGTGGCCCATTCAGCATATACCGGCAGATCTTTTTTTATTTTCTGTACGGTTGTAAGTATCTCGCTCGAGGGAGTACCCGGATAACCGCTAACCATTTTAGTATTTGAATGCAAAAGCCCGTATGCTATTGCTTCATTTCCCATTAATGTTAACTTCATACTTCGCCTTTGTGTAGAATTTAAACAATAATAACAAAAAAATTTTTAATTTTTGCTTAATACTCTAAAATTTAGGTAAAATTTAGTTGATATGACAATAAAAAGGAGAAAAAATGTCTCATTTTGACTTGGGTGTCAGTCTTGCTTTTTGGCTGACGATACTCAGTGCGTTACTATGTGTAGTTTATGGAATAATTAATTGGAACAAAGGTGATGAAGAAAGCAACGAAGCCCTACTTGCCAAATGGGCTGAAGAAGAAAAAGAAATTAATGAGGAGTTGTTATAAGTTTTTTAGAAATAGCAATAATCATCCTGTATTTAGTTGCGGTGGGATGGCTTGGATGGATGGGATATTCAAAAACCAAAACTTCAACGGATTATTTACTTGCAGGACGTGATACACACCCTTTTGTAATGGCGTTAAGCTACGGTGCTACATTTATTTCAACCGCAGCAATAGTCGGATTCGGTGGTGTTGCAGCTTGGCTTGGAAATTCTCTTTTATGGCTGACTTTCCTTAACATATTTGTAGGTGTATTTATTGCATTTGTATTTATCGGAAATCCTACAAGAAAAATGGGGCTTAGACTTGATGCACATACTTTTCCTGAATTTCTTGGAAAAAGATATGATTCTAAATTTATTCAGATATTCGCTGCTGTAATAATTTTAGCGTTTATGCCGCTTTACGCAACAGCTGTACTTATCGGAGGTGTTCAGTTTTTAAGCGTGTATTTCGGTGTTAATTACCATATAGCACTTTTAATATTTTCACTGATTATTACGGCATATGTTCTCGCCGGAGGACTTAAAGGTGTAATGTACACAGATGCCCTTCAGGGAAGCATTATGTTTATTGCAATGGTTTTCTTAATTGTTATGGTTGTAAGCTCTCTTGGGGGAATAGACGCAGCGTTTGCCAAACTCGATCACGTATGGCAGGTAACTGTAGTAGACAGACTATCAGGAGTGTCTCTAAAAGAACTGGTTCCTGGAAGCGGTGATTTTATGATGAAATTATCACAGCTTTGGGGATTTGAAGGCTGGAATAAAATGCCTGTATTTATGAGCCCGGGATGGCTATTTGTTATTACAACCATCACTCTTGGCGTAGGTATCGGTGTTCTTGCTCAACCTCAACTGATAGTAAGATTTATGACGGTAAAAAGTAAAAAAGAACTTAACCGCGCGGTACTTGTCGGAGGTGTGTTTATTTTAGCGATGACAGGTGTTATTTTTGTAGTTGGAAGCCTTACAAACGCATGGTATTTTGAAAATATGGGTGGAAAAAACGCGCTTGAGGCTGCTGGGGCTATCGGAAAGGTAATTCCTCACTTCATAAACAGCGCAATGCCGCATTGGTTCAGTTTTATCTTTCTTTTCGCTCTTATTTCAGCGGCAATGTCTACACTCTCAAGCCAGTTCCACACAATGGGTACGGCTGTGGGAAGAGATATTTTCGAAAGTCTGGGAGCAGACAAGGAAAAAACAACTCTTTGGACTAAAATCGGTATTGTTATCGTAATTTTATTCTCAGTATTCTTAGCTTACAAATTCCAAAAAGCTCCGGCGATTATTGCAAGAAGTACGGCAATATTCTTCGCACTATGTGCATCAATATTCCTTCCGAGTTTCATATTCGGACTTTTCAGTAAAAGAATCACAAAACCTGCGGCAATCGCAAGTATGCTTGTAGGATTTTTCGCTTCATCATTCTGGCTTCTATTCTGCCACTTTAAAGAAGCTAAATCTTTGGGTATTGCAAAAGCACTTTTCGGAGTTAATTCAATCTTGGGTCACAGCAAATGGGCATTTGTTGACGCGCTCGTAATTGCACTTCCACTCTCTACTCTTACCCTTCTAATCGTAACCGCTCTTACAAAACCTGATGAAAACATCATCAAAAGAGCATTCGGAAGAAACTGATTTTCTTCCTTTTTTTGTTATAATTATTAAAAACAAGGCATTAACTTGGGAAATAAAGAATATTTACAAAAAGAGCTTGATTTACTGTTAGAAAAATTAAGATTTTGGAGATATGTACTTTTTGCCATTGTGTCAGCTATTATAGGAATAATATTCAGTATTTCTCAAAATAAACTAAATGTAAACATTATAGTTTTTGGATTGGTACTTTCAGGCTTTTTAGGAATAATTCTGTCTATAAAAAGGCTTACATATTTGACACAAGAGTATAAAGAGTATCTTAAAGAATTAAAGGACGCAGAATGAATTTAGAAATTTTAATATATATAATAGGATTTGCCTCAATAATTGCATTTTTGTATTTTATGTGGACTGACACAAAACCTTTAAACTTTTAGTAACTACAAATAAAGTACTTAAAAAAACTTCAAACACTCTCATAATTACAGCCATATAAAAAGAAAATGTAAAAGATTTTGCTTTTTTATTATAATTTCACTAAAAAAGGTCTGCTTTGTCGTTTAGTGAAAAAATAAAATCCCTACCCGATCAGCCCGGAATTTATCAGTATTTTGACGAAAACGGGAAACTTCTGTATATCGGAAAGGCGAAAAGCCTTAAAAAACGTGTAAAAAGCTATTTTCGTTTTAATCCTTTCAGACCTGCGGATAATCTGTCTCCAAGAATTTACAAAATGATAAGCGAGGCAAAAGATCTAAATTATATCGTGGTAGAAAGCGAAAACGACGCGCTTATACTTGAAAACTCTCTAATCAAACAGCTTAAACCCAAATACAATATATTACTTCGTGATGACAAAACGTACCCGTATATTTATATAGATCTTGACGAACCGTTTCCGATGCCGCAGATTACCCGCAAAGTCGTTAAGGGAAAAAATATCAAATATTTCGGACCGTTTAGCAGCGGTGCGTCTGCAATTCTTAAAACAATATACGAAGAAATACCTCTTGTTCAGTCCAAATCATGTCTTAGAAGCGGTAAGGCGTGCCTGTATCATCAGATAGGAAGATGTTTGGCCCCGTGTGAGGGCAAAGTTACAAGCCGCGAATATATGAAATATGTCGATCAGGCTATAGAACTTATACACGACAAAGAAAAAATACTTGAAATACTAAACCAAAAAATGCAAAAATACGCCGAAAACCTGCAGTTTGAAGAAGCGGCGGAAATAAGGGACAGGATCAAATCGATAGAGAGTGCGGAGATTTATTCCCATGTGGATCTGGCAAAACTGGAAGATTTGGATATATTTGCCGTTGAAATATTCAATAAAAAAGCGGTTGTTATAAGAATATTCGTACGTCAGGGAAAAGTGGTAGCCAGCAGCAATTCGGTAATCAACTCCCAGACAGTCCCTGAAATAGGAGAAATATACACAAGGGCGATACTTGAATTTTATTCTACAGAGACGCCTTTTACCTCAAGTAAGATTTTAGTTGGTGACGACTTTGAAGAAAGGGAGTGGCTAAGCCAGGTGTTAAGCGAAAAATTTGGCAAAAAGATAAGCATAATAACCCCTACCACCAAAGAGAGAAAAAGCCTTATCAAACTTGCCAAACTAAATGCTCTTGAAGTTATCAAAAACCAAAAAGAAAACACCGTTTTGGATGAGCTGAAAATTCTCTTCAATCTCCAAAACACACCTTATAAAATAGAAGTCTTCGACACATCGCACATGCAGGGTGAGGCGACGGTCGGAGCGATGGTCGTATGGGAAGACGGAAAGTTTAAAAAGTCTGACTACAGACACTACCATCTTGAAGGAAAAGACGAATATTCCCAAATGAGAGAGCTTCTTACAAGAAGGGCGCAGAGTTTTGAAAAATCCCCTCCTCCCGACCTGTGGCTCATAGACGGCGGTAAAGCGCAGTTGAATCTGGCAAAAGAGATTATTGATTCAACCGGAGCCAACATAGACGTACTTGCGATATCCAAAGAAAAAATCGACGCCAAAGCTCACAGGGCGAAAGGTAAGGCGAAGGATAAAATATATTTTATCAATGAAAAGTTAAAAGTGAAAAGTGAAAAATTAAATATTGACAAACTTGAACTAAGTCAGAGCGATAAGAGACTGCAGTTTTTACAGATGTTAAGGGATGAAGCACACAGGTTCGCCATAGAATTCCACAGAAAAACAAAACGCAAAAAAGACACCCAAATAGATCTTTTACAGGTAAAAGGTATCGGAAAGGCTAAAATGACAAAACTTTTGAATTATTTCGGAAGTTTTGATAATATAAAAAAAGCCTCTTTTGATGAGCTTAAAGATGTTTTAAACGAAAAAGACGCAAAAGCCATAAAGGAATTTTTCAAAGGGCAAAAATGAAAAAACTGTTTTTACTGATTGCAAACCTGCTTTTTGCATTTGAAATATATTCCCCCGCATTTAAAAACAATACATATATTCCTAAAAAATACACATGCGAAGGAGCCGATGTTTCAATCCCTCTTATAATTAAAAACATTCCGAAAAACACAAAAAGTTTAGCTTTGATTATGCAGGACCCCGATGCTCCTTACGGAGTGTTTACTCACTGGATTTTATACAACATCCCAACAAACACATCCGAAATACCCGAAAACCTGCCAAAATCACCTATAACAAAATTCGGCTTTCAGGGCATTAACAGTTTCGGCAAAACTGGATACGGAGGTCCCTGCCCGCCTCACGGCAAACCGCATCATTATATCATTACAGTACTCGCACTTGATAAAAACCCTAATCTCAAACCCGGCTTAACAATTCAGGAGTTTTTGGATAAAATTAGAGTATATGTAATAAGCTACGCTCAATATATAGGACTTTATAAAAGGAGTATAAAATAATACTGAATGCTATAGGCGGTAATACTTACAACATCACACCGACTCCTACAGACAACACTTCCAAAAACCCGCAAACTGACCCTAAAATTCAGCAGGAAATCTCAAAACTTCAGGCGGTTGATACAAAAGTAAAAGCCCACGAAATGGCACATCAGGCCGCAGGCGGAGGTTTTGCCGGAGCTCCAAGCTATACAAAAGTAAAAGGACCTGACGGTAAAGAATACGCCGTAGCCGGAGAAGTGCCGATAAAAATCGTAAAAGGCAAAACACCTGAAGAAACGATAAAAAACATGCAGCAGATAAAAGCTGCGGCCCTTGCACCCGCCGATCCGAGCCCGCAGGATCTTAAAGTGGCACAAACGGCGGATATGATTGCTGCAAATGCTTCCCAGGAGCTCTCTGAAGAAAAGTCTGAAAATAAAGATTCATCCGATAAAAAATTCAAAATAGACCTGTACGCATGAGAGCGGCAATAGGTGGATTCGACGGAATGCATTTGGGCCATCAGGCTTTGATAAAAAGATCTGATATGCTTGTCGTTATAGAAAAAGGCAGCAATTTAACTCCGGGAAGCGACAGATGTGACTACACTAATCTACCTTGTAAATTTTTTGATTTGAATGATATTAAAGATCTGAGCCCGATTGAATTTATCGCTATTTTAAAAGAATTAAACATTACAAAAATAGTCGTAGGCAAAGATTTCAGATTCGGTAAAAACAGAAGCGGTGATTTAGATCTTTTAAATAATCATTTTGAAATAGATGCAATAGAAGAGGTAAAAATTGACGGTATAGGAGTTCATTCAAGAATAATAAGGGAATTTATCAAAAACGGAGAAATAACAAAAGCAAACAGATTTTTAGGACACACATACAAAATAAAAGGAAAACAGATAAAAGGACAAGGATTAGGCGGCAAAGAGCTTGTTCCGACTATAAACATTAATCTTTTAAAAAACTATCTTATTCCCAAACAGGGTGTTTATATTACTTTAACAAACAAACATCCTTCATTAACTTTTGTAGGAACACGCTCAACTGACGGGAATTTTTCAATTGAAACGCATATATTAACCAAAAACATGGAATTAAAAATAGAAACTGATATTTTTAAAATTGAGTTTTTAGAATATTTAAGAGAAAACAAAAAGTTCAATAATTTAAAAGATCTCAAAAAACAAATCAGACAGGATATATTAAAAGCAACTCAGTTTTTTAATATTTAATTATTTAACAGTCTCATTTCTTCCTATTACGGCTTTAAATTTAAAAAAACATCTTTCCGCATCAATTGTTTCAAATTCATATTCGATATATTTTGATCTTTTTGCTATTTCATAAAAGCCTATTCCTCCGCCTTTTTTATGAGAATTCACTCCGCTTCTTCTTATTTCCCTATAAAGCTTTTTTATTTCATCTAAAGAAGACTTTTTAATTAACGACAAAGTCTTTTCTATTTTTTCCTTGTCTTTTTTTGTAATGATATTTTGGGTATATATATAATAATTATTTTGTTCGTCTTTTCCAACTACAATCACACCTTTCGGATCAAGTTCGTTATTTTTTTTCTTAGAGTAATTCATCAAGTTTTGAGACAACTCAATAAAAACAATACATATGTTTGTCGCAAGTCTTGTAGATATGAAGAATTTTTCGGATTCTATTTCCAACGTTTCCGTCATGGCAACAATCAACGGCTGTGTAAAATAACCGCCATAACTTAAAAATATAACCTCGTCATTTTTAAAAACATCGCTAAGAAGTGTTTTAATCATTAAGAGAGTCCTTTTCCACTAATCTAATGTCCATTTCTGGAAAATCTTCCACAAAATCTTCTCCCGCTTCTTTTGCGTTTTCATTTTCCTTATCATAAATCCAGTTAACGATAACTTTAGACTTATCTCTCATTTCATCCAATATATCCAATAAGTTAAAAAAAAGTTTCGACGTACTTGAATTAAAATAAACTATTTCCATATTCACTGTCGTAGTATCTTTAGGGTTCTTACTGTATTCTTTTATCCATTTCATTATAGGTTCGTAAAACTCAAATGTATTCTCAGGGTACGATTTACCTTTCAGGCTTATAATGCCTTTATCAGGATCTAAATATATTTCAGGTGTATACCTTGTAGGTTCGATATAAATTTTTTCCATTTAGTTTCCCTTTTTCAATAATTTTATATAATATTCTTCGTCTATTTCGTCAATTTGATCTTTTGCCAAAAACATTTCCGCATATTTTTTATATAACTTTGATTTGAGAAACACGATTAATATTTGTTTATCAAGCTCGTTATGCAATGCTTTTTCCACTAATATGTCAATTGCTTCAGAGAGTTTTTTTCTTTTTTTATAAGGTCTGTCATTAGCGGTCAATGCTTCGAATATATCTGCAATCGCCATAATTCTTGCAGGTATAGGAATTTCATCTCCTTTAAGTTTTCTCGGATACCCTTTTCCGTTCAATGTTTCGTGGTGCGCTCCGGCGTATAACGGTACATTTTTGAATTTTTCAGGGAATGGCAGA
>Ga0075472_10000045_pt1 | contig 41790 bp, 49 predicted proteins | sample DEB19_08_DNA_3_FD_77014 | JGI IMG/M metagenome (GOLD analysis project Ga0075472, IMG submission 77014) | Aqueous microbial communities from the Delaware River and Bay under freshwater to marine salinity gradient to study organic matter... | ecosystem: Environmental > Aquatic > Marine > Coastal ...
GATAACCGCGACCTTGCGCAGCTTGCCGTATCGCACGTTCACGCTTTTGATACCGTGCTCGCGCAAGCCCTCGATGTTGATGTATCCATCGCGGTCGTAGCTTACTGCGAGGAAGTCTTTGCCAGCTTCAAGGTCGGCCAAAATGGCCGCCTTGCTCTTATAATCGCGACCGTAGGCGGGGACGAGGGTAAGCATTGATGTTTCCTTGGTTGAGTTGAAACGTTGCTGTTGCCGGAATCGCAAGCTAGATGACGAAGCCAGAGCGGTCGGACTTTGCCTTTCCCTTGGCAACGAGAACGACCCAGTGGCCCTTGGGGTCTTCCCATCTCCGGTCTGAGATGTCTCCATCGACGCAAGGAAAGCCGTTCCAACCGTGCGCCAGCATCTCCGCCCTGAAAGCCTCGCTGCGCACAACGACCGTTGCCGTTCCGCCTTGCGCGACGAAGAGTTCGGCCCGCGCTTGGTTGGTCTCGCTGCGAGAGAAAGTCAAGTGGTAGTTAGAAGGTAGCTTGCCTTCGAGCCAGGATTGATAGCGCGCGGCATTCTTGGTGTAGTCGACGTAAACGTCATTCTCGCTCCAGATAGGCTTGTAGACGGTCTCAGCGTTGATGTCGCTCAGGGTATTCCAGCGCACAACGAGGATGCGCCCGGCCCTGTGGACCTTCTTCCGAACCGCTGCGAGATCACGCGCGACGTATTCGAGAAACTTCGCGCGGTTGGTCATCAACAGTTTCGTGCGCAACACGCGCGTCCTCACGTTGGGCGAGTATGCCAGGCGGTAGGTGGTGTTGAGGCACGACGCGCGGCACCCCGCAGACGCGAACGGACACAAGTTCCAATCGCCTGACTCGCGCCACGGGCTGAGAGTCAAGCCTACCTGGAAGTAGGTCTCGTTCGCGGTCTTGCGAAACTTGGCTTGATCCATTGTCACGACATCCCGGTCCGCGAAGTATTCCACGGGATCAATCTGATCAAGCGCTACGGCAATCCTGATGTCCTGGTCGCGCTGCAGTTCGTTGCGTGCCTTGAGTGTGAGGGTATCCATTTTCGTGTTCTCCTTTGTTCGCTTGTTGAGTCTCAGAGTCTGACTTGCGGTAATCGCAAGCTAGTAGCCAAGCCAGTCGTAGACTTCGCGGCCGCAAGTCAGCTTGATCCACTTCTCGCCGTAGACGCCATTATGCGTGTAGCGGTCAAGGGCCCAAAGTTGGCCTTCGTCGATTGTCCAAGGGATCCCGTGGTTCGCAATGAAGCGCCCCCAACCCCAAAGCTCGTGAGAATCCATCTCATATCCTCCTGTTAGAAGCCCAGAGCCGCAAGCACGAAAGGAAGCCAGAAAGGCATAAATATCGCCAAAAACACTTCGATGTCGTCTCGATTCACGTTTGCCTCTCAGTGTCTCAGGTAGACGGGTTGCCATCTCCTGTATCGGAGAGTACAAGCTGCGGATTGAGATGTCAATGACCTAATTGCATCTTTCGCAATTTTATCTGGGGTTGAGTCTTGCTCGCGTGACCAAGGAAGAAGTGAAAGCCAGGATAGATCGGCTCTTTGCTGGCGAGTCGCTGCGCAAGGTAGCAGGGGGCGACGGGTCGGCAATCCGCCGGTTTTTTGAGGCCGTCGAGTCAGACGCTGAGTTGCTGCGGATGTACACACTGGCGATGGAATCGAAGTCAGAGTTGATGGCCGACGACGTGGTTACCATCGCAGACACAGAGCCCGACTCCGCGCGCGCGCGTGTCCAAGTTGACGCCCGCAAGTGGTTCGCCAGCGTATCCAAGCCCAGGAAGTTTGGTCCCAAGGTAGACATCAACGTAAGCGGCGACGTGAACTTGAGGACGGCGCTCGACGCTGCCATCTCGCGGACACGCTCGCCCCACTTGCTACCTGGCAACGAGGCTTCAAGCGCGATTCCGCTCCCAGAGCCGACCCCACTCATCGGGTCAAGTGACTTGCAATCTCCATCAGACCTGGACGACGAGAAGCCCGACAGCCTCTCGCGGCGCGGTAAATAAATGAGCAAGGGGAACATGCGCGGGCGTTCAATCAATCGCGCGCGATATATGTGCGCCCGCGAAATATGTACGCGGTCGTTGAAAGACCCGGCCCTGGTGGGGGGCGGGGGGCCACCGGCCAGACAGGGCACGTGGACATTGTCTCGCTCGAATTTTTTTAGAATTTACAACACGAGTCGCTCAGAAGTTGACAGCCCCCAGAGTCTGAAGGGGCGAGCGGCGTGAGCGGCGCTCCGAACGCCAACGGCCCACGATATCCAGCAGCCCAAGAGCAGGAGCTGATGCTGGAGCTGTGGAGCCTCCGGGACGACTGGCGCAAGTGCGCGCAGTTCATCTACCCGTGGGGCCAGTCGAACACGCCGCTTCACAACCTCCGTGAGCCCCGTAAGTGGCAGATCGAAGAGTTCGAAGCGATCTCCGATCACATCCGCCGCAACAAGGAGCGCGTGGCGCAGGGCCTCACACCCCTCCCCTACTTCAGCTCCACGGCCTCGGGGCGTGGGATCGGTAAGTCCGCCTACGTCTCGATGATCTCGGACATCTTCCGAAGCACCCGGATCGGTTCGACGACTATCATCACGGCTAACTCAGAGTCTCAGCTCAAGAGCCGCACGTGGGCCGAATCGGGCAAGTGGCACACGATGGCCATCAACAACCACTGGTGGGAGCGCAACACTCTCAGTTGCAAGCCCGCCCCGTGGTTCGATGAGCTGCTGAAGAAACAGCTCAAGATCGACACGGGCTACTACTACACGCAGGCCCAGTTGTGGCGGGAGGAGAACCCCGACGCCTTCGCAGGGGTCCACAGCACCCACGGGATCATGCTGGTGATGGACGAAGCGTCGGGCATCCCCGAGCCCATTTGGCGCGTGTCCGAGGGCTTCTTCACCGACCCGATCATGGACCGCTTCTGGTTCGTGTTCTCCAACCCGCGCCGCAACACGGGCGCCTTCTACGAGTGCTTCCACCGGAACGTGAAGTCGTGGCGCACGCGGCACATCGACAGCCGTTCGGTCGAGGGCGTGGACAAGGCCTACCTGGACGGGCTCATTGAGAAGTACGGGATCGACAGCGACCCGGCGCGAGTGGAGGTGCTGGGCCAGTTCCCCCGGACCGGAGACTCCCAGTTGATCAGCCGTGAGTGGATCAAGGCGGCCACGGAGCGCGAGCTGGTGACGGACCCCTTCGCCCCTTTGATCATGGGGATAGACGTGGCCCGGTTTGGCGACGACCGCACGGTGTTCCGGTGGCGTCAGGGACGTGACGGGCGCACGATCCGGCCCGTGAAGGTGAAGGGCCTCGACACGATGGCGGTGGCTAACCTGGCCGCTCAGTGGATCCAGAAGACCAACCCGGACGCGGTGTGCATCGACGCCGGGGGCGCGGGTGCCGGCGTGATCGACCGCCTGCGGCAGATGGGCTACAAGGTCCACGAGATCTGGTTCGGCGCAGGGGCGGATGACCCCAAGAGCTACAGGAACAAGCGGGTGGAGATGTGGTGCAAGGCCCGCGACTGGCTGATCTCGGGCGGCTGCATCGACAAGGACCAGGAGTTCATGGACGACCTGGCCGGGCCGGAATACAAGCTGCCGGGCGCAGGTGACGCGATGGCGTTGGAGTCCAAGGCCGAGATGAAGGCGCGTGGCCTGTCGAGCCCTGACGACGGCGATGCCTTCGTGGTCACGTTCGGCGTGCACGTTCCGCACCGAGACTTGAAGGCCCACCGGGCTCGCTTCGGTCACCTTGCCGGCGGGAACTTCGGCAAGGTGGCCACGGGAACGAAGTACAACCCTTTTAAGTACTGATTTGCGATTCGCGTCAGTGACGTAGCGTTACGCAAGCGAGGTACACGAGCGCTGTCGCGAGGAGGAACCGTGTCGTTCATGGGCATTGGCAAGAAGAAGGCGCCGCCGCCTGTCGCTATCGACCCAGGTCAGCTTGCGGCCATCGCGGAGTCTGGGGCCGGCACCCGGACGAATGTGGACGGCTCGGCACTCCCGCCGGCACCCGCCCCCACCCCTGCGCCCGCCCCCGTGGTCTCTGCGCCCGTCACGCCGACTGTCCCGGCGGTCGCCACGCCCAGAGCGCCCGAGGTTCAGAAGGCGTCGGACGAGCTGGCGGCCCCAGCGCGGCGTGCGAAGGGCGGCCTCGCGACCCTGAAGAACAAGGGCAAGGCTAGCGGTCTCTCCGATGCTGGTGCCAACTTCCTGAGCCGCTCGCTGATCGGCTAACACGATGGCCACTCGGTATGACGGGCGGTGGCGTGAGGTCTCGGGCGGCCCAAGGACCGCCACTCCCTACTCCGACTCGAAGGCCAAGGCGAGCCGCTCGCTCGCAGACTCTGAGGAAGCGAAGGAGCTAATCTCTCGATTCAAGAGGATCTGCGGGAACCGAGGAACTTGGGAGTCTCACTGGGAAGAGATCGCGCAGCGCGTCCTGCCCGCACACGCCTCCTCGTTCAGCGCTCTCAACATCCGGCAGCCTGGTGAGAAGCGGACCGAGTACATCTTCGACTCCACGGCGTCCATCGCGCTCAAGCGCTTCGGTGCCATCCTCGACTCGCTGCTCACGCCGAGGAACCAGAAGTGGCACCGCATCGTCCCGGACAACCCTTCGCTGATTGAAGACCGGGAGGTGGCGTTGTGGTTCGAGCAGGTCAACGACCTCCTCTTCAAGTACAGATATAGCCCCAAGGCTAACTTCGCCTCGCAGAACTACCAGAACTGGCTGAGCATTGGCGCCTTCGGGTCGGGGTCCATGTGGGTCGATGCGCTCGACGGCGAGCCGGGCCTGCGCTATCGGCAGATCCATCTGGGTGAAGTCTACTTCGAGGAGAACCACCAGGGAGTGGTGGACACCGTGTACCGGCACTTCCGCATGACTGCGCGGCAGGCGTGGCAGAAGTGGGGAGACAAGATCCCGGAGTCCATCAAGACCGCGATGGCCTCGAAGCCCGACGCGGAGTTCTGGTTCTTGCACTGCGTGCACCCCAACCCGTCCCCTCAGCCCGGGGCCAAGACGTGGCACGGCATGCCGTTCCTGTCGCGCTACGTGTCCATCGAAGGCAACTCCGTGGTGGACCGAGGTGGCTTCAACAGCTTCCCCTACGCGGTGAGCCGCTACGAACAGGCGCCTGGCGAGATCTACGGTCGCTCGCCTGCGATGGACGTGCTGCCCTCGATAAAGACGCTCAACGAGCAGCAGCGCACGGTGCTCGTGCAGGGCCAGCGCACGGTGGACCCGATTCTCCTGGTCCACGATGACGGTGTGCTCGACACGTTCTCTCTGACCCCCGGCGCCATCAACACGGGCGGCGTGGATGCGAACGGGCGGCTGATGGTTCAGACGCTGCCCATCGGCAACGTCGCAGTGGGCAAGGAGCTGATGGACGACCAGCGTCAGGTCATCAACGACGCCTTCCTGGTCACCATCTTCCAGATCCTCGTCGAGACGCCCGAGATGACGGCCACCGAGGTTCTGGAGCGGACGCGGGAGAAGGGTATCCTCCTCGCACCGACGATTGGCCGCCAGCAGTCGGAGTACCTCGGCCCGCTGATCGAGCGCGAGATCGACCTGCTGGCGCAGCAGGGCCTGCTGCCTCCGATGCCTCCGAAGCTCATTGAGGCCGGCGGCGAGTACAAGATCGAGTACGACTCTCCGCTCTCCCGGGCCCAGCGGGCAGAGGAAGGCGCTGGCCTCATCCGCACTCTCGAAGTGGCGATGAACATCGCGGGCCAGACGCAGGACACGAGCGTCATGGACAACTTCGACCTCGACGTGGCGATCCGTGACCTCGCCAAGATCCACGCGGTCCCGGAGAAGTGGATGCGTGCGGTAGAGGACGCGGCGGCAATTCGCGAGCAGCGTGCGCAGGCGGCCCAGCAGCAGGCTGAAGTGGAAGCGGCCCCTGGCGCTGCTGCCCTGGCTAACGCGGGTGTAAAGGCCGCAGAAGCTGAGGTCGAGCTGGAGTGAAGGAAGTCGCCGCCGCCTACCGGGCTGCGATGGCTTGGCTTCGCATCAAGCTGATGTCCCGCCGCACCGCATATCAGATGGTCTTCGGCGGCCCATCGCCCCATCAGCGAGCAGTGCTCGAAGACCTCGCGCGATTCTGCCGCGCCCACGAGTCCACGTATCACCCCGACCCTCGGATGCACGCGGTGCTGGAGGGGCGGCGCGAAGTGTGGCTCAGGATCAAGAAGCACATTGAACTGGACGAGGAGACCTTCTGGTCTCTGTACGCGAAGGAAGGCAAGTAGATGGAAGGCGGCGTAGGTGCTGGTGCGGGCGCTGGTGGTGCGGGCGCAGCTTCGGGCGGTGCCCCGGGCGGCGCGGCTCCTTCGGCCCCTGCGGGCGGATGGACCTCGGGTTTGAACCCTGAGGTCCGTGGCTGGGTTGAGACCAAAGGCTTCAAGGACGTTGGCACGGCGCTCGACAGTTATCGAAATCTCGAAAAGCTGATGGGCGTGGACAAGAACGAACTGCTGCGTCTTCCGCGCGACAAGGCCGATGCGGACGGCTGGAAGGCTGTGCGCTCGAAGCTCGGCTGGCCCGAGAAGGCCGATGGCTACGGGCTGCAGGCGCCCGAGGGCGGCGACCCTGAGTTCACGAAGCAGTACGTGGGGTGGGCCCACGAACTCGGTCTGACGATTGATCAGGCGAAGGGCCTGTTCGACAAGTACAACGAGGCCGTGAAGGCTGGCAGCCAGAAGTCGGTGGAGGCCACGGAGGCTGACTTTCTGCGGGAAGAGTCTGAGCTGAAAGCCAAGCACGGCAACGGCTACTCCAAGCTGGTGGAGAACGCCAAGCGTGTGATCAACCAGTACGGCATCAGCGAAGAGGCGCTCGGCAAGCTGGAAGCCGGGATGGGATGGAGCGGTGGGATGGAGTTCCTCGCGTCCATCGGCGCCGGGCTCGGTGAGCACCAGTTCGAAGGTGGCCAGGGCAAGGCTGGTGCGAACGGAGGCATCACCCCCGACTCGGCGAAGTCTCGCATTCAGGATCTCACGAAGGACGGGGAGTTCCTGAAGCGCGTGATGTCTGGCGACTCGGCGGCGAAACAGGAGTGGGACAACCTGCACCTGATCGCCTACGGTGGCCGCTGACCCAGTGGCGTTTAAGGCTTTGCGATTCGCGCAACGCCTCACGCTAGACTGGCTTCACTGATGAATGCCCGCGAAGAGTTCCTGGAGTGCCTCCGCTTAACGTACACACACGCTCACAGTGCGGAAGAGGCGGTAGGCCGCGCCAGGATTCTCTTCGCGGCTCTCTCAGAGGCTGAGGTCCACGGAAGCTCAACTGGGGAGCAACCGGCTGTTAACCGGGAGGATGCAGGTTCGAATCCTGTCTGTGGAGCCTCAGCCGACAAGGGGCCGGCAAAGCCGCGTCCCCAGAGTCGTCAGCGTTGATCGGGAACGGGGCTGACAGCGAGAGCTGATCCGCCGATCTGACAGTCGGGAAAGTACCGACGCCCGCCCTGGCACCTGGGCATGAGGCGGCCCCGCCCCGGGCACAGAGCCCCGGTGGACAAGCCCTTCGAAGAACGTCAAACCGTGACTCTTCTGGAGGGACCAAGTGTCCATCAACATTCCGTCTCATTTCGTGCAGCAGTTTTCGAGCAATATCGCTCTTCTGCTGCAGCAGCGCGGCTCGAAGCTGCGCGATGCCGTGACCGTGGGCCGCCACGTGGGCAAGCAGGCCTCCCCTGTCGATCAGATCGCCTCGATCACTGCGTCGAAGGTGACCAGCCGCTTCTCGCCGATGGGGCGTGTGGATGCGGCTGTGGACCGCCGGTGGGTCTTCCCGGTGGACTACGACCTTCCGCAGCTCCTGGACAGCTTCGACAAGCTGCGCCTGATCACCGACCCGCAGTCGGCCTACGTGCAGAACGCCATCTACGCGATGGGTCGCGCGATGGATGACGAGATCCTGGCGGCGTTCTACGCGGACGCCAAGACGGGTGAGAACGGCGGGACCACGACCGTCGCGAACACCACGGCCTCCACGTCCGGTGGCCAGCAGGTCGTTGCGGCGTTCGGCGCTGCGTCGGCCACGGGCCTCACGGTCGCGAAGCTCCGTGAAGCGCGCCGCGTGCTGATGGCCAACGAGGTCGATGTGGACAACGACCCGATGTACTGCATCGTCACGTCGAAGCAGCTCGACAACCTGCTGGCCGAAGCGCAGGTTACCTCGCGCGACTTCAATGACCGCCTGGTGCTGACGGACGGCAAGATCGCAAGCTTCCTCGGCATCAACTTCATCCAGTGCGAGCGCGTGCCGACCAACGGCTCCTCGCAGCACCGCTGCCCTGTGTACGTGAAGAGCGGGATGTACATGGGCATGTGGGACGACATCAAGACCTCGATCTCCCAGCGCAACGACCTGCAGGGTGAGCCGTGGCAGGTCTACGCGACCGGCACCTTCGGTGCGACCCGGATCGAAGAGAAGCGGATCGTGGAGATCGTCTGCGCCTAATGTCTGGCTGGGCCAGTGATGAGCTGGCCCGGCTAATTACTCCCCTAATCAGATTTCGAAGATAGAAAGGAAAGATAGATGGCAACCGTCAAGTCGGACCAGATTACCAACAGCTCGGCGGTCCCCTCGGTTCGAAACAACTCGAACTCGAAGGGCCGCGTGGAGCGTTCGTTCTTCTCGTATACCGTCCCGGCGGGTGATCAGGCGGTCAACGACCTGCTGCAGCTCGTCGTGGTGCCGGCGGGCGCTCGGCTTCTCGGTGGTTTCCTGGCTGCGGAGGCCATGAGTACCGGCGCGGGCGCGGCGAGCATCCAGATCGGTGACGGGACGACCGCCACCAAGTACCTCGGCACCACCTCCATCGACGCAGCGGCGACCACCAAGTTCGGCGACACCATCGCGCTGAACCACGGTGAGCTGCTGACTGCGGATCTCACGTTGACCGCGAAGGTGGTCACCGAGGCGTGGGCGGCGACCAAGAAGCTCAACGGCTGGATCGAGTACCTGATCTGATTCCTTCCTTCCAAGGCTGGGCGGCACGCCGCCGCTCAGCCACTCTTGTTCGCTAGATTCAGAGTCTGAGGTTTAACGATGGCAACCCGGCGATACGGTCTCTCCAGGGGCGAGACTGAGTTCAACGTGACGGAAGACGTTGGTGCTGCAACGGCCACGGATAGCATGGAGTTCACGTTCGATCTCGCGTCCAACCTCACCAAGAATGAAGTGCTCCTCGCGCTGGAAATGATTAAGAACCACATCCTCAAGGGCAACTTCCCGCCTGCGTAGGGGGTGCATAGAAGATGGCAAGCGGTGGAAGGACGGATCTTCTCTCCAACGCCTCGGCCACGGGCAACGCTGCCCAGTGGCCCGGTGGCAAGGGGATCTTCATCGGTGAGGGCACGTTCGGCGGCTCGACTCTGACGCTGCAGGTCGTGAGCCCCAATGGCACCTCGATCAACGTGGCCGGGGTGTCTCTCACGGCCAACGGAACTGCCGACTTCAATTTGCCCCCGGGGCAGATCAAGGGTGCGCTCACTGGCGGCACCCCGTCAGCGATGTTCGCGTGGGCTGTACAGGTTCCGCAGAAATAAGGGGTCAAGATGCCCAGCAGCAAGACCGAGATCTGCAATCTCGCCCTTCAGCGGTTGGGCATCGAGTCCATTTCAGACATCACTGAAGATTCGGTCGCAGGGAGGGCGTGCCTTCGATGCTACGACAGCGTGGTCAACCAAGAGCTGGAAGACCACAACTGGGCGTTCTCCGTCAAGCGTCGGCGCCTCGCAGAGAGCACCGAGACCCCCGTCCACGGGCGGGCCAATCTCTTCGATCTCCCCGAGGACTGCCTCCACTTGATCGGCCCCTACCCCGAGTACAACCTGGCCTCGACGGACTGGCTTGTGGAGGGGCGCCAGATCGCGACCGACGATTCGGCACCTCTCGATGTGAGGTACGTGGCCATTGTGGACGAATCGGTATTCTCTCCGCTTTTCGCGAAGGTGGTCTATCTGGAGATGGCAGCCCAGATGTGCCAGGAGCTGACCCAGAGCAGCACGATGAAAGCGGAGATTATGAACGAGAAGGAGCTGACGATTCGGAGGGCGAAGAAGAGGAATGCCATCCAGCAGATCTCTGTTTCCCCGCCCGAACCTTCGTGGATCACCGTGAGGGCCTGACGCCATGCCTCGCGTATCGCCGCTCCTCAATGACTTCTCCAGTGGTGAGATATCGCCTCTGATGTTCGGTCGCATCGACGCCGACCGATACAAGACTGGCCTCGAAACCTGCCTGAACATGGTGCCGTTGGTTCAGGGCGGCGTGACGCGGAGGCCCGGGACGCGCTTTGCGGCTGAGGTCAAGGACTCATCTAAGTTTACGCGCGTCATCCCCTTCGAGTTTTCGAAGACCCAGGCATACATCATCGAGGCTGGTAATCAATATTTCCGGTTCTATCGAAATGGCGGTCTGATCGGCTTCACGGCCAAGACGATCACGGGCGCCACGGCGGCCAACCCGGTTGAGATCACCAGCAACGCCCACGGGTTCTCCAACGGAGACCGAATCGTGATCACGGGCGTGGCCGGGATGGTGCAGCTCAACAACCGTGAGTTCCGGGTCGCTGGCGTGACAGCGAACACCTTCACCCTTCAGCACGCACAGTCTGGTTCTGCGGTGAACGGCACGACCTTCACGGCCTACACCAGTGGCGGCGGCGCTTCGAAAATCGTCGAAGTGGCAAGCCCGTACCTGGAAGCTGACCTGCCTGACATCCGCTGGGCGCAGTCGAACGACGTGGTCTACATCGTTCACCCCAACTACGCTCCGCGCAAGCTGACGCGCACGGACCACACAGTGTGGACCCTGACAACCGTCGCGTTCGAAGACGGGCCTTACCTCTCGCCCAACGACACGGCAGTGACCATCACCCCGAGCGCCACGACGGGCAACATCACACTCACCGCCAGCTCGGCCCTGTTTGCCGCGACGGACGTGGATCGCCTTGTCCGCCTCACCCACAGCAGCACGACGGGCTACGTGAAGATCACGGGATTCACGAGCACCACGGTGGTCAACGCGACAGTGCAGCTCTTCCCGGGCACGACCTCTGCGGCGCTGGGCGGCACAGGGGCGACTACCTCCTGGCGTTTGGGGCTCTACTTCACGGCGTCCTTCCCTTCGTTCGTCGCCTTTCACCAGGCGAGGCTGATCCTCGGCGGGGCCAGCGCGGCGCCGTTGCGCGTGGACGCGAGCGTCAGCCAGGACTTCGAGAACTTCCAGCCCACCCAGATCAACGGCACCTCAACCGCCGACAACCTTGCGATTGCCGCAACTCTCGATACGGGCGGGGTGAACAAGCCCACGGGCTTCGTGAGCCATGAGAAGGGCGGCGTCATCATGTCTGCCGGCGGCGAGTTCTTCGTGCGACCCAACACGACGAATGCGGCCATCACGCCGACCGACATTCAGGCGCCTCCTATCAGCGCGTGGGGATCAATCAATGTGTCACCCGTTCGCGCGGGGGCCAGCGTGCTCTTCGTGCAGGCCAGCGGATACAAGATCCGTGAGCTGCGCTTCGACCTGTCGGCGGACGGCTTCAACGCCATCGACCTCACCGTGATCTCAGAGCACATCCTAGAGTCTGGGGTCCGTGAGATGGCGTGGCAGAAGGAGCCCCAGCCGATTCTGTGGGTCGTGCGGAAAGACGGCCACGTCGCAGCCCTGACTTTCGAGCGTGATTCAGACACTCTGCGCGCCGCGTGGCACAGGCACGTCTTCGGCGGCAAGAGCACGGCGGGCGGCGACTACCCTGTAGCCGAGGCCGTGGCCTTCATCCCGAACTCGGGCAACACCTACGATGAAGGATGGTTCATCGTTCGCCGAATCATCAACGGGCAGACGGTTCGGACGGTCGAGTATTTCAGCAAGTCATTCGACCGCGAGGACGAGCAGCACGAGGCGTACTTCGTGGACTGTGGGCTGTCACGTGACGTGTCCACGGCGATCACGGGCGCCACGGCGGCCAACCCGGTGGTCGTGACATCTACTAGCCACGGGCTCACGAACGGCGACGAGGTGTTCATCCAGTCGGTCAAGGGGATGACGCAGATAAACGGGAAGGTGTTTACGGTGGCTAACGCGACCGCTAACACCTTCGAGTTATCCGGCGTTGACGGAACAGCTTATACGGCCTACGCCTCTGGTGGCGTCGTCATTCGTCGGACCAACTCTCTGTCGGGTCTCTTTCACCTTGAGGGAGAGACGCTCGCGGTGCTCGGCGACGGAGCGCCGCAGGCGAGCGTTGCGGTCTCGGCTGGCTCCGTCACGCTGGATCAGAAGGCAGGCTTCGCCCACGTGGGCTTCCCGTTCAACAGCGACATCAAAACCCTGCCGCTGGATGCCGGTGCAGCCCGTGGCTCTGCTGGTGCGCAGCTTCGCCGCGTGCACCGAGCGAACTTCCGGGTCTACCGCACCCAGGGCATGAAGATCGGCCCGACGTTCAGCAATCTGGACACGGTGGTCTTTCGCACGCCGTCCGATATCACGGACGCTGCGGTGCCGCTGTTCACGGGCCAGGTGGCGCAGCAGTTCAATGGCTCGATGGATACCGAGGGGTCGATTTGCTTGAGGATGGACGAGCCCACGCCCGCCACGATCCTCTTCATCGCCCCGATCATGGAGACGAACGAGCGATGACGAGTATCGTCCCGTTTCGCCGCGAGCACATGGAGCAGGTCAGGCTCATTCCACTGCTGAGCTACAGCATGGGGGCGGAAGTTGACGTGGAGCTTCTGGAGTCGCTACCCGGCAACTTCACTTTGCTCTCGGACGAGGGCCGAGCCCTCATGTGCAGTGGCGTCGTGGAGCATTGGCCCGGGAGGGGTGAAGCCTGGGCGGCCATAGACTCTGAGGCCCGGAAGACCCACCCGCTAGCAATCGTGCGCGCGGGGATGCACACCCTTAAGGCTTCCCGGCTGGCTCGCGTCGAGGCAGTAGTATTGAGGGACGGTTTCCCCGAGGGCCACAAGTTCGTGCGTCTTCTCGGCTTCGAGCTGGAGTGCGACAGAATGCGGTCGTACCACCCCGGGGGCCGCGATTGCTCGATGTACGTGAGGATCGCAGAGGCTGCGGAGGAAGGGTAATGGGGCTCCCGTGGGCGATTGGTTCGACGGTCGTCGGGGGTATCCTTTCCGCGAAGGCAGCCAAGAAGAAAGCCAAGGCCGACGCGCGTGCTGTCGAGCAGGAAGCAAATCTCGTCCGCGAGAGTGCTGACCAGATCTTCGCCGAGGCCGACGCCAGCGACTTCAACGCCCGGCGGCTGGAGGAAGACGCGGGCATTGAGCGCGAGAGAACGGCTGAGACCGAGCGCAGGATGCGCGTTCAGAACGAGAAGAAGATCGGGTCAGCCATCGCGGCGGTGGGCGCCAATGGCCTGACGCTTGAAGGCTCCGCGCGCGATGTGCTGGAAGAGAGCGCGGCCACGGCTGCCCTCGACGAGATCACGGTTCGGTTCGATGGCGAGCTGCGCGCCAAGGCGATGGAGGACGACGCCAAGATGCTGCGCGCTCGTGCCGTCAACGCGCGCAAGCAGGCTGGGCTGACGATCAATCGCGCAGGAAACATGTCCTCGCAGGCCGGCGGGGTTCGGAAGTCAGGGAATCTCAACGCGCTCGCCGCCATCTTGGGCGCAGGCACTTCCGTGTACGAGACGCTCAAAAGGAGCAAGTGACCCGTGGCGAAAATCCAGGAGTACCTCTCCCAGACGAACCCCGGCGGGCCGCCCAACCGCCGCGCAGCCTCGGGCGATGACGCAGCGCCGGGCGCCGGGCTCGCGCAGTCTGCGGGCGCCTCGGCCATCCGGGCCCAGAACCAGGCGAGCACCTCGGATGCACAGGGCTTGGCCAACGTGGGCCAGGCGCTCCAGCGGCTCGGGAGCGTGGTCGGAGAAATCGAGGCGCAGCAGATCCACGCCGCCAACCAGGCCAAGCTCACTGCAGCCAAGGCGGGCATGCTTAGCGATCTTTCGACTTTTTCCGAAGAGCAGATGAATGGCAGGCTCGACGAGAACAAGAACCTCGTGGTGCCTGACCCCACCAAGGCCCCTGACGCATACGAGGCCAAGGTCAAGGAGCTGAAGCAGAAGTACGGCATGGGGCTCGACAAGAGCCTGCGCGGCGCATTCGAGTCCAGCGTCGAGGACGATGTCGTGCGCCATCGGATTGATATCAAGAGCAAGCTGGTGGGCCGTATCAAGGACAACACCATTGGCTCCGTGAAGCAGTCGATGGAAGGGTTCAAGAGGCAGTACGTGCTTGCGGGATCTTTGCAGCGCCCTTTCATCTACAAGAACGCGGAGGACGCCGTCAAGGGACTCATGTCCAATGGGCTCATCAAGGCCACCGACGCCGTGGAGTGGATGGAGAAATTCGACAAGGATCTCTCCGAGTCTGAGGTGCTGACTCGCATCGCGCGTGATCCCCGCGCTGCGTACAAGTGGCTGAATGACCCTTCGACGGTCCTCAAAGGGATCGACGAAGCTGCGCGGCGCCGGTTCATGGACACGGCGTTGACCGAAGAGCGGCAGCAGATGACGCAGCGGTGGGCAGATGAGGACCACGCCTGGAACCTGACCAAGAGGCAGTGGGAGCTGGACAGCCGTGAGGCTTCGTTGTCCTTGGCGCGCGACATCGCCAGCGGCGACTACGGGCCTCAGACCGTGATGAAGTACGCGCTCAAGCTCGACCCCTCCGTGGTGCTAGAGAAGGTCACGCAGGCGACGGCGAAAGCAGAGAAGGTGGACTTCGAGCTGGAGGACAAATACGCCGGGGAGGTCGCGACGAGGTTTGACCTCCAGCGGGCAGAGGGCGCGTTCGATGTCGAGGACTTCAAGCGTGAGTACCGCAAGATGAAGAAGCCCGACGTGGCCAGGTTCGCTCAGGCCTACGTGCAGGACGGCAAGGACGCAGCCGAGAAGGAGCGCAGGGCCAAAGAGATCGGGGCGGCCATCAAGTACAAGGATGCCGTTCTGAACCTCACGACCGGCGAGTTCCTGAAGACGCCCGACGCCAACAACCTTCCGCCCGGCTCGCTCATCTCGGTCGCAGACGCTGAGGTTGCCCGTCTTGCTGCGCAGCGCAAGGCGAAGGAGGAGACGGACAAAAATGCGCTCGCCGGGAAGTTTGATGCTGAGTTCGCGAAGGGCAAGGACGGCAACCCGGACCTGAATGAGTTCCTGCTCCACATCAACGACTTCAAGGAAGGCGACCGGACCCGCCTGGCGCAGAAGTTCGCGGACCGTGCGCAGTCGAGGTCCAAGGACACTGCGGAGGAGCGGGACGCGGCGGCCGACCGGGCTCTCGGCGTTCTTCGAGCGCAGCGGGCCCCCGGTGGCCCGCGCACCTACAATGACTGGGCCCCCGATGTCGAGCTGAAAGATGTCTTGAAGTACGCTGACGCCCTTGGGAAGTCCAACACGGCCAAGTGGCTGGAGTACGTCTCCCGGCCCAAGGAGACTCATTCTAACCCCGACGTTAGATTCAGCTTGGAGCAGATGGCCTACGACGTCGAGACCGAGGCGCAGCTTGATCAGCTCCACCGTGCCGCAGACGAGAAGGCGCGTGCGGGCGGCCTGACGGAGAAGGACCGCCTCCATGTCATGTCCATCGCGCAGATGCAGATCGGCAAGGACAACGCGCCCTACTGGTTCAAGGAGGACGTGGCCGCGATCCGCCAGGAGGTCGGTGGCGGGAACCCCAACAACCGCCGGGTGCAGTCGCTTACGAGCACTCAGGTGCGGCATTACATGGAAGAGGTTCGCGGCGAGAAGGACATGACCCGCGAGAAGGCCTCGAAGATCCGCGCGCGGCTGGTGGACGAGGGTCGCAAGTCGCTGGGCAACATCGACGACATCCCCAAGACCGACTACACCGTGGGTCTTCGGGACGGCACGTTCAATCCGAAGGCTGCGCTCCAGAAATTGGAGAATGACTACAAGGCGAAGGTGATCGGGCCGGCCCGCTTCAACGTCGAGTCAGAGAACGTGTCGCGTGCGACTCGCGCGTACTACCAGAGACTGAAGGCCCAGGAGGCCGAACGCAACAGGACGGAGGGCCAGTAAGTGGACGGCGAAGATCTGAAGCTGACGTTCACCGCTGACAAAGACCAGCGGGACGCGGAGCGCCGCCTGGCCGCACTGCGTGAGGAGTTCCCGGAGCTGAGCGACGAGCTGCCCAAGCCAACCCCGGGCGCGGCGCCGCCCCCTCCCCCGTCCACGGAGGGCAAGGCCAAGAAGGGCTCGTCGCTTGGCGACACCGCATACAATGCGGCAGCGAAGGTCGGAGACCTCGGTGTCCGTGCGGTCAAGGACGTGACGTGGGGCGTGGGCGCCGAGGGCGTGGGCGCGGTGGCCACGGGGGCCCGTGACGCCGTCCAGAACATGTCGGACGCTATCGCTGCGATGAACGACTCGGCAGCCTCAGACGCTGAAGTTGCTGCGCTGAAGGACAACGGCGACCCTGCAGCGTGGGCAGCCAGCGCTGCCGCTGGGGCGACCGGATACGGTCCTCTGCTGGACGTGGAATCTGATGGCAAGACGAAGCGCGACGGCAAGGGGGTGCAGCTTCCCCGTCTCGACTTCGCCCGCCCGGACACCGTAACGGGGAAGTTCATTCAGCAGTTCGCCCAGTTCCAGACGGGCCTCGCTCTGCTGAAGCCCTTGCCGGTCATCGGCAACGTGCTCCAGAAGGCCGAGGGGATGGGGCTTGCCGGCGAGGCAATCAAAGATTTCACCGTGACGGCGGCGGCCTTCGATCCCCACGAGAAGCGGCTGTCCAACATGCTCAAGGAGGTCGCGCCCAGCGCGCTCCAGTCGTACCTCGACTTCGTGGCCGCTGACGACAAGGACGGTCAGCTCGAAGGGCGGCTCAAGAACGCACTGGAGAACGCGGCCATCGGAGCTGTGGCGGGCAGGATCCTCGCGTTCGCGAAGGCTGTCCGGGCGAAGAACCGCGCAAAGTTCTTGCTCGACGAGGAGAAGCGGCTCTCGGAGCAGGCGGCCCGCGAGGCGCTCGCAGCCGGTGTGCAGAAGGAAGCCGAGGACGCGATGACCGCTGCGATGCGGCCCCTGGGGGACATCGACAGCGAAGAGCTGTTCGTTCCGCTGCCCGAGATGACCGACGCCGGCAAGACCGCCAAGCTCGCGGCCGAGATGGACGACGTGGCCCGTGGCCCGCTGGGCCAGGCGAGCCCGCACGACCTCTTCGTCAAGGACAAGCCGGATCTCAAGGGCAAGTTGATGCCCAACATCAACCTCGCCGTGGACGATCAGACTCTGGAGCGGATGGCGCTCAGGGCCATTGAACTCGACAAGGAGGCGGTATCCAGCGCGCAGCGCGGCGTGGTGACCCAGCGCCAGACGGAGCTTTCCGCTGGGATGCAGAACGTGTGGAAGGAGATGTTGGAAGCTCGGGTCCAGAACGGTGGCGTTCCGCTCGCCGGCAAGACCAAGGCGCTGCGCAACTTCTTCGCCACCTCCTGCGCGGCCCTGCGGGACACGGCGCTCGCGGCGGTCCACAACCCTTCGCCCGAGACGCTTCTGGCTCACGAGCGCGCGAAGTTCATTCACGGCGTGATCCAGCGGCACGTGATGGCCATCAAGACGGAATATGGTCGCGGCCTGAACCAGTTTAACATGCCGGCTAAGCAGACCCCCAAGCTCCGCGAGCAGCTCGACGCCTTCATCCAGTCGCGCGGTGGAGACAAGCGACTCTTGAAGATGGCGGAAGACGTGGCGATGCTGGCCAAGACGGACAACTACGCGGCGATGTCCAAGTACGCCGCGTTGTCCACGCTCGACAAGCTCGGGCAGCTCCACGGCCAGTATCTGTACTTCTCGCTGCTCTCTGGCCCCAAGACCATCGCGGCCAACGCGGGCTCGGGATTCTCAAAGCTCGTGGACATCGTGGTCACGCGGGCTGCGGCGGTCGGGTATGGCCAGCTCTCAGGGTCTGAGGCCGTGGCTCTTGAGGAAGTCGGGCATCTGATCGGCGGCATGGCTTCAGGGTTCCGGCGCGCGTGGTCCAACTTCATGAAGAACGGCGCTTTCCTGGACGGTGATGTTGCGAAGCGCGTGGGAGCCAGCCAGCTCGACGACGGCGCGAAGGGCGCGATGTCCTCCGAGCAGTGGGCCGAAGAAGGCAAGTGGCTCGTCAAGAACCTGCGCCCCGATCCGATGCACGGCGGCATCAAGCGAAATATTTTCGGGTTCCTACAGTCTTTGCCCTACGGGCGTGCGATGGACTTCCTCGATACGGTGCTTGAGACGCCAGGCCGTATCATCCGCTCCACGGACGACATGTTCAAGGCTGTCATCAACGACATGGAACTCCCGGCGCTCGCGTATCGAAGGGCGCGTGAGATGGCGAGCCAGGGGTACATCCGCCGCTCAATGGGAGAAAGCGACGATGTCTTCGCGGACCGCATCTCTCAGATGGCTGCTGAGCTGAGGGACAACCCGACCCCTGAGATGCTTAACGAGGCGGCTGAGTTGGCCGTCAAGCACACCTACGCCGATGCGCCGATGGAGCTGATGGACAAGGCTCTGCAGATTGTTCAGAAGGTTCCGGTGCTCGGCCGTCTCACGGTGCCCTTCCGCAAGTCGGGGCTGAACATCTTCCGCGACGGCCTGGAGCACTCGCCTTTCGCCCCGGTGTCCAAGCGGTGGTGGAAGGAGATTGAAGCCGGCGGCGCGCGGGCCGACATCGCCAAGGCCCAGTGGGCTCTCGGCACGATGTTCTTCATGACCGTGGTGGACTGGACGCTCAACGGCGTGATCCACGGCTCGGGGCCCGACGACCCTGAAGAGAAGGAGGCCGAGCGCCGCAGCGGGCGTATCCCGCACAGCATCCAGATTGGCGCCACGCGGGTGGGCATCTCTCGGCTCGACCCCATCGCCTCACCGTTCGTCTGGGCTGCCGACTTCGCAGAGGCTGCGATGAACCAGGAGGATGACGACGATTTGGGCGACAAGCTGTCCAGCGAAGTCCTGATGACTGGCATCCTCGGGATCGGCAAGACGCTGATGAATCGCACGCAGCTCATGGGCGTGGGCAGGGTGGTTGAGGCCATCACGAACGGCGGGAAGAACGGGCGAGGTGAACGGCTGCTCGAAGGGTGGATGGGGATGCACGTGCCTGTGCTGTTTTCTGACGTGGCACAGGCTATTGACCCTGACATGAAAGTTGCGCAGAGCGGCCTTGACGCGATGCGCGCCCGGCTCCCAATGTTCAACTCCGCTCTGGTCTCTCGCCACGACGTGTGGGGCCGGAAGGTGAGCTACAAGTCAGCTCTCGGCAAGATCGGGCGGATGGTTTCGCCTATTGAAGTCCGAGAGGAGAACGAGGAGCCCATCGACGCCGCGCTGCGCCAGGTGCGCTATGCGCCTCAGAACCCCAGCAAGACTGTCCACCTGATGTACGAGGACGACATCAACCCCCCGAAGCGTGGCGTCCCGGTCAATCTGTCCCGTCGCGCTGACATCTACGAGGCCTACAAGGTGCTGGCGGGCAACGGAGTCAAGCTGGAGATGGACGACATGGATCAGCCCGTGGGCTGCAAGGACTACCTGAACGCGGTGGTCCAGGGCCAGGCCGGCGAGGCGTCCGAGGAGTGGAAGACGCTCACGGACGGGCGCGACGGTGGCAAGGCGCTCTTCGTGCGCTCGGTGATGAAGAAGTACCGAGACGCCGCGATGGAAGAGCTGAAGGCCAAGTTCCCCGAGCTGCGCGAGGTCTACAACCGCAAGAAGTCGAAGTACATAGCAGACGAGTAGCCTCCAGGGTTTCGGGTCAGTTTAAGGCTTCAGAGGGCCTTGAAATGCGCGTGGGACGCTCTTCTAGGAGGGATGTCCCACAATGCCCGTTTCCCAGACCACCACTCGGTTCTCTGCTGCTGGTGACGGCGTCACCACGGTCCTCGCTTTTCCGCACGTCTTTTACAGCACGTCCGACATCGTGGTCTTGGAGGTCGATGACACGACCGGCGCCGAGACCACGTTGGCCATCAACACCAACTACACGGTGTCGGGCACGGGCAGCCCTTCGGGCGGCTCGATCACGCGGCTCGTGGCTGCTGCGGTCGGCAAGACCACCGTGGCCTTTCTCAAGCCCGCGCTCACTCAGACTCTGAGCCTCACGGCCAACCAGGCCGTGAACCTCACGGAGCTGTCGAAGCGCCTCGACATCCTGACCAATCAGGTTCAGTACGTCGAGAGCCTCGCCACGCGGTCAGCTCGACTGCCCGATGGCAGGACTGCGGCATTCGATCCGAAGCTTCCCGCAACGCTGTCTGCGAACAAAGCCCTCGCCGTCAATGGCAGTGGGAACGGCTGGGTTCTCGCCGACCTGAGCGTCGATGCCGTCAGCCTGGGCGTGCTCACGGGCGGCGCGGCCAGCGATGCGTCATCTCTGCACATGCACTCTGCAGACCGCGCCCGCGCGAACCACACCGGCACGCAGACTGCTTCCACGATTAGTGATTTCAACACCGCTGTTGGCGCGATTGCCCAGCCTCTGGATGCCGAACTCACCGCCATCGCGGGCCTCACGAGCGCGGCGGACAAGATCATCCGGTTCACGGGCAGCGGCGCCGCCGAAGTGATCACCTGCACGAACGCGGGCCGGGATCTTCTGGACGACGCAAACGCGGCGGCGATGCTGTCCACGCTGGGCGCGGCCCCGTCCTCGCGAACGATCAATACCAGCGGCGGCATCACGGGCGGTGGCGACTTGAGCGCGAACCGCACGCTCACCATCGCCGATGGCGCGCTCACGCCGGCCAAAATCGGAACGGCGGGTGGCGACGTGATCCTTGGCCGCGCAAGCACCGCCGGCAATGGCCAGGAATTGACGTTTAATAGCTCCTTCGGTATCAGCACTGGCGAGTTCGTGATCAAGACCGGCGGCTTGTTCGCAGGCGCTTTCTTCGTGGACAACACCATCTCCCCCTCTCGACTGGCCTTTAGCGCCACCACTAAGCTCGCTGGCCGCTCAACGGCGGGAGCGGGAGCCGGCGAGGAAATCAGCATCGGCGCGGGTCTCTCTCTCAGCGGTGGCACTCTGTCCGCGACGGGTGGCTCTGCTACCATCACCGTCAAGTCGGACAACGTCTCGCTGGGTGGCGGCACGTTCAACACGGTGGATTTCAGCTCGCACTTCGCAGCATCTGAGAGTCCTGCGCAGGAAGCGAACATCAGCATCTCCGTGCTGCCCGACACGATCACCAATATCACGGCGGCTACAGACCTAACGCTGACGCCTACCGGCAGCAACGTGGTCGTGACTTCTGGCAAGACGCTGAAGGCCAGCGCGATCACGACGAGCACGGACGCGAACCTCGTGCTGACCGCTGGCGCGACGAATCGAAGCGTCGTGCTCACGCCGACCGGGACCGGCAAGGCATCCGTGGCCACCGGCAAGACGTTCGAGGCGGACACAATCCAAGCCGCAACGACGAACGGCGATGTGACGATTCAGCCGAACGGGACCGGCACCCTAGTCAAGATCCCCAACGGGAAGTCGTTGGAGTGTAACACGTATCAGTCGCTGTCAGGTTCAGACCTCAGCTTGAACGCGAGTGGAACGAACCAGAACGTCAACCTCACGCCTGTAGGAACGGGGCGTGCGAGAGTGACGGACACTTTCGGCACCTACCTGTTGCCTGGCTGTGTATTTGCGAACACTTCTGACATTGGTAGCGTCAGCGATAACACGGCTGTCTCAAGCTTCGGGTCTATCTACACGTTCCCGGCCAACTCCATCGCGGCGGGTCGCGTGATTATCATCCGTGGAGATTTGACCTATACGGCTGGCACCAACGCCAACCAGACGCTGTTGCTGGATTGTCGCTTCGGATCGGTCACTGTTCACGATTTCGGGTCTGACGTTTTCATCGCCGTCGCTAACGCGGCTTCAAACATCGGCGTTTCGTTCGAGATCCGCTTGAATGTCAGAGCGAGCGGCGCAGGCGGGACGTTGATGAACGGCGGCTTCCTGATTATTGGACGCGAGGGGTCCACGATCCAAGATCGCGGAGCGTTCAAGTGCGTTGTCGGAACCGCTGCCACATCTGTTGATTGGACTGCCGCACAGGCTGTAACACTTCGCGGCGGGTTCGGGATCAACACAGGGTCGAGCGAGTCGATGACGCTCCGCAACGTGAGCATCTTTGTCCAGTAGGAGTCAAAATGATTCGTCTCGTGGCAGTCTCCTTGCTTCTGCTCGCCGCCCCCGGGCTCGCCCAGTTCCCGGCTAGCTGGCCGGTTTGGTCGTGCCCTCCGGAGACGTGGGTCCGCTGCACCGAGATCTTCATCCCGCGCGACAACCCGACGTCCTGGCAGGCGCGCGGCGCTGGCGCCTATCTGGCGTTTCCGAATGTCGGCATCACCGGGCAAGAGTACGGCGTGCCGCCAAACACCTGGACGACGCTGGATCTCGCGCGCCTGGGCGTGCCCCGTGATGCTCGCGCGGTGTTCTTGCACACGCTGATGATCGTCACGCACGGCACCACGGGCGAAATCGTGGCGGCCACTGTCTCTTTCCGAAGGCCCGGGGCTACGGCCGACAACCGGGGCAGCTACCACACGCAGGTTTGCGAGGCGCACGTTGGCGGCGGGCAGCGCACTACCGACGCGCTTTGGTGCCCCGTCGAGGATGGGCGCATCGACATCTATTGGTCTCCTCAACGCTCGGTGAATGCGGACTGGCCAACAGGAAGTGCGCTCGGACTGTCCATCGTGGTCAACGCCTGGGCGCGATAAATCGAGAGGAGCAGATCATTGGAACCGAAAGACAAGAGCAAGCTGGCGGCAGCGCTATCGGCGGGGATCATACTCGCCGTGACTGTTGGCACCTGGGTGTATGGCGCCGGCATGTCGCTCACGCCCCAGCTTCGTGCCGAATATGTGGCCCGGTGGCAGGGGATGAAGATCAGGCCCGACAAAGCCAACTACGTGAAAGCGAGGGTTGATCGCATCTCCCACTTCATCCCGCAGTACACCGCAGTGTCTAAGGCCACCGGAGTCCCGTGGCACGTGGTGGCCGTGATGGATGAGCTGGAGGGCGGTGGCGGCGCGGCTACCCACTTGCACAATGGCGACTCTCTCAAGCGGAAGACAGTTAACGTGCCCGCTGGCCGACCCAATCACCCGCCCCCGTACACCTTCTACGACTCGGCTCTCGATGCCTTGAAGTACGACGGGTTCACTGACTGGGATGACTGGTCGCTGTCGGGGACGCTCTACAAGCTGGAGGGCTACAACGGATGGGGATACCGATCAAAGTCGAGGAACATCCCCAGCCCGTATCTGTGGAGCTTTGCTACGCCCCCGTATTCCAGAGGCAAATTCATCGCAGATGGGCGCTACGACCCGAACGCCGTGAGCGCTCAGGTCGGTGCGGCTGTGCTGCTGAAGCGAATGGAAGAACTGAAACTCATCAAGCTGGAGGTCAGGTAATGCGGTGGGAGTTCAAAGTCCCGTTTTTGAGGAAGCCCGTCAAGCTGACGATCACCAACGAAACGAAGGCTCGGGCAGCCACCGCTGTCGCGGGCATTGCCGGCGCGTGGGCGGCCACCAAGATCCCGGGCATCGATGAGGCGACCGCGACCCAGGTGGCCATCGGCGTGCTGTTCGGCGCGCTGGGGTTGTCCGTGCCGCATCCCGCCACGGAGCGCGTGGCCCCGGTGGCGGGCGGGACGGGTGCGGACCAGGAGGTGATCCCCTCTCGTGGCTAAGACTCTGATGTCGGCAGCGCTGGTGGGTCTGCTGGCTCTGTCGTGCCCTCGGGGCACGACGGCAGTTGCGGTCGGGCCTCTGCCGCCTGAACCGCCGGCTTGGCTGGCGGATCTGACTGCGAAGGCTGGCCGCCTGCCAACGGCGACGGAATGGGGGACTGGTCCGATGTCGCCGGATTGAGCTTTCGATCATAGGTTGCGGCCATTGCAATAGCCGCCCGAATCCGAGACCCAGGCGTGATGTGCTGGTATCGGCGGGCGGCTTCTTCTGTCTCGTGGTTCATCAGCCTCTGAACAACGCGCGTGTCCAAGCCCTCGGAGATCGCAGTCGTGCCCCACGTGCGACGGAGATCGTAGGCCCAGAGGTCGGGGCAGCCAGCATCGGCGCGGAGCTTGTTCCAGAACTTCTTGGGGAAGGTGATGCCCAGCATCGTGGGCGTGTCGCGAGGCAGCACGGCCAGCAGCTCCATCACGCTCGGCGGCACAACGACGATGTCGTCCTTGCCCGTCTTGCGCTTCTTCTTCCCCGGCAGCTTCAAGATCCCTGCGACCACGCCGGGCTCCACGGCGTGCGTGGAGAGGTGACCCCACTCGGCCCGCTCGATCAGTGAGGGCCGCGAGCCCGAGTAGATCATGAGGTACAGGAACGCAGCGGCGGCGGGGTTGTCAGCCTTGCGGGCCGCCAGGAGCTGGCCGAGCAGCGCGATCTCCTCGTCCGTGGCGTAGCGCTCCCGCTGCTCCTCGCCGTGCATCTCCACGTGCGTACAGGGGTTGGAGCCCAGTGGCTTCTTGCGCTTCTTCTCCGCGAAGTTGAAGAGCTTTCGGAGTACGGCCAGCGCACGGTTCCCTTGGTACGGGCGGCCCTTGTAGCTCACGTGCCAGCGCTCCACGTCGTCGATGGTGACGGCCGAGACGCGGCGGGCGCCGAAGGTCGGCTTGATCTCACGCTCCCAGATCTGCTTGGCCTTGGTGGACCACGTGGTCGGGGGGTTGCTGTAGTGCTCGTCCCAGAGCAGCTCCCATACGTCGGCTACCGTGTCCTCGCCACGCGCGAGCTGATTGGCCTTGGAGGGATCCTCACCCTTGGCCACGCGGAGCAGAAGGTCTCGGGCGACATCGCGCGCCGAGGCCAACGAGAGCGTGGGGTAGTCGCCGATCTTGGGCCGCCGCTGCTCACGGTACGGGATCGTGCGGTAGTAGACCATCCAGTTCTTCTGCCCCGTGGTCTTGGACACGCGGAGGTGCAGGCCCTTCACGGACCCCTTCTCCCCCTTGTCCCAGACCTCGTCGCCGGGCTGGGCCTTGTGCACAGAGTCTGAGATGCTCACTGCTACCTAGCTCCTTTTTCCGCCTGCTACCCAGGTAGCTGACCCAGGTAGTATATGGGTCGCAAGCGACCCAGTTTTGGGAACCGCTCCCAGAGCCTTGCGCCGTTCACAACTGGCTCCAGGAGATGCAATGCCCTTACATCTTCATTGTCGCACGCGACTGCGATAATGTCAACTGGCGCAGACTCTTAATCTCTGGGTCGAAGGTTCGAGCCCTTCACGGCTCATTCATGTTCGTTTGAGATCGGGCAACTAACTCAGCGGTAGAGTACGTCCTTCACACGGACGGAGTCACAGGTTCAAATCCTGTGTTGCCCATCTGATGAGCATCGAGCTGGGTACAGGTGTGCTCCCCAAGCTTGTGAATGAAGAACCCCCGGAACCTCACGGCGCCGGGGGTTCAATCTTTCTGCCGATCTCAAGGTCGGCGAGATGTCAGTCGGTCGGATCGTCGGTAGCAGGTAGGTCGCACGGGCCGTCCCCCTGCTGCTCCAAAAATCTCTGGGCCCGGGCCTGAATCTCTCGCCCTTCCAGGTATGACTGGAGCGCGTCCCCCATGTGGCGCATGCACCCGGAATACCCGAGCCTGATCCACGAGGGGCACAGGAGACAGGTGGAGTTGTGGGTCATCGCTTCACCTCCAGCGCCCGGCGCGCTCTCATCGCGTCCACACACCCGGCGCACGCGACCAGCGTCGAGGTGTCCGTCCTCGGAGTCGCATACACCGGCTCCACGAGGCACACGGCGCACACCGCCACGTAACCGTGACCGTGCGCCCACCAGTAGGGCTGTGATTTCATCGCCCCCTCCACTGGTCCTTGTACCGTCCAGCGAACTCGTCCTTCCCAGCGATCAGCCGCTCCTCGATCAGCTCGTCCTCGGTGGCCGGATGCTGCCAGCACCGACCGCCCTTCGCCTTCGCACACGCTTGGCACTTCATCCGACCTTGAACCTCTTTTCGATGACCTTGACCGTACCGTCCTCGTAGCGCACCTTGATCCCCGGAGCCCCGCACCGCTCGCAGAACCACAGCTCGTCGAGCTTGTCTTCCTCGGGCGTCACGAACTTGTGGCCCCGCCACGTGAAGTCCCGGCACAGCTCGCGCGCCAAGTAGCCCATCAGTCCAACCCCCTCCCCGTCGCGATGCACATCATCACCACGGCGCCGAAGACGCCTCCCAGGTAGAACCCGACCGCGAACCATTCAGGCGAATCGAGCAGGCTCACTCGCTCCACTTCCTTTCGAAGCCGATGTACCTGTCCCAGTCCTTCCGGCAGGTAGCCAGATCCGGGATCTTGTACGAATTGACCCACACGCCCCTCGAATCTTTGACCTTTCCAGAACCATTGATCTGAGGGACGCACTCCATTAATCGCCGCCCGATCTCCATGTCGTCGGGCACAGCCCGCTTGAACCTGCGGTCCTCGTGGTAGCGGCGGTACGCAGCGCGCACGCGCTCCTTCTCCAGTGCGGCCTGAGGCCACGTGGAGTCGAAGTCAGAGTGTGAGATCCAGCCTTCGTCGAGGCACTTGAACCACCACTGGTGGACCGGATCGAGGCTGAGCAGCTTCTGCTCGTACAACCCCTCGGTCTCAGGAGCCCCGTTAACGTCGAAGCTAGACAGGTCGTAGTCGAGTAGGTAGCGCAGCAGATGGGCATAGCCGCCCTGCTCCATCCCGACCCTCATATCGTGGAAGAACCTGCGGTCCTGCTTGCGCCCGTTCCCGACGTTGAAGATCGCGTAGCGCCGCTCGTCCTGCGTGGCGGGGACGATCCAGTCCTCGTTTGAGATAATCGCAACCCGCGTGTAGTTCGCAACCTCGTAGGAGTCCTGGCCCTTGCGCTCAATGCGGCGCCGTGGCGCGGTGATCAGCCCCTTGAGCGCACCTTCTGCCCCCTTGTCCCCCGACCACGGGGCAGCCTCGTCCAGCACGAAGAAGAGGTTGTCCTCCAAGTGGCTGTTGAAGTTCCCCAGCAGGTAGCGCTTGTCGTCAGCAACCGTGTAATGGCGGCCGAGCAGTTGGCCCACCCTGTCCACGAGCGCGTTCTTCCCGCTCCCCTTCTCGCCCCGGAACACCAAGGCCACGAGCGGCTTCTCGCTCGGACGCTGAATCAGGTGGGCGAAGTAGCCGATCAGGTACGCGAACGTGGCGTGGTTGGAGCCGCAGACATTGAGGTATGCGTGCTCCAGGAACGCGGCGACCGACGAGTGCATCGTCACGTCCTTGGACGCGGGCTCCACGCTGAAGCCGCGCCAGAGGTTGTAGAACCGCTTGCTGACTTCCTTGCCCGGGACGAAGCAGATCCCGTCGAGCGTGCGCCGCGCCGGGTCACTCATCCAAAGCTGCGCACGCTTCTGCGCCTTCCCGCCATCGGAGATCTGGATGTCGCTGGCCATCCGCCGGTAGAAGGTCTCGACGGCCAGGAACTCCGTGCGCTCATTGCCCTCGTGGTCTGTAGACTCCCAGAGCACGAAGTCCCGGCTCCCGATGATCACGTGCGCGAACTTGCTGTTGTAGTCGGCCATCCATCCGGTCGCAGAGTCTGAAGGCGGGGGTGTCTCGCAGACCTCCTTCCCGTCCTGCGCCTCGGGGGCATGAGGCACGACTTGCGAAAACGCGATCTCGGGCGAAGCGCTGCCAGGGGGCAGGTCGCTGTTGTCGAACGCTGACCCGATGATCTTGCGCAGCTCGTCGTGGTCCAGCATCGGCTGGCAGCTCCACCACTCCAGCATGATGTCGAGGATCGACTGCCGCGAGAGACCGAAGTCCTTGAGCTGCGCAGCCGCGCGGAACCCGGCGGCGTTGCGCTCTCCTGCCCCAGCGGTGTCCAAGCCGCACAGATAGTCAACGGCCCGCTGCTTCGCTTTCCTCTGATCGACGGAGTCCGTGGAGAAGACGCCGGGGGCTGTTCTCTTGTCTTCGTAGTCCGAGCGCTCCAGTCGGTCGAGGAGCCACTGTGGCGCGGGCGCGGCCGGAACGCTGAAGTCTGCGGTATACTCGCCGGCATCGACTGTGGAGCCCGCGCCGACGATGAAGCCGCCACGGGACCGGATGTCGAGCCCAGGGCCCAGCACCTCGACGCCCTGCTTCACCGCGTAGGGTGCGGAGTACACGAGGTGCTCGCCGCCCGTGGGCGTGCGCTGCGTGAAGGTGGACGGGAACTCGAAGCCCTGCTGCCTGAGCGCAGCGATAGTGTCCGAGCCCCGCTTCCCGTCCTTGTTGTCCACGTCGATGACGATGAGAGCCCCCGCCGCGAAGTGCGAGGTGCTGATGCCCACGTTGGCGTTCGGCCACTTGGCCCACCAGGCCTGGATGACCTCGGACCTCTTGGTCGCCAGCTCGGGATACTTCTTGACCTGCGGAAGCTTGGAGCGCGGGCGCAGCGGGAAGACACAGAAGCCGTGCTCAGCGGCGAGAAGCGCGTAGTCGAGGAGGTTCATCACGGCTGATCCCCACCCCACGCGCTGGGCGCGGGCCCAGATCTCTTCTTCCGTCGATCCGCGTTCTCGACCCTATGCCCCTTGCCTACCAGCTCTTGAACCATCTGCTGCTCCAGCCGCAGAGCGGTGGCCTGGCCGTCGATGCCACGAAGCACGACAGCGAACTCACAGTCTGGGCCCAGCGCGATGACCGCCCGTCGAGCCCCGGCGGACTTGCGCGCCGTGGCCTTCAACGAATGCTGGTACTTGCGCATCTCCTCGTTCGTGGTGATCCCCACGTACCGGACTTCCCCGGTGGTCTGACTGCGCAGTACGTAAATGCTCCACAGCATTACTTCCGATACCTCCGTCCCTTCCAGCCTTCGACCGCCATCGGCAGGCCCTCAGCCCAACCTGGCAGCACGCAGACTTCGTGCTCGTATTCTTTGAGTTCGACAGATCCACTTGCAATTTCCGCAACAAGCTCGTCGTGCACCTGCAAGACGACGGGCCAGCCGCGCGCCTCAACACGAGTCAGCGAGTTGCGGAGGAGGCAAGACGACGCGGCTTGCACCACGTTCTCGGTCAGTTTGCCCCCATACGTTCTCTGCCTGGTCCACTTCTTGGTGAAGTCGTCCACGCCCATGTAGGTAAGCTGGTGCCTCGTCCTTCCCTTGAAGCTCGTGGACTCCACCTGCGGCGCGGGGTACGCGATGGTGCGGCCCGAGGGCAGTTGACACCAGAGATAGCCGTTGGCCTTCTTGTACTTAATCCGACCCCCCGCCGCAGACTCTGTGCCCCTCCCCGTGGCGGCGCGCACCGCCGCTTCCTCCAGCTCGTACCAGAGCGACACGACGCGCGGGTGACCCCGCCGCCAGGCCGCCTTGATCTCTTCGGCCTTAGCCTCTGCGACCTGGGGGTCTTCGTCCAAGCGAACACCGAAGCCCTCGGCGAACCGGAGGAAGGCCCCCGCGCCGCCGCCGTAGCCAAGTGCCAGCTCGGCGCACTTGCCGATGAAGCGCTCGAAGCTGTCCTTGCCCAGCGCGATGATCTGCTCCAGCGTTTTGCCAAAGATGATCGCCGCGTTCATCTCGTAGATCTTGCCGTGGGTCTTGAATGCTTCGATCTTCTTCAAATCGTTCGCAAGCCACGCGAGCACACGAGCTTCGATGCTCGCATAGTCGCAGACATAGAACTCGTAGCCGGGCGCAGGAACGAAGAAGCCACGGAGGCAGTCCGAGATCACCTGCAGCACGGACCCGTACTTCGCGAACGGCCAGGCGGCGATGCTGTCGGAGAGGTTGTTCCCCTGCCCCACGAGGCCCAGCCACATCATCACCTCTTCCTGCGCCGCCGGGGTCATCTCCTTGCGGGGACGTGGGAAGTTCTGCGGCTGCGGGCCACGGCCCGCCCACCGCCCCGTCTGGCCGGCGCCGTGGAACTGGAACATCCCACGAATCCGACCGTCTGGGCAGGCCCAGTTGATCAGGGCTTCGAGCTTGGCGGTTGAGGACTTCGCGAACTCGGCCCGGTACAGCAGCCCTTGGCGCACGCGCGGGTCGAGGTCGTCCCGCTTGAGGTACTCTTGGATCTGCATCTTGTCGAGACCGGCGATGGACTCGGAAAAACCAAGGTCGCAGAGCCAGTCTTTGAGCTGCGCGACTCGACCACAACCTGAGACAACCCCTTCAGTGAGTCGTCCCATCTCAGAGTCAAGGCGTCGTTGTTCAGCACGAACGAGATGCAATGCCGCCCGAGCTGCAGGGAGATCAACGCCGACCCCTCGGCGGTTGATTCGACCATCAAGGAGTTGGATTTGCCTTTCGGCTGGACTGAGCGCATACAGCTTCTGTTCCTTCGCGCGTTCGACGCGGATGTCTTGCTTGCAGTAGTTGTAGAGTGCTTCGTATTTCTCGGGGTAGGAGGCCTTGTCCCACCAAGTGACGCGGAGGGCGGTCATTGCTCTCCCACCCAACGCGCGTCACAGGAGTTGCAGATGTAGACGAGCGGCTTGTCTACAGGGCTGCGGAAGACGTTGCAGCCGCACTCGCACCGAAACGCACGATCGCTGCCGGCAAAAAAGACCATCCTGTCGGTGTCGGCGATCTTTTCTCGCTTCACCGGGAACATCTTCTTGTGACACTCAGTGCAGATCACTTCCCGCCCTCCCGGCGATGGCGGATGAAGCACGCCTTGCACACGTAGATCACAGCCGCAGAGTCTGAGGGTTCCTCGACGAAGATCGGAAGCGTGCAGCGACTGCACTTAACGGGCAAGGCCATCACGCTTCCACCGCCAGATCGGTCGATTCGACGGTCTCGCTCTTGCGCGGCTGCGAGAGCTGCAGCATAATGCGCCGCCCCGCCGCGTCCTTCTCCACGCCGAGGCCCATCGCCTCAGCGCTCTTGTCGAGACCCGCCGGCAGCGCGTGCGCGAGGCCCATCGCCTGGGTGCAGTACACCTGAGCCGGATCCAACGTGGGCCAGCCGTACTTCACGCCCACCCAGTTGCAGATCTCCAGCTCGAAGGACGCGTTCTCCGCATAGACCGCACCGCCAGAGGCAAGGTGGTTCAGGATCTCCGTAGGGATCGGCTCACCGGGCACCCAAATCTGGGGTTCGGTGTCGGGCTCGCCCTCCGTGTCGAGGGCCCACCCGGCGCAGAGGATGTCGGTGCTGGGGTGGCGTGCGTACACGTACAGCCCCACCTCCCGAAGATCCACCGCGCTCCTTGTCTCCCAGTCAAGGTGCAGTTTTCGCTGCTTGCTCAATGTATGTAGCTCCTCTCGACTACTCGCAGGTAAACGCCCTTCCCGTTGCACTCCTCGCACTCGGTGTAGGGCTCGGCCTGATCGCTGATCGCGCACTCGTCCACGTTCTCGACAAGCCCCAGCCCATCGCAGTCCTCGCAGATACTGTGCTTCTGGAAGAAGCGCGGGAACTCGGGGGCGTAGAAACGGACAGGCTCGTCTGACTTCTTCTTTCGCCTTCCTGATCTCGCTGCCATCGCGTTCGGTTGCTGCCGCGCCAGCAACTTGCACCAATCGCAATTCTCTGTGCAAGAGCCAGCGCGGCGTGCAGCCTACTTGAACACCGAATCGGTGGACGCACCGCCGGTCGGAGCGCTGGCCACGGCGGCGAAGTCGTCTTCCGGGGCCGTGCGGCCCGTCAGCGGCTCAGCGTCGGCCACCTTGCACACGTTGTTCAGGTAGCACGTGACGCCCATCTTGCCGGCCTTCTTGTAGGTCGAGAAGACCACCGAGACCACGGCCTGGACGCCCGAGTAGATCTTGGTCCTGTCCGTGAAGGCGGCGAACTTGCCGTTGACCACCTCGCCGACGACGGGCTTCGTGGTGCTCGTCTTCGCCTTGAGCCAGAAGCCGCCCTCGCGGTGACCCTCGGGCCAGCGGCCCTTCTTGTCCTTCTTGCACGGCTTGAGCGGAAGCGTGAACTTCTCGGGGTCTTCGTCGTGCGCCTTCTGGTAGTCCGGGTCCAGCTTGCGCGCGAGGCGGTGGATCACGTCCTTCACTTCGGTGAGGTTGGCGCCCGGCGAGAAGATCACGTCGGAGCCGAACTCCATCTTGCCGTTCATGTCATTGAGCCGAGCTTCGAACAGGTTCGGGAAGTTGAGCGTCCCGACGGGCAGGGTCACAGATTCCTTGGCCATTGAAATTATCCTTTCAGTTATCCGACTCCGATGAAAAGGTATTTTCACCAGAGGTCAACATCAGCTTCTCGAACTCGGAACCAGGAGCGGGCAGAGCTGCCACGGGCCGCTTGTCGCCATCGGCCACGAGAGTCACGCCCGACGACTTGGACTCGTACAGCTCGGACTCCTTCAGCTCGCGCTTTCCCGGGGCGGTCAAGAACTTCTCAATCGCCGCCGGTGAGCGCAGAGAGCGCTCGTAGATCTCATCATCTGCCAGACCGAAATCGCTGCGCAGAGTCTGAGCAACGGCACTCTCGTCGGCAGTCCAGCGGCGCGAGGGCCGCTTCGCCACGAGCTTGTAACCAGCGGGAACGCGGCCCGCGAGCGATTCGCGGTAGGCGTGGGCCCGGAGGTTTCGGATGTAGTTCTCCACCACGGCAGCGAGCCGCAGTTCGGCCGCAAGCTTCTCGGCCGGCAGTTCAGCGGGAGGCGTGAACTGAGACTGTGAGAGGACCGCGACGGCCTTCTGGTTCTCCGGGCACTTGTGAGATGCCGGGCACCAGCGGCAGTGGCTGCCGAGCTTGTACTCGCCCTCGCCCGCGTAGGCCTGGCGGACCCGCTCCGCATACTGGGCACGAAAGCCCAGCAGCTCGGTGGGTTGCACGGCCTTGCGGCGGACGGGGCCCTCGGCGTGAAAGGCGTTCGGCTGGCAGATCACCAGCTCGATGGTCGCAGCGGGCCAGGTGTGTGCGAGAAGCGCCAGCAGTGCGTAGAATCGCAACTGGTAGTTGATCTCCCACTCCCCGGTCGCGTTGCCCGCCTCGTCCTCCACGGGCTTGAAGACCTCGACGACCACACCGGCACCGTGCTTGTAGTCGTACACCGTGAGCTTGCGGCAGTGGTGGCAGAAGGCCACCGCGTCGGGCGTGCCCCAGGCGTACTTGTGAATCGAGGGCACGTGGATCCGCTTCTCGATGTGAAGCTCGACCCGGTGGCCCTGCGCCACACAGGGCGCAAGGTCGGTTCGGACCGCGTCCACATAGACGCGCACGGCCTCGCGCATCTCAGGGTCCACGGGGTCGTCGAGGCGCTGTTGGAACTCGCCGTTCTCCAGCCACCCTTTGGCCACGTTGTGCGCCTTGGTCCCGATCCGCGCGTCCTCGCCAGACTCTGAGGAGCAGTCGGCGGCGAGGAGCACGGACGGCGGGCACTTCATCACACGTTCGGCCTGCGAGCCCCCGATGGGGCTGTGCTCGGGGAGCACTTCGGCGGTGAGCGCCTCATTCGTAGTAGTCATTGACCTCGACGCGCCCGTCGCGCAGCACCTTGATCTCGTAGCCGTCACCGAAGATCTCTTCCAGAACTGCCGAGTAGCCGTCGAAGCTGTTCTCCAACTCCTTCACCGCCAGGCCCAGGGGCGTCTTATCCGCCCAGCTCACCTCGTTCTCTTCGTCGGGGTCGCCGATGAAGACTTCGGGGCCCGAGATGCGGAACGTGCAGGGCTCGCCGTCGTTGAACGAAGGAGTGTACTGGCGCCATCGCACACAGCTCACCTGCTCGAATGCTTCGAACAGACTCTTGAACAGCTCGACTACAGACTCCTTGCCGGCCTTGGCCGCCTCCGCCGCAAGCTCCTGCTTCGCTGCGGCGAACTTTTCCGCGACTTCCTTGAGACCCATTAATCTTTCATCCTTTCGAGATCGTTCAAATTAAAGGTTCGTGTCTTCTTCGTCGGACCACCCAGCCAGTCGTAGAACGGCATGCCGTCCAGGTAGTCCTGCACCGTGGGGATGCGGCCCATGTCGTCAATGACGTGCTGCTCGGCAACGTCGCGAACCGACACGAGCCTCCCGTCGCTGTTGGTGATGTTGATCCCGAATACCCGCTCCGTGATGAAGATCCCGAACGCAGAGTGTAGGATCGCGCGGTGACGCATATCCGGGTGCGCCGCCTTCGAGCTGTCGATGAAGTCGTGGATGGCCTGGTAGTCTTCCGGCTTCCCGCCCCACTTCTTCACCGACACGCGCCCGTGGTCGTAGGGCTTCAAGGCTGGTTGATCTCCGTGGTCGTCGCAGTGTCTGACTTGAACAGCACGTCGCCGAACCGATTGACGAGCTGGATCACTCTTCTTCCTCCCAGACCAAGTCCGTCAGCGTCCACTTGCTGCGTCCTTCGATGTCGTCCTCAGAGCCCTCGTGGAACTCGACGCCGTACTTCGGGACCAGCGCCACCGCCTGGTAACCCTGGCGGACAGAAGGGTCATCCTTCGACGGGAAGTAGGTGACCACGAGGTCGCACTTGCGATCCCCGTGCACCTTCGCCACTTGGCAGGGACGCTTGACGAGAGGGAACCCCTCCGACTCGGGACCGACATCGAGATAAATCCCGGTGTCACCTACAGCGATATTGAACTCTGTGCTGGGAATGATCATTTCGGCTCCTGTTCAAACATCAAGATGATCGCAAGCAGCGCGTAGGACGCCAGGTCCAGAAGCGTGTCGCGGATGGATTCGTCCTTCACCGCTGGGCCTGACTGGCCCAGCCACTTCTTGCGCGCCAGGTTCGTGATCCGCGCGAACTTATCGCCGATGCGGACCATCACGCCCATCCACGCTGGAACCCCCAAGGTCTCGCAGCCTCTGAGGTTCGCCAGGATGTCGTCGGGGTTGGAGTAGTCGGTGCCCTTCTTGATGTGGGTCTGCCGCATCTCGTCGAGCAGGGCCAGAAAGCCGGGGTGCCCCTTGACCGCCGGGGGAAACAGACCCTCGGGGTCGAGGTCGTCTTCCGCCTCGACGACCGACTCGTGAACAGCCTTCGTGAGAACGAAGTCCGCGTGCGGGCGTCTCCCTGTCGATTCCAGTTCGTTCAGCATAGATCCTATCACGGTCTCCCATCCCCTCCGGTTACGCAGCGTCTGAGGCCGTAGGCGTGCTCCCGCTCCTCGCGTTCGCGCGCCTTGTCCTTCCGCAGCCGCTCCGCAGCGCGCTCGGGCTCAAGGGCTCGGTGCGCGATGGGCTCGGCGATGGAAAGCCTCGACTTGTACTGCTCGATGTCTGCCGCGTCTCGGTCGATTCGCTCCAGCAGGCAGTCGATGTCGAAGTCCGTCCACGGAACGTCGTTGTGGCCATCCACCGCGCGACGTTCCCGGATCTCCTGAACGGGGTCTTTTATGCGACCCACGTCGAGGATGTGGGTCACGCCGCGACCTCGGCCTTCTCGCCAGCGAACTTCGCCTGCCAGTTGTACAGGCTCGTGATGGACGCGCCGGTCTGCCTCGACGCTTCGACCACGCCGAGCTTCTGCATCAGCTTCACGGCCCTGCGCTGCTCCTTCTCGTCGTAGCGCTTGCCCTTGCCGAACCCAGTGCTGGTGATGTTGTGGGACTTGACCTTCATTGATTTCTCCTTGCTGGTTGAAACGTGTTAGAACAGATGGTTGTTGTAATCCTCGGGGAACAGACTCTGAGGCGCGGAGTCAGGCGGCGCGACGGTCATCGCTGCCGGCAGATTCTGGATCACCTCTCCGGTCGAAACAGTTGGCACTCCCTTCTTCTTGCGGGGGGCTCGCGGCTGCGGCTTCACCTCCTCCCGGAGCTTCTGGATCTCGAAGACCAGATTCTCGGTGGCCGTAGCAACCCGCGATAGCAGGTCGAGCACTTCACTCCGGTAGACATCCTTGTCCATCCACACCTCGCTCGTTCGTTCTCGTCGCACCGTGGATGTTGAGATAGTAACATCATCTTGCGACTATCGCAAGTACCTACTTGAAGATTTTTGTAATCTCTTCTTCCTTGCGCTGCAGCACCCTCGAGATGTCCTGGTCAATCGAGTCTTCCAGCTCGTACGACACCACGGTCACGGGCTCCGTCTGTCCAATTCGGTGAACGCGCAGGTAAGCCTGGACGTTATTGCCCACGACGTAAGATCGCTCGACCATGCCGACACGGCTGGCTCGCGTCAGGGTAAACCCTGTGCCGCCCGCCACCACGTTCAGGATGATCACGCGGTGCAGCAGGCGCCCGTCCTTGCGCGCCCGCTCGCCATTTTGAAATTTGTCAACGATCGAATCTTTCTCGTCACCGCTCATCCCGCCCCAGATCGTGAGCACCCCGAAGTCGTGCAGCTCGCGCTGCAGCTCCTTGATCGTGTCGCGGAACTCGGCTACCAGCACCACGGTCTCGTAAGCCCCGGCCTCAAGCTCTTCTCGGATGATCGCGGCGACGGAGCGCGCTTTCTTCAGCCCGATGATGCGGCGCAGGGTCACGACCGACTTGCCGAGCCCTTCGAGCGCGGCGGCAGGGTCGGCAGCCGCGAGCGCGGCGCGCGCGAGCTTCTCTTCTCCATCGACCTTTGCCGCCAGGTTCTTGCGGTCATCGACGGGCCAGACCCACGAGACCAGGGAGGTGAGGTCCAGCTCCACCTGGCCCGCCGGCACCGTGACCGTCTGGAAGTGGATGGGCGGGAGCTGCGTGAGCACCTCGGCCTTCTTTCGCCGCAAGAAGATCCCCGACCTTTCGACCATCTGGCGCAGCTCGTCGAGAGTCGCGCGGTTCGCTCCTGTAATGCAGAACGTGCGCGGTGCGCGAGGGTTCGGCTTGATCCAGTAGCCGCTGCAGTACCTCGCGCACCAGTCGTCGTACGACATCGCGGTCAGCCCCGCGCACTTGAACACGACCCACAGCTCCGAGGGGTTGTTGGGCATCGGCGTGGCGGACAGGAGCCACAGCCGCTTGGCGGCCCGCAGCAGCCCCTTCGTCCCGAGGATCGCCTTCGAGCGCAAGGAGGTGTGAGACTTCAGCCCGTGCGCTTCATCGCAGACCACCGCGTCGTAGGGGCCGTGGGCCTTGAGGGCCTCGGCGTTCTTGGCCGCGTAGTCGTACGAGGCGATGGTGACCCCGACACGCACGTCGGGCTTGTCCTTCAGCTTCTTCAGAGTCTGGACGCGCTGCCCCTTCATCCAGCTCCCGCCCCACCGCTCGATCTCCCTGGCCCAGTTGCCGCGCAGGCCACCGGGGCAGAGGATCAGCGAGCGCACCGAGCTGATGCGCTCCAGGGCCTCGACCGCCTGCGGTGTCTTGCCCAGCCCGCACTCATCGGCCAGGTAGGCGATTGGGCTCTTGTGATTCGCGAGCCACTGGGCGCCCTCGGCCTGGTAGGGGTAGAGGCTCACGACGGCTCAGACCTGGGCGCCGGGCACGAGGTGCTTGACCCCGAACCACGCGAGCAGTGCCGCCTCCGCGCGACCATCGAGGCCACCGCCCCGGGGGCCACGGAACACCACGGGCTCGTCGAACAGCTTCTCCGCTGCCGCCACCGCGAGCTTCTTGTCGGCCGGCACACGCAGCGCGGGCTTCCACGTCTCGGGGAGCACGGTGGCCAGGGGCACGCCGGCCGCGACCACCGACATGAGAGCCACGCCGACATTCTTGCCGTACCGCATCGCTGACGTGCGCCCGTCTCGCGGCTGGGCCTTATCGGGGTCTTCGACGACCGCGAACTTCGCAGACTCTGCGAACCCTCGCACAATGCGGTCGAGGTTGGGCAGGTCGAGCACGTCGCGCGTGTGGCCGTCGCGCCCACGCACACGGAGACACGGCATATCGTGGACGCTAAGCAGCTCGTGCGTCCTCCAGTCGATGGCGGCGATGGCACCCTTGAGGCCGGGGTCGATGCCGAGGATGATGTGGCGGGACGTCGAGGTGCTACGCACAGAGTCCTCCAGACCGGGCGCGCAGAGACCAGCCCGACTGCAATGCTTGTGGGGTGCTACGAGCGACGGTCACCGCTATGCCCGCAGGCCCGGCGGTGGACGGCCGATACACTGGCTCGTAGGTCCGTGATACCTTCAGCGTACCCGACCACCGGGTCCGTTGTCCAGCCCCTAGGTGGCTTTTGTGTGTACCGGCGGCGCAATGCCCTCGGGCAACGGGCGGTTCAGCAGCCGACCCAGCCCCGACAACGCGCGCAGCGTGGCCACAGGCACAACGCCACCTCTTCCCCACGGGCTCTGCTCCTTTGTATACATCCAGTAGTACATGGCTGTGGCCGACAGCGTGTAGCCTACGGCGGCCAGGATCTTCGACAGCACCACGGGGCCGCCGAACCACATCAGCACGCGCTCGGCTTGAGTCAGCGGCGCCAGCCTGACGGCCCGAGGCAGCTTCCTCCCCTGAGGTGTTTGCCGTACAGGATGCCATGGCCTTGCGTTACTCGCAAGCACTTGCGCTGCGGTGATCGCTGCCAATGTCGGAGGGTTAAGTGGGTTGATCAGCCCTCCCATGTCGTCTAGCTCCGGGTCATCGAGGTCCAACGCGGTGAGCCGAAAGATGTCAGCCGTGGGAACGCGGGCCGCCGGGTCCACTGCCTCCCCTGGTCGATTGGGGCGGTCGAGCACCCAGTTCCCGAACTCCAAACACGCCACCTCACTCTCTGAGCATCGTGACGAAAGCGGGCACGTGTCGCAGGGACAAGGCGGCTCGCCTTCGAGGCTCGGGTCGTCGAGCAGGCGCAGGGCCCGAGTCGTCACCACGGCGCCACGTCCTCTGCCGTCAGCAAGATCCCCTGCAGCCGGGCCGCCAGGACCACCGGGCGGATACTTGCCGTGGGGATCAGGCCTCCAGTCCCGCCGCGCTCAATGCTCCACATCCACTTGTAGATGGAGCGCCGGTCGATCTCATATCCCACCGCCGCGAGCGCGAGGGAGAGACGGCGCGGGCCTCCGAACTTCGCGATCACCCGGGCCGCTGTGGGCGCGACGGACTCCGACTGGCTTGCATCCATTACATCTTCGGCAATCTAGTTGTGATTGCTGCAACTCCTTGCGCAAGCCTAGCACGCGCGGGCAGAAGGCTCCACGGGAATTGAATCATCGAAGAGTCGAGGACCGCGCAGGCCCTCCGAAACGCAGGCTCTAAGCCTATTCGCGAGATTGAACCCTTGCAACATGTTGCCATCAGTGATATGGTTGAGCTTGAGAGAAAGGCGGGCTCGCTATGACAAAGAAGAAGCCACGGGGGGCATCACAACAGCACGAGCGCGCGCCAGTCATCGTGGATGTTGATGCCGATTGGTTCCGCGATTGCTTCGCGCGGGCCGGGCTTGCGCAGAAAGACGTAGCCGCACGGCTTCCCGGGCCCGATGGAGGGGCGCTCGACCCGTCTCAGATCACTCGGTTCCTACAGGGCCGACGCCACCTCCAAGCCGAAGAGGCGGCCATCATTGCGAAGCTGTTGGGCAAGTCTCTGGAGGAAGTGCTGTCTCGGGCGGGCAAGATCTCCGAAGAGCAAGCCGAGGGCCTGCGGACCGATGAATCGGTAGAGGTCAAGGGCTGGGTCGATGCGGGGTGGATTGTACACTGGGGCGAAGCGCGAGGCCCCAAGCGGGTCTCCAAGCCCATCGCCACCGGGGAGAACGTGGCCGTGATTCGCGTCTGCGTCGAGGAGCCGCGCCACTATTCGGGCGCTCTGATCTATTTTCATCCGGTGCGGGGGGATACCGGGAGAGACTTAGCCTCTGGGCTAGATCGTCTCTGCCTGGTCAAGATCAAGGGATCGTCGCAGACTCTGCTGCGAGAGGTCCGACGCGGCTGGTCCGAAGGCACCTACAAACTTCTAACTCCACTGGGGCAACCGACCCACGAGGATGTCAGGCTGGAGTCGGTCACGCCGATCACGTTGATGGCGCTGGCGTGATCGCGGCGTGAGGCGAGTGTACCAATGTGTCACCGGGATGGGTCATATCGGACACCACTGGGGCGGGGCGTCGGGCCGTAGGTAGCAGGAATCTCTGGGCCCGGGGTGGCTGCTAAAAATCAGGTAGCAGAAAATCACTGGGTCGGCAGTGTCGTCGAAAAATCGACAGCAAAGTTAGGTAGCAAAAATCTCTGGGCCAGGTAGCAGAAAAATCACTGGCATTCTGTCGCCACCGGGGAAATACATGGGAATCCAGGTGGCCGTAGATCGGCTCAGCGTCTGGGTTGTTCGCGGTTTCCTGCGATTCGGGTGAAAAACGTCCGAACTATAGGGAATAAAAAAAAGGAAAAAGCATAAAGCCCGTAATGCATACGTATTAATATTATATATATATAGAATATATAGAATAATAAGAAATTGCTTTGTGCTTTGGCTCTACAAAAGGGTTTTGGATTTCTGGGGATCGAAGTGCCCTGCGGGAATCGGCAGAACCAGCGGGTTCACAGCGGCGGGTGGGTTGGGAACTGTGGTGCCGATGGGCTCTGCGAGCCCACGGGCCGCTCGCCTGCCCCGGTGGCGCTGGAACTCCGTGGCCTCGTGGCCGTTGAACCGCCGGGCCGCCAGCCTTTTGCCTCGCGGCTCAGGGTCGCGTGTGCGTACGTGCGCATGGGCGTGCGGGCGCGCGGGTGCACGGGCAGGCGTGCGTATGTGCGCGAGCGTACGCGCGAAACACGAGGCTTGCCGTTTCTGATTTGGTGGGGCATCACAGCGTGTGATGTTTACCTGTCCGTTTCTAGGGCCCTAGCAGCCCCGTACGCGGCTTCATTCCCCGACCCTTGGTCTACCCCTACCCCGACCCCAATCGGCCGCGTATGCCCCGTTTCCGCTCAAATAAAAGGCATAAGCGCAAGCGCTTGTCCGAATCGCAAGAAAGCAAAAACCCCGGGCACTTGGCCCGGGGTCTTCTCAGGGTCGGAGGCTACTTGCCTTTCCGGCCCGGTATCTTGCTAGTGTCTGTCATCTCCGGTGCAGCGGCTTTGAGCTTCTTGGTCAAGGTGCTCTCAGCGATTGTGCCGTTCGCGAAGTCCAGGACGATGGCAAACACCGGGTGCAGCATCGACCACTCCTCCAGCGTTTCCTTGATGACCTTGAAGCTGGGCTTCAGGGCCTTTGCTGGCGCTGGCTCTTCCGCGTCGTCTTGGCTCTCCGTCTCTTCCGCGTCGTCTTGGCTCTCCGTCTCCTGTATCACGGCCTGGCGCAAGCTCGCACGGGTTGCCTTGCCGCCGTTCAGCTCCTCTGCCATTGCCAGCAAGCGCTCGCGGTCGGCTTCTGGCAGTTCGGCCAGCATGAGCGCCAAAGCTAGCGGCACGGTTCCCTCGTGAATCTTGCGCTGTATGGGCTTGGAGAGTGTCAAGAGCGCGTCGTGTTGCGCAACCCACGCGGCTGACTTGCCGTACAGCTCTCCGCATTCCTTCTGAGTCTTGCCGAACCGCTCGCGCAACTTCTTCAAGTTGTGCGCAGTGTCAATGGGCGAAACCTCGTTTCGGTCAAGGTTTTCTCTCAGGTTGAGAATGAAAGCCTCTTCAGCGTTCACGTTAACCCGCTGTGCATTGATAAGCATCGGCTCTCCGTCGATGCCCCCCGCTTCGTTGATGGCGAGAATTGCGCGCAAGCGAGAGAAGCCGTAGACGACAACGGGCTTTCCTTCGTCTCCCTTGCGTACGCCGATAGGCTGAAGCTGACCGTGCTCCTTGATGCTAGCGGCCAGGTTCTCGATGTTAGGCTCGAAAGCCCTGCCCTGTAGGTCGGAGGGAACGACGATATCCGACGGATTCAGCTTGAAGATGTCCGTTTTCTTAGTCTCGACGCTAAACTTACCGCTCATTACGTTGTCTCCTTGGTTTGATGTTTTGTGAATTGTCTCAGAGTTTGAGGTTA
>Ga0075472_10000048_pt1 | contig 40488 bp, 53 predicted proteins | sample DEB19_08_DNA_3_FD_77014 | JGI IMG/M metagenome (GOLD analysis project Ga0075472, IMG submission 77014) | Aqueous microbial communities from the Delaware River and Bay under freshwater to marine salinity gradient to study organic matter... | ecosystem: Environmental > Aquatic > Marine > Coastal ...
AGTTTGTCAATGCCTTCCGTCCTTCGCGTCAAAGGTTTTCGTCCGCGTTTTTTCGGTGTTTTTAGTATAGATACGTCAGTATCTATACTATTACTATTTAGTTCAGATGTATTTAGTTCTGGGGGCCGTATTTTTACGGCGGGGGTAGCCGTATTTTTACGGCCCCCATCGTCTTCCGTTTCGGCAAATTCGACAGGTTCGGGATCAATGATCGTAACCAAGTTTACGGTCTGGCTACCGTTGTCCCTTACCTGCGATTCGATCCGAATAAGCCCTGCGTCAATCAGTTCGTCGTTGGCCCTATCCACGGTGTCTGCCGTTCTGCTGATCATGCTTGCAAGCAGGTTTCGACTGGGCCACGATTGCCTTCGGTTGTTTGCGAACATGAAATACGCGCAGAGCAGCCGGAACGCTGTCGAACTGATGTTTGCCTGTATCGCCCCTACCGGAAGGATGACAAAATTGTCTGGGTTGAAGTAACCATTGCGCCTAACTTCTACTTGCATACTCGTCCTTTGCGTTGTAATATTGATTGCCGGTGTTATTGGCATCCCATCGGCTCCTTTCTCCTTTCCAGCACTCCCTCCGGCATTAGCCGGGGGGATTGTTGGTTTCAGGGTCGTCCCCGTCAATGTCGAACGGGTTGCGTATTGCGATTGCCCCCAAGGATTCCAGTACGAGCAATAGCGTCAGACTGTCTATCGGATCGGGCAATGTCATCTTGTTCCATCGTCGCAATCGTTTTACGCAAGCCGATTTGAACTGATCTACCGTCAGGTTGCCGGGCCAGTTCAAGTGGGATATCGCAAGGATAATCTCGTCGGCGGTACCGTTGATAAGTTTGTCGTCGGATACAACATAAACGTTGTATGTAGGCAGGGGTCGCATTCGCATCTCCTTTCATGGATGCCCAAGTTGTACCATGCCGTACAAAATGTCGCAAGGCTTTTCATCCAATTTTTCTAAAATTTTCAAGTTCAATTTTTGAAATTTCGTTTTCAAAATCACGCTGTAGAATCTGCAAGATATTCAAACGGGTTTTTGTCCCAGAAATACGCTGGTTTTACTGACAGAATTGCCTTGAGATTTCTGCGGGTTTTACGTTCAGAATTCAATGTAAAAATGCGGCCGAACTTGGCTGGTATTTTTTCAGAAAAATTGCGCCAAAAACGCGCGGTGTTTTCGGCTGGATTTTTGCCGGCTTCAAAAAAGTGGGCATGGTGAAGCCAAAAAAAGTGGGCATGGTGCGCGTCATATAGGCGCGGGCGCAGGCTGGCGCAATCAATAGTGTTTGTGTCCGTGTCCCGGGGGTCGCCGATACTGCCCCAATCAAACACGGTAAAAAGCCGAAATCGGCGCGACAAAGATAGGCCGTTATCGCCAATCACGATTTGCAACCTGCAGTCCAATCATCCAGACACCAAAAAGCCCCCCTGTTTCGGGGGGCTTTGTGCAGGGGCTGGTTACTTGCGGGTGACGCGGTTCCAAAGTGCTTCGCCGGCAGTCCAAAGTCCAAGTCCGGCGAACGTGAGTAGCATCCAGCAGTAGAAGATATCGTGAGCGCAACCGAAATGGGGCATAAATTTTTCCATGTCGGCATGGTACCGGATGCTATATATTTTGTCAAGATACGGGACAGACTTGCGGAACCGGTATGGCATGGTACAATAGGCCATGCTACTAAATAACCTTGGCAAGTTTTCGATTTGGCGCGACGATTTCGCGACGGTTGCGCGGAAGGCGCGCCGGTACGGCTTGAAGTTGGAAATGCTAACGGACGGTAACGTTCGCGTAACGTTCCGGAACGGCGAAACCGCGGTTTTCCCCTTCGGAACAAATCCCGCGGACGCATGGCGCGACGGAGACTTTCGATATATCTACGTCGCATCCGTCAACGCGTACAATGCGCGGAAAATTCTAAAGAAAGCAGGTTACTTTAATGTCTAAAATGGGACGCTACGCGCTAGCGGTACAAATCGCCGAACTTTGGCCCGAACCGCAGGAAACGGAACCGGCCGAACCGGTTGCGGAAGTCACGGCGGAGGTTAACGAATACGATTGGGTTGACCCCGATGGCATCTACGATTCACGAAACGGCGAAACTGAGTCAATGGAAGATTACGGATGGGGCGAATAGCCCCTGCCAGACACCCCGGCGGTTGCCAAATTCGGCAACCGCCATTTTTTGTTTTCGCCCATGTATTTGTGTCCGTGTTCCGGCCAATTGATAACTATGCGCGATGTGACTGTAGGTTTCAAAAAAAAACTTGCCGGCGTGATTGCGGAATAAGAAAATGTCTTGACGTCGCGGTATGGTTTGGTATAATGCGGTTGCCGGAATTACCGGCAGGAGTAACAAAAATGGTTTTTACACAATGGCATATGGGGCCGGGTTTCGCGCAACCGGAACCGGCCGATATCGAAACCTTCGCCGACGTCAACGCGGTACGCGCGGAAATGCTGAATCGGTTTCGGGGGCAGAGTTATTCGGCGGCACGGGGCCGAACGGTTTACTACGCGAACGTCACCACGGAGGCTTTCGCGCTGATTTGGAATACTGACCCACGCGAAAATGTAGATATGGGGCCTGACACCGCCGACCATATCTTGGATTTCGGCGACCCTATCCTTGACGCGTACCTGCAAATCGCCGGAATTCTCGACTGAGTCACGGGGCCGGGGGGAAACCTCCGGCCCTTTTCTTTTTGCCCCTGCCAATGTGTCAGTGTTTTGCGCGGTTGCTTGCATAAACCCGCCGTGACTGAAGCCCCAAGAATTCAGAAAAATACTCGAATTATTTTATTGCGTGATTTCCGATTGCTTGCATGACTGGTACATTCTGGTATAATGCGGTTGTCGGAATTGCCGACAGGAGTAGACCATGCTGAACAAAATTTTGGAAGATACCTGCGCGCGTCACCGCGCTTTGGTTCAGGTTGAAAATTCCATTTTTCCGATGGTTCGCAAGTTCGCGGTTACCGCGCAATTCGCAACCGGTATCGCGACGCGCGCACGGGCGAATGCTTTCAACGGAGAGTACCTTCGCGAATTGAAGGGGATTCAAACCGAAATCGAAGGTTTGTACGGCGGATACTGCACCGCCGAACATAAATTGAACGGAGGCGACAGTTCCGCGCTTTGGATTCACCTCTCGGATTTGCGTTTCGCGCTGGGAAGTCTAATAGACTGGATGGATGCACCAGTTGACCAATCCAGCAACACCGCGTATTGGGCCGACAAACTCGCGCGCACGGCAAGCGACGCGAAGGTTGCTTTCGAGGGATATGCCAAAGCCCTTGGCCATGAGGGGAAATACTTGGAAGGTCAAATCGCCTACCTTTTCGAGTACGCGCCAAACTACCGCGTTCAGTATATGGAACCGGAAACCGTAGCGTAAGGGGAAGGGGCCGGAACGCAATTCCGGCCCCTAATTTTCGATTCTAGGGTATCGCAGGGGCCGATTTCAATCGGCCCCTTTTCTATTGTCGCCGAGTCGGCCCGGCCCCGTACAGTCACGGGCCGTTTTCTGGGGCCTGCACGCCGCTCCGCGTAAAAACCGCAAAGTATGTGTTTGTGTTTCGGCTAGGCGCAAGGGTTGCGCCGTGATTGCAACCCCCGAAAAAAAATCCGCGCGTGAGACTAGGATTGTTGCATTTATGGTACCGGATGGTACAATAGGGTATCGGAACCGCAGGGGCCGATGGTACATTTAAAGGAGAATATCGGATGCCTAATTTGGAAATGCGCGCGCAAATCGCGCAATTGGAGAGCGTCACCCTTAACTTCCGCAATCTGTCGCGGAGTTGGGATTTGGGGCAGGAAGTCCTGTACCGGATGCCGCACGACCAAATAATCGGCGGGATTGAAGAGTCTACTTTGGATGCCTTGGACACCTTGGCAAACAACTTTAAGACTTGTTACACCAGTCTGGTCAACGCCGGTTACCCGGTTGGACTGACACCGCTGATTTGGGATTTGGAAAACGCTACCGCGCGGTTGCGCGCGGAGATTGCGCGCGGAGGTTTGGAGTCTAACGCCGGAACGCGTCACATTTACGATATCTGTTCCGAACCGTATAACCGCGCTTTCGGTTTGTTCGTTGCGATTCAGTCGCTTACAATGGTCGCGGAGCGCGACCGATTGCGGTTGGTTCGGCAGGTAAAGCAGGAAACCGAACGGGAGCGGGCCTTTACTAGGCGTATCATGGCCAACTAGGCGCGCAGGGGGCGCGCAGGGGGCCGGTATCGAAGGGGAAACCTTCCGGTACCGGCCCCCATTTTTTTTGCGCCAAATGCCGGGTAACGCCCGCTGGAATCACGGCGGATTCGGCCGGCATTTCGTTACCGCTGGTGCCTGTAGGCATTTCCGCAGAAATACCCCCCCATATGTGAAAGTGTCAATTTTTCAAATTTTCGATTTTTGAATTTTGTATTTTTTTTTAGGAAATTTGTGTCCGTGTTTACCGCAGGTTTCCGGTTGCTTCTCCGTTGGAAGTTGCGCCGTGATTCGCCTAGGAAAACCGGCCTGAAACGCGGCGTGATTGTCTGGGGAAAAGCCGGGGAAAAGTGCCGTGCAAAGTTGCCGGAAAGTGTTTGGGAAATCGGCGTGAATTGCCGGCAAAGTGGTGGTGCCTTGTCGTATACGGCCCGAAAATTTTGGTGTGGCCGGCCTATATAGGGGGCATGGTGGCCCTATATAGGGGGTGCCGGCAGGGTGTCGTGAGGGCGCGCCGTGCGTGGGAGGTGTCGTGGGTGCGCGTCGTGCGTGGGGCCGGCCGTGCGTGGGGGCCGTGAGTCAATCGCGTAGCGCGATTAATTAATGTGATCGCCGGCGGAGATGTTTGCAGGTGATCGCAGAAAGTTATAGCGCGGAATTGTGTTTGGGAATTGCAATCTGCAAATCGCCGAATTGTGTTTCTGCAAATCGGCCAATTGTGTTTTGGCAAATAGCGGAATTGCAACCGGCGAATAAAACCGCCGAATTGAATTAACGGCGGGATAACGCAGGGATATCGGAGAATGGGCCGGTAGAATTTGGGATAAAAAAAAGAATTTGCGGTAATTAATATGGCATGGTATAATTGCAACGGTTCCCCCCTTCGGGGGGGGCCAACAATTCAACCGTTTGGAGTAAACAAAATGCCTGTCAACGTTAATTCGTCCGTAAATCCGGCGACAATCGCAATTCCGGTAAATCCGGCGCGAACTTTTGGAATCGAATTGGAAGTTGGAATTCCCGGCATGACGGCCGAACAAATCCGTTCCGTAATTCAATCCGAATTGCAAAACTCCGGCATTCGCGGTTTCGGCGTTGTTATCGCCGGATATACGCATCAGGGGGACGGCAACCGCAATTTCGTTTTGAAGTATGACTCTTCTTTGGTTTTTGAACGCGGAATTACCGCAATCGAAATTGTTTCGCCGGTATTGCAAGGGGAAAACGGTTACCGCGCAATTCGCGCTTTGACAATGGCTTTGGCGCGCATGAACGTCAAGGTCAATAAGACTTGCGGTTTCCATTTGCATATTGGAACCGGCGATTTCGGTTTAACCGATTATAAAACGCTATTGACGCGCTACCTTCGCGCAGAACGGCGAATTTATTCCATGCTTTCCCCTTCGCGGTTTTATGGGGACTATTCGGTTCCCCTTTTCCGACAATTCGGCCGAAATGGTAACTTTGCCGGAAATGCTGATGCAATCGAAAATGCTTGCGCAGAAATTTGGCAAAGGGATTCCCTGCAATCCATTTACCGCGCATTTTTCGGAACGCGGTACCTTGGACTAAACATCGAACCAGTTTCGCAGGGGACGCGTTCTGCCGTCGAAATCCGTTCGCATCAGGCGACGGCCGATTTCGCGAAAATTATCGCATGGGCCGAATTTTGGCTTGCGTTTGTATCCAATTGCAAGGGCGCGGAAAACCGGTACCGCGCGCGTTCTGCAAATTACGGAAACCGGCGCGCATATATTGCGAATTGCGTTTTGGGAACGTCAACCCGTCCGGCGCGCTACGCAATTACCTGTTGGCAGTTTTTGTCGAACCGGCGCGAAACGCTAAAGACAACCCATCGCGAATCTGCAATGCAACCGCGCAACCGAAACATTATGCGAATGGCAGGAATCCAATGGAACGCCGGTTACCATACTTGGGAACCGATTGAAGAATCCCTGCAAGCATTCCATGGTCGGGTTCGCCGGGATTCAAATCTTGACGCAGAAGATATGGCAAACATCTAAACCGTAGCGTCAACCGCAACCGCCAAATTACCGGCCCCCTGCAATCGCGCAGGGGGCCGGTTTTCTTTTGTCCCCTGCAATCGCTCTAGAATCGAAATCTAGGGGGCGACGGCCCCATACCGGCCCCATGCGTCAACCGGCCCCATACCGGCCCCCTAGGGGACGTCCCATGCGGTTTCCGGCCCATTCGCGCAACCGGCCCATGCTACGGTACGGAATCCCCCTGCAATCGCTCTAGAATGCCCATAGAGGCGCGCTACCTTCGATTTGGACTAATGTCCCATGCAGAAGGGGAACGCCTCTAGATTTGGCGCCTAGAGGCCAAGGAATCGATTTCCCCCATAATGCGCGCGCGCCGGTTCGATCTACCGCAGGAAACCGGCCCATACCGGCCCCCTAGGCAACCGCAGGGGGCGCAACCGCAGGCAACCGCAGGAATTGCGCGCTACCGGCCCATTCGACAATTGCAGGGAATTGCAGGAAACAACCGCAGGAATTAACCCGAAAGAATTGCAGGGAATTGCAACCGCAGAGAAGGGATATTTGCGGAATTGGAAGGGAAGGGGAAGGTAAGAGAAGGGGAATAAAGGGGATTAAATCCGGCCCCCGCCTTATCGGCAATCATACCGCGCAGGGATAAAGGCGCAATTCCGATTGCAATTCCGATTTATTGCAAACCGCAATTAGATCTAATTAACTCCGCGCAATTGGAACACAATTAACCGCGCAATTCAACCGCAATAGATTTTGCAAATCCGGCGCAATTCGATTTAATTCTAAATCCCTTCGCGTTATATCTCTACCGGCGATCACGATCTCTCCCAGCGATACACGACCCGTCGCACGCAGGACGGCGCACGGGCACCAGATTCATAACCTCACCCCCTCATCAGCGCATCTACTTTTCAAAATCCATTTCCTACCCCTACCCGTCATTTTCCAGAACGCTTTTCTATTTTAGGAAATACGCTTTAATTTTAGAAAATTATATATATAAAAAAATAGGCTCCCGTTGGGAGCCAAGAGGTCTTGTTTGTAATTGCCTATTCTTTTCTTGTAGAGGGTAGTACCTCCCAGTCGTCCGAGAGGAGTTCGACGGCAATGTCGAGTATGTCGTATGGGTCTTTCGATTCTTGGACGTAGAACCAGTCTTTGGTGTGGTTGCTGAATCTGGCTTTTAGTGTGGTACCTGTTTCCCAGTGTCGTCGCCTTACGGTATGGCCTATCTTTAGGTATTTTAGTGCTTCCGATCCAGTCATTCGGAAACCTCCCATCCGTCCTCAAGCAATGCCCACAAGATCCATTCCTTGTCTTCCGATACGTCTCTGACAAATATGGGTGTGCCGTGCGCGATGATGCAGTACACGCCGATATCGTCGTCTCGCCATGCGCTGATCCAGCAATTCTTAGTCCATCTGCCGTAGCGCGCCCGTTTTCCATTCTTCAGGGCTTGTAGGGCCTCGGCTCCTGTCATTTGAACGCCTCCCAATCGTTATAAAGGTATTGAACGGCTACCGCTTCTGGATAAGCCTTGCAGTCGTTACGGAAGAGTTCCGTTCCGACAAATTCAATTTCAAAAAACTGTTCCGCATTGTTATCCGACAACGGCTCTGCGGAATACTGGGTGATTTGCCAATAACAGCCTTGTATCCACGCGCTCCTGCGAATTTTGTATCCAAGTTTCCCAAAACGGATTGCCATTGTCCCCGGCATATCCTTAAGGTGTGGCTTGCGTCGTTTGATTTCCTTGATCTTGTCTTTCGGTTTCATCTAGTCACTGTCCTTGTAGAATTTCTGCTTAACTGCTTCTTCAATGCATACAGGGTCGGTGAAGGCGTTGTCCAGATAGATGTAGCCTTCCTTGTCCATGCGGATGGCAGGATCTTCGTATTTACCGCCTACTACGACAAGTTTGCCCCAATCCCTGTTTTCGGCTAACCAAGTAATCGCCTCAATGAAATCCATCTGTTTCATAAACTCCGCTCCTCCGATCTTTTCGGTAAAGGCGAGACCGTTCAATTTTCTGGAATCCTTGGGTTAACCTGCACAAACTTCTTGCAACCCTTGCATTTGGTCTTGCCGTACTTCCTCAACTTCCAAGTGCAGTGCGGACAAACCGGCAGATACTCCCACCAAGGGGCACACACCATGCAATGGTCTCGCATTGTATGAAGGCACGAACCTTCCGATGCATAAACGGAACAAGGCTTCCAAATGGCTTCCTGCATAACGCCTCCTATCTACGCTTTCAGTATATACCAAGCATACCATTATGTCAACGCGATTGAGGCAATTTTTCAGCCCCAATCGCGGATATTCAGTTCATTCGGTTAGACGGGCCACACATAATCGGCAACATCGTCGCAAAACCCGAAAATGCCGTAATGGCTAGGATTCTTGCGATACAGAGACGATTGGTGTGAGGCATGAAATACCTCGTCCCCAAGCCAATCAGGCATGACTACCGGCTTCTTGTGCAACTCGCAATCTGCGACGGTATCCAGAATCTTCTGCCGGCAAGTATCGCGATAACCGCGTTGAGTCCATTCGTCGCAAATGACAATGCCGTACAAGGCAAGTGCAGGCTCGTAACCGCGCCACATACGCGTAGCCGGATGATTAGTCCATCCTTTTGACTTTCCGGTAAGCGCGTTGAGGATTTGAACGACCTCTACACGTTGCTTTCCAAGACGCATCCGATCCAACGTCATAGCCGAATGCTGAAAATCGGCATATGGAAGAAATGTTTGCATATCGTCCCCTTTCGTACCTAGTATATACCAACTGTAACATTATGTCAAGGGCTAGGCAAAAAAAGAGGGAGGCGCATTACGCGCCCCCCTTGTTCGCTGGTCGAAACCAACCAATGAGGAGTAAACGACGGGATTGTACCATATTGCATCTGATGGCGCAACTTTTGACTCATGGCGGCTTTTGGTATATTCTGTTACCGGTTTTAAGGAGGTAGCATGGAAGGTACGCGCGTTCTAAGGGCTGGATGCCTGTCAATCTTGTTGAGCCTTGCCATTATCGGCGGGCTGTTCTACTTGCTTGGTCAGGTTTACGACCGTTGACGTTGTCCATTTTCCTCGCTTGGGCATACCCAAGCCTCGTCTGCAATGGCCTGTTGTTGTTTGGCTACTATCTGGGCCGTAAAGCGTTGATGCCTGTTCTGGCATTCAACTTGGTTGTACTACCCGCACTGTTGTATCTCTCCGACAAATGGGAAACCCGTAAATGAAAATGAACCATGCCGAACTCGTATGGATCACGCCTAATACCGAACCGTTGATCGCCAAGATGGCAAGGGTTAGTTCCGTCAACGAAGACAACCCCGAATACATTCGCCTGTTCCGCTATCTGATCAAGCACAAGCATTGGAGTCCATTTGAAATGGCATCCGCTTGCATCGAAATCAGGACTACGCGCGCTATTTCGGCGCAACTGATCCGGCATAGATCCTTTTCCTTTCAGGAATTTAGCCAAAGGTATGCGACTATGGTTACGCGCCCTATGTTGCCTATGCAACGGCTTGCAGGAGCGACCAACAGGCAGTCCAGCAAGCCAATTGAAGATCTGACCGATCTTACCGACGAGCAGATTCAAGCATTCAAACTATCACAGGAGTGTATATACAATGCCTATGATGTATATACACGGCTGATTGATGTTGGGTTCGCAAATGAAACCGCCAGAATGATTCTGCCACTTTGTACGGACTCACGCCTGTATATGAGCGGGACAATCCGGTCTTGGTTGCATTACCTTGATTTGCGGTGCAAAGACGATACCCAAGAGGAGCATAGGGAACTCGCCGAAAACATCAAGAAGCAACTCGCTACTAAAATCCCCAATATCATGCGATTGATTGAGAGCCAAAATGCCTAAATCCGCCAACGTCCAGTTCGACCCTGCCGTAAACATCAACATTCTGAAGCCGCACCCTGAAAACGTCAATCAAGGCGACTACGGGGCCATTGAGCAGTCCTTCAACGCGAACGGCTTCTACGGCTCCCTCGTAGTCAACAAAAGGACGATGCATATCCTTGCCGGCAACCATCGTTACCGCGTAGCAAAGCAAATGGGATTTGAAAAATTACCCGTTTCATTCGTGGACGTTGACCCGCAGGAAGAAATCCGCATTATGCTTGCGGACAATCGAACCACACGCCTTGGTAACGATGACGAAAGCGCACTGGTTGCGTTGTTGACGCGTCTCGAAAACACGACAGACCTTGGATTGATGGGTACGGGTTACGATGGCGACGATCTTGACGAAATGATCAAGATGCTTGGAGGATCTGACGAGACGCCGGACTCGTTCGATGAAGTAGGGGAAGACATCCCCACAAACTGCGAATGCCCGAAATGCGGTTACAAATGGAGTGACGGTAAGTGAATTGGGGGACGCTCTACTGCAACATTGCGGATCTTCCAGAACTGACCGCTGACTCACCAAAGGCAATGTCGTTCTTTGCTGGTTGCGGAGGAAGTTCCCTCGGGTATCGAATGGCTGGATTCCGCGTCCTGTACGCAAATGAATTCATAGAAGCCGCCGGCGATACCTATCGGCTGAACTGCCCGAAATATACCTATCTGGATCGCAGAGACATTCGGGACATACCCGCAGAAGACGCCATGAGGCTAGCAGGGGTCAAGCCGGGGGAATTGGATGTACTGGATGGTTCTCCACCCTGCGCGTCGTTCTCTACGGCTGGAAAGCGCGAGGACGGATGGGGCAAAGTTAAACGGTACTCTACTACATTCCAACGTACCGATGATCTGTTCTGGGAATACATCCGCATGGTCAAAGCCATCCAGCCCAAGTACTTTGTCGCCGAAAACGTACCCGGCCTGATCAAAGGAACTGCCAAGGGGCTGTTTCTTGAAATCCTGCGAGACCTGAAGGGTTGTGGTTACAACGTAAAGTGCGCTCTTCTTGATGCGAGTTGGCTAGGAGTACCCCAGAGGCGTGTCAGGGCCATCTTTATTGGAGTACGCAACGACATAGGCACGTCGGTTGACTTCCCAAAGCCTCTCGCCAAACGTATCGCATTGAAAACGGCAATCCCTTGGATTGACGCCGGCCCCGAGAACAACCCTTTCATAATCGAACCCGATACCGATATTTCAAGATACGAAATCGGAAAGGAGTTTGACGTTATGAAGAAGCCGGGAACTGTCAGCAAGCGATATTTCCAACTCATCCGGCCATCCTTGTCCGAACCTACCGGCGCATTGGTCTGGGCGCAGGGGAGCAAATCTTCAGCCGGCATCGTTCACCCGCTTGAAAAACGACGATTCTCTATTGCGGAAATGCGTAGGATCAGCGGTTTTCCCGATGATTTCGTCATTACCGGTGATTACATAACGCAATGGGAACGTCTGGCAAGGGCGGTACCACCTCCAATGATGTGTGCCGTTGCTTCAAGCATTAAGGAGAAACTCCAATAATGACGCATATCGGGGGAGACCCACTAGGGATACCACCCAATTGGACGTTCGACGACAAGGATGTCGCCGTACGGTTCGATGAACACGTTAGGGGGCAACTGCCTTGGTACGATTTTGCCTCTGAAATAACGTGCGAACTATGCCGAGGCTTCATTCCAAACGGCGCAATTGTCTACGATATTGGCGCAGGTACGGGAAATATGGGACTTAGGCTTGCACAAACCGTACACGACAGAAATGTAACACTTATTGGAATAGAGCCATCACTAGAAATGATTTCGACTCAGCATAGACGGGCAGATTGCTATTCCGAAATGATCAATATGCCGGTCGAAAGCGTCGAATTGAAGCAAATGGATGTTGCTTTGTCGTTCTTGACCATAATGTTTATGCCTGTTGCAATCCGAAAACAATTTCTAGCGGATCTTTTTTGGAATGTACGCCCCGGCGGGTGCATGATTCTTCTTGAAAGATTTCAGAACCCGCATCCGTATTTAAACACGCTGTATAGCCGAATCGGATGGCGTATGAAGTACGAATGTAATTCCAAGGAAGGCATTGTAGACAAGGAGTTGTCGCTTAGTGGCATTCAAAGACCGCTTGCAATGTCCGAATTGCCCCGAGGGGCCGTTGAATATTTCCGTTCGGGCGACTTTGCGGGATACATATGGGTCAAGCAACCATGAATGTACAGTGTCCTAATTGCAACCAGAAGGTAGCCGAGACATTCGCCGATGCAGTAGTCATAAGACACAGAGGCAGGGAGATCGTAGCCGAAAGCATCCGTGCGATCCGATGCGAAAAATGCAATCATTTGTTTGGCCCAATTCAGCCCGAACGGAATCAGGAAAATGAGCAATCAAGAGGAAAACGCGCTTACAACCGTAGAACCGAACGGGGTAGCGAAGGTGACGTTGCCTTGGGAGAGGCTTCCTGAGGAAACAGCATCAGCATATGTCGCATTTTGCGCGTACAGGGATATGGAGTCGAATCGTACCCTTGACAGCGCATGGAGCAAGCATACGGGCCGTACAGGGGCTGTAGCACCGGGTTCTTGGCGCAGGTACAGTTCGAACTTCAAGTGGGTTGACAGGGCTACTGCCTATGATCGGTGGAGGGCGGCTACCCAATATACGAGCGCGATTGATTTGGTCAACAACGAGATACGAGACGCAAACCTTCAAATCGTAGTTGACAGTATCCGGCGTTACCGCGAGGATATGGATAGGCGTCTACGCGTCATGGGAATCCTGTATGCGAAGATTGCCCAGCATTTCAACGAATACGGAATTGAGGCCGGCGCACTCAAGCCAAACGAAGCCGCACAACTTGCAAGGGCATTGGCATCCCTGAGCGACAGCATCAACAATTCGCAAGCACTGCTGGTTGGCTTTGATCAACGACCAGTTGTAGACAATGGCTCTTAGTAAATTCGCGAGATCGCTTGCCGGCCCGCAAAACTTGAATCCATTGCAAAAGGATAGGGTTCAGCCACTATCCTTTGTCGAATACCTCAACGCAACGTACCCGGCTGGTTGGGATGCATCACCTCCACATATACGGCTAATCGCGGCACATATGGAATACGTCAGGGATGGGACGATTGACCGGCTTATGATCAATATGCCTCCCCGGCACGGTAAGACGGAAACTGCAACTGTCAGGGGTGCCGCTTGGATGCTTGAGGACGACCCCGCATCAAACGTATTGGTAACTGCGCACAACGAAGCATTGGCTAGACGCTTTAGTCGTAAGGCTCGAAACATTGCATCTACTAGAATCAGCGTGGCTCGTGATTCGTCATCGTCCGCAGAATGGACTACTTTGGATGGCGGGTCTTTTGTAGCGCGCGGTGTAGGTTCCCCGCCCGTGGGTATCGGTTTCGGGCGCATCTTCATTGACGACCCAATCAAGAGCCGAGAACAGGCAGAATCGTCTACCTACAGGGAACGGGCATGGGACTGGTATACGGACGACCTTTTCAACCGTCTTGAACCCGGCGGATCTATTGTCTTTACCTGTACGCGCTGGCATGAGGATGATGTTGCCGCACGCGCATTGGCATCCGAACCGGGCCGTTGGGTAGTACTGAACCTGCCGGCTATTTGCGAGGATGAAGAGGATATGCTTGGAAGGGATTTAGGCGAGGCATTGTGGCCTGACCGATATCCTGTCGAAAGCCTAGACCGAATCCGCGAAGTCATGGTTCAAAACGAAGGGGAATATGGCTGGTTGGCGTTGTATCAGCAAAGGCCGACCGGCAAAGTTGGTGCGTTTTTCGAGCAGACAAGTATTGAGATCGTAGACCTATTGCCGGAACCAATAGTCAGGGCTTGTCGCGGATGGGACTTGGCCGCTACGCGTGACGGTGGTGACTATAGTGTTGGCGTATTGCTGGGCATGGGAAGATCGGGGCGCATTTATGTGCTTGATTGCATTCGCAAACGGGTAGGGCCGGATGAACGAGATCGAATCATGCTGAATACGGCGTTCAAGGATGGCCCAAACGTCAAGATCTTCTTTCCGACAGATCCCGGTGCGGCGGGCAAGGGCGAAGCATTGCGTATGACTAGGCTTTTGGTAGGGTTCAATACTACTACCGGGCCGGTAAACGGCTCTAAAATTGTTCGCGCCCAAGGAATTGCATCTCAAGTCAATGCCGGCAATGTCGCCATGCTCAAAGGCGATTGGAACAGGGATATGCTGGAGGAAATGCGAGGATTCCCGTTAGGAAAAAACGACGACCAGATTGATGCCTTGGGCGATGCGTTGCGTATGATTGTCCAAAAAAGAGTGTTGCAGTTGTTGTAATTTAAAAAGGATGGTATATTGATGTCCAGTCTGGTTCGCGTCTTCTGGGGCGCAGGGCCGGGGGAAACTCCGGCCCACCTTTTCAGATGTTCCGACGTTGCCGTCGAAGGGTGCGGAACATCATGCCGATAACCGACAAATTCAGGTTTTGGAACAGGCCAAAGGACGACATTCGCAAGAAGGGTCGCGTTCCTTTCTCCCTCGGCTCCAAATACACCTCCGTCCAAGGTACCAGAAGCCTTCTAACCTTTTTTGGCGACAACGTCGAAGGTTACGATTCCCTTGTCAGCGACAGGGTTGATTACGAAGCGGTCGTAGGCAGGAAAACTACCAACAGTATCGCTACGGCTTGCCTTACTTGGGTCATTACCAGCGTCAACTCCTGTCCCATTGAGGTAGGCAGGGAGGAAGACGGCCAGTTCATCCCGATGGAATCCCATCCTGTATTGGATCTGGTCGCCAAGCCTTTTGGTACGGATTACGATTGGCCCTATCTTATGGGCGCGATGCTTACCGATTACTACGAATTCGGGAATGCATTCGCCCTGAAGATCCCTGATCGTGATGGCAATACCAAGGAATTGCAGTACCTCAAAGCCGAAAATGTTCGACCTATTGCCAACGACGCAACTAGGTTGGTCTCGGCATATGAATACCAACCAGCCGGCGGTCAGGAAATCATTACCTTTCCGGCAGAGCAGGTTTGGCATATCCGCTATCCCATCCCAGACCCCAAAGATCCAAGTGTCGGGATTAGCCCGTTGGCATCTGTCCTGCGTGAATTGTATGTAGACAATCTCGGGTCGGAAGTAGCGGCCGCACTCATGCGTAAGCCTCGCCCTTCCGGCATTTTGACACCTGAATCGTCCGACATCGAAGTTGACCAAGACACTCTTGATGCGTTGAAAAGGCGCGCCGAGGAATTGTCCAACAATGGCAGGGCTGGTTCGATTATCGGTTTGTCTGCCGGAATCAAGTTTACTCCCATCAGTTACTCTCCTAAGGAGTTGGCTCTTGATGAAGCCAAACGCAAGCCGGAGGAGCGCGTCTGCGCCATTTTCCAAATCCCGCCTTCTGTAGTCGGCATGGGGGCCGGTTTGGATCGTTCGACGTATTCCAACATGGCAGAGGCCAGATTGGCCGCTTGGGAAGATTCAATTGCCCCGTTGCAGGATCATATTTGCGCGTCAATGATGCGTTGCCTGTTTACGGAAGAAGATCAAAACGACGACTTTATCATCCGGTATGACCGGAGCCATGTTCAGGTGCTTGTACCGGATATGGTTGCCATCCGGCAAGCCGCTCGAAACGACGTTATGGCCGGCATCATTACGATTAACGAAGCGCGCGCCCAACAAGGCTTGCAGAGCCTTGACACGTCCCCCTTTGAGGATATGGGCGGTCAGCCAATTCGCGAAAATATCGTTATGCCGGCACAAAACCAAGTACCAGATCCTGAAACGTTGCCGGGGTCTCAGCAGGAAGTTCAAACACGATCATTCAAGCGTTTTGACGTAGATGCGATGGTGTTTAGTGATCCTGTCTGGAATGCGGAATGGGAGATGAAGACGGCACTGACGGAACGGTTGTCTTCCATTTTCAATCGTCTTGATGATCTCGCAAAGACGTTAGCGTCATCTTCCGGCCCTGACTCAATGAAACTGGTACAGCGCGAGTTGGATGAACTTGGCCTAGAGATGGCACGGTTCGCCGAAGATGCATCCAAGATCATAACTACCGCACAGCGTATGATTGCCGAGAATGCAATTGGAGAAGCGGCACGTCTTGCCTCCGAATTGCAGTTGCAAATTGACCCTTTTATGGGTGCCGGCGAAGACGAAGATACTGATTTCCTTTTGCTTTTGGGCCTGATCGGTCTGGCGTCGAATGGGCAGAAATTGACCGATGTAGTCCAAAGGGCAATGAACGAGTTCCTTGGATGGTTCAAGGACGGCGTAGGCCAGATGTCCGAGGGCAATCAAAGCGCGGAAGAATTCCTTGATGCGTTTGAAGGAATGAAGGGACGCGTATCCGGTCGTGTAAGGACAATCGGGCAAACGGAAATGCATCAGGCGGGGCGAAGAACTACCCAGAGGATTTTCAATCAGTCGGAGAAAACGCTTGCTTATCGGCGTATTTCCGCAAGGGATAACAGGGTTTGCGTCGCTTGCTGGTTGCTTGACGGCAAACTCTACCAGACCAGCGAAATGATGCCGTCCCATCCCAATTGCCGTTGCCGTCTAATTCCGGTATTTGGCGAACGCGCACGGGATGAATCCGGCATGGCTTTCGATGCCTTGGATTTGGGTCAACGCAAGGAAATCCTCGGCCCCGGCTTATACGAAGCATTTACAAATGGCGCGAGGTTGGACAACTTCCTTGAATATTCATATGATCCGGTCTGGGGGCCGACGGTGACGGTTTCGACCGTAGGCAATGCGTCCGTATTTGCCGATAGGAAATATGCCAATGGATAAGACTATTTTGCGTAAGCAGTTCAGTATGGAGACGACCGATCTCAAACTGAAAATGCTTGGAGAGGGTACTGGATCATTCTCGGGCTACGGGGCTGTCTACGGCGTCGTTGACAGGGACAATGAAATCCTTGCCAATGGGGTTTTTGCCTCCTCGTTGCCGGCGTTCAGGCTGAACGGCTTTATTGCAGACAGCCATGAATGGGAAGAGCCTGTCGCTACGATTTCGGAGGCGTATGAAGATCCTTACGGCCTCTACATATCCGCTCAGTTTCATTCGGATGACGATTCTCAGGCAATTCGCACACGCACTGTTGAACGTCTTGAACGAGGACAAAACGTTGGCTTGTCGGTCGGATTTCGCGTATTGGAAAGCGAATCCAATGCCGAAGGCTTGACAGTAATCACCAAAGGCGAATTGTTTGAGGTATCAATCGTTACGGTTCCCGCCAATCCAATGGCGTTGGTGATGGGGGCCAAGCAATTTCGGGAGCAGGGCTTGCCTGAAACCGAACGGGAATTTGAACAAGCACTACGCAAGATGGGCTTTTCCCGGTCGGATGCAGTCGCGATTACCAATCACGGCTACAAGTCCATTTTGGCTCAGAGGGATTCTGGGCCTGTTGATCAAAACGACCTTGCGACAGAAGAACTTCGGTTCCTGTTGAACGAGGCGTTTCGGCTAGGAATCCAATTCGGAGATAAGTAATGAGTGTTCAATTGAATGAGGCGCGAGAGCATCTCAATGCCAAGCGGGCCGAACTTGAGGCCATTTTTGCCGACCTGCGGAATGAAGACGGAACCCTGAAGGGTACTACGCTAGAACAGCGTACTGAAATCCGCAAGCGCAACGACGAACTTACCGAACTCGGCAAGAAGTATGACGAGATTCGCGAAATCACCGAAATCGAATCCGCTTTGAAGTCGCGCCGAGAAGCCGACCCTGAAAAGCGTGTTCCGTTCGCAGTTGAGGCTCCGCGTCAGGCTGTTCGCAAGTCCCTCGGCCAACTGTTTACCGAGAGCCTTGAATTCAAAGGTTTCCGTCCGGGTGCTGGTCGAACCATGCTGACCGAGATTCCCGGCGTCGAACTCAAGACGTTGATGGAAACTTCGGCCGGTTTTGCACCAGCCAACGACCGTACCGACATCGTCGTTCCGTTCCCGCTTCGCCGTCCGGTTGTGGCTGACCTCATCCCGCAAACCGCTACTACGTTGAGCGTCGTCTCCTATATGGAAGAGACCACTTTCACGAACAACGCGGCTACCGTTAACGAAGGGGCGTCGAAGCCGGAATCTGCTTTGGCCTTTACCGAGGTGTCGGTCAGCGTTCGCAAGATTGCTACCTACCTTCCGGTTACCGACGAGCAGTTGATGGACGTCCCGACGGTTCGGAGCATCATTGACAATCGCCTGTTGACCATGTTGGCCCTCGTTGAGGAAAACCAGTTGCTTACAGGCAACAATACTGCCCCGAACCTGAATGGCTTTCTTAACGCTTCTGGCGTGTTGACTCAAGCCAAGGCCAGTGACACTGTCGCAGACGCGGTCTACAAGGGAATGAATGCAGTCCGCACGACTGGTTTTGCGGAACCGAACGGTGTCATCTTCCACCCGAATGACTGGCAAGACATCCGGCTTCTGAAAGACACCCAAGGCAACTATATCTGGGGTGATCCGTCTACCGCCGGCGTCGAACGTATCTGGGGTATCAACGCCATCGTTACGACTGCCATGACGGAGAACACCGCCCTCCTTGGTGACTTCCGCCTGTATTCTCACATCAGTCGTCGAATGGGCATGACGGTTGACGCTGGCTGGATCAATGATGACTTCATCAAGAACCGCCAAGTCATCCGCGCGGAAGAGCGACTCTCGCTGGAAATCTACCGCCCGAAGGCGTTCTGCAAGGTTACCGGCATCTAATCGGATTGAGACGACTCCGGCCTCCTAGTGGGGCCGGAGTCTAGGAGAAGCCATGAGTTACAGTTATGGAACGGATCACTCCGGTTTCGGGCCGTTCGTCAGCGATGGGGTTCCCTCGGCTGGTACCAGCGAAGTTCAGACCCTGACGTTCGGTGGTACCCCTACTGGAGGGACGTTCAAAATCAACTTTGAAGGTTTTGTCACCGCCAGCATTACTTGGTCTGCAACCAACGCGACCTTGGTTTCCAACATTGATGCCGCACTAGAGGCATTGGGCAATGTCGGTACCGGCGGGGCGACTACTGCTGTTGGAACGATGACTGCCGGTATTGGAACTATCAATGTCACTTTTGCCGGTAATCGGGTTGCCCAACCCGTTGGGCTGATGACGGTTGATACCAATGCCATGACGGGTACTTCCCCGACCTTGGCAATTGCTCGCACTACTGCCGGGGTCGAAGGTACGCATCGGGGTTGCCCGAAGGGTTCCCTTGTAATTGATCGAACCAACGGCAAGTTGTACATCAATACCGGTACCCCGCCGGCCATGACTTGGACTGTCGTAGGTACCCAAACCTGATGGATGTCATTGCACGTTTGATTGAGGGATTGCGAAGTTTGACCGAACCTAAACAAGAACAAGGTCAAACGTGCAATGATGACTTGCCTAAGGTAGCAAAACGCAAGGCATACAAATCGCTAGAGGATTTGAAAAAATGACGCTTGCCGAAGCCATGCAATATGTCGCTAACCGCTGTCCGCTGTCCCAATACCCGGCAATCCCTGCCGATACATTTGAGGCTCTGGTTAGCGATTCTGCGCGCCATACGACCCATTCAGTCAATACCGCTTACGTTGTTGGCAAACGAATTGTCGCGCCTGTAGACAACGGCAGGATGTACAAATGCGTCATTGCCGGAACTACGGCTTCGACCGCTCCAGATTTCCCAGATTTCGACGATGCTCGTATCGGCGAAGTCCTAAAGGACGGGTCTTGCCATTGGCAAGATGTAGGCCCTATGTATCCAGATCGTTACGATGTTTACGCGGCCCTTCGTGCCTGTTGGTTGTGGAAGGCTTCCGTAGCGGCTTCTGACATTGATGCGACCGACGGCGGTTTGTCGTATCGCTCCTCGCAAATCCAAAAGCAGTGTCTTGAAATGGCAAAACGCTATGTTGGGATGGCGGTTGAATGATTCCCGAGGATGTCAAAAGCCATATTCGACGTCGTTTTGCGTCAATGGCTCTTGATTCGGTAGTTGACATCTATCGCAATCTGCCTACGGCAGACGGCATGGGGGGTACCAAAAGTGATTACCGAAAAGTAGCAAGCAATGTTCCGGCTCGGATTCAATCGGGAACTGCTGGTGTTCGGGCTGTTCGGATGGATGAAGTCCAAATCGGAAACGCGTTGGCAAGTGTTGCGTTCGTGCAAATCGCCCTCCCCTATGGCACTGACATAAGAACGCAAGACAGGGTCGTACACAACGGAACAAAGTACGAGATCGGCTATGTAGACCAAACCAGATCGGAATCTTTGTTGCGTGTGGCTAGGGCCAATGTTTACAGGGATAGATGAGGCTCATGATGATTGATTCCGGTTGGGCTAGTGTCATAGTAACGATTTTGCTTGCAATCATTGGCGCACTCGCATACATCATGCGGATGGTATATGACATACGGAACGAGACTGTCGGCACCAAGGCACGTCTAGACCAACAGGACAAACGTCTGGATGCGTTTGAGGCAAATCTTGAATCGCTTTCCAATCTTGTTCGACGAATGGGGCATGGTTAGGCAATGTTCAATCAGAATCTATCCATTAACCGCCTTCTAGCGGTCATAGGGGTTGCTATAATTACCAGTTCGGCTCTAGAGGCCCAAAGGGCATTTCAGGCCCCATTGCCCGATACCGCAGGATTGGAAGAAGTTGTACTTCGCGTCAGGCAAGCCTCGGTCAATTCCTTGAACGCAATGGTACCTGCGATCCTTTCGGCCTTGGTCGGATTCTTTGTCAGGGCAGACAAGACAATGCCCTTGTTGTCTACAAGCAAGGTTGACAAATAATGGCATCGTCAATTCGGCTACTCGAAAAAATTATCAGGACAAATGGAAATGTATCTGTACGGTTTTCCGATGGTACAAATTTGTTCTTTCCAAGCGTTGCGGATTACGACCAGTTTGTGAACATGGAATCACTTGATCGAGAAATGGTCGAAATCATGCGACGCATTCTGATGTGTTGGTCGAAAAAAAACCAAGATGCAGTTGACCGTCAATGCACATTTGATGTTTTGGATTCCAACAGGATCATAGTCAGGATACGAAACTAATGGCAAACGTCAAAGTTGCATGGCCTAATTTCATTTCCCGAACAAACAGTACTTTTACTACGCATACTTTCAATACGTCTGGAATCAAAATTGGGTCTGTTCAAATGGCAGAAGAAGATGCGACCATTACTGAAATCGGTTGGGTGCTTGATTCAAAAGTCGGAACACCGGTTGGGTCTATCAGAGTTGGGTTGCAAAGCGTAGATTCAACAACTGGTCTGCAAACTGGGACTTGGCTTGGTGGAACTACAAACTACGTCACCTATGGCACATCGTGGACAAGCACCAATGTTGGAGGCATTTCCAGTACGTTGCCTACTTCTGTCTCGTTGACCGCTGGGCAGTATTACGCGATTATGATTGAAACCGACACCGCGTTTACATCAACTGATTACATTACAGTAGGATACGCTGCTACAACGGCAAACGGTTCGTTTACAAACTTCCCATATGTTATTGATCAAGCAGGCAAGGGGCCACTGAGAAGGCCGAATTTTTGCACTCGAACTTCTACTAGAACCTATGGAATGCCATTCAAGGCACTGGATTCCCTTGCTATTGACACTGACATTTTTAATGAAATTGGGCATTATTTTATACTGCCTACTGGATTTTGTAGCACCTATAAGATTTGCGGGGTTGAAATGTTTTGGTCGCCTAATGCCGTCGGCGATTCGTTTGACGTAATTTTGTATGAAGATACAAATCGTACTGCGTTACAACGCGTCACAATTGATACTGACAACCTGAACCTATCAGCCGGCAGTAGTTATTTTTACTTTGATGAATCTACTCTTTCAACTCTGAATGCCGGCACTGCATATCGCATTATGATCAAGCCTAATTTCGCTGTTACTTCAGGCACGCTTTTTCGGTTTGAAGTAGACAAAGCGCAAGATATGACGGCATATATTGGTACAGACGCTACCTGTCACCAAACGGAATGGAGTGGGTCTGCATATACCGACACCAGCACCAAGTTTTTCGGCATGAACCTAATGATCTGCGACGTAGACAAGGGGGCGTCAGTGAGTAGCACTGCGGCCAACCCGCTTGGAGGTTTTGTGGGATGAGTAAATACCTCGGCGATTACGCCAAACCAACGGGCGCGGGAACGTTGGAATTCAAATTCTCCACCTACCGCCCAAGCACGGGTGCCGCATTTTCGTTGTCTTCGGGTGCGGCGGTCACCATCTACAAAGGCGGGACGGGCAACACGACCGGGCAAAGCACGACGTTGACGCGAGACTGGAACAGCATCACCGGGTTGAACCATGTGTCCGTTGATTTGTCCCAAGCGTTTTTCGTCAATGGCGAAGTGTACGAAGCCGTCATCACCACGGGCACGATTGATTCCGTGTCCGTCATTGGTGCTTGCGTTGGTCGTTTCACCCTTCGCGCACAAGCATCCCTGTACCCAACGGATGCGGGACGCACCTTGGACGTGTCAACAACGGGCGAAGCGGGCATTGATCTTGCCAACGTTGGATCGCCAAGTGCAACGTTGTCGCTAAGTGGGACTACCATCAAGGCGGTAACCGATAACGTTGGCGTAGGATCAATTGCCAACGATGCCATCACGGCAAGCGCAATCGCGTCCAATGCCATCACATCCGCAAAGATTGCGACGAACGCAATTGGTGCAACTCAAATCGCGGGCAACGCTATCACATCCGACAAGATTGCGGGTAACGCGATTGGATCGGCGCAAATTGCGGACAATGCGATCACGGCGGACAAGATTGCAACCAATGCGATTGGGGCCGATGAAATATCCGCGGGTGCGGTGACGAAGATTCAAACGGGCTTGTCCACGTTGACATCGGCGAACGTGTCCAGCGCGGTTTGGTCTGTGCCCGTCGCGTCTTACACAACTGCGGATACATTCGGCGAACGAATCATCATTACGGACGGCAACAACGGCAACCAAGTCAAGGTAACACCGCCCGGCCACATCGCCGCCGATGTACACGAATTTCAAGCGGGAACAATCGAAGATACGGATTTTGCAACCGGCTCCGTCAATGACCGTCTAGATACGATGCTGGTTGCGGATGGTGCCGTATATCAATACACCGCCAATGCATTGGAATTGGCACCGTCAGGAGGTGGTGGCGGAGCAACGACATACGTTACAGGCAATCTGCCATACCAGATCCGGTCTGACCAGCAATTTCCGCAAGGAACCATCGAACTTATCGTAGGCTCTTTGCTGAGACTGGATTTGCAAGTCCTTGACGCTGACGGCATTCCCATCAATTTGACAGGAGCAACAGTGACCGTTGGTCTTCGGAATGCTTCTACAAATGCGACCGTGGGTACGGATCAAAGCGCAACGCTGTCCTTTGCGCGAATGGGATTTGTGTATGTAGATACGGTAGCGGCGTGGACTGCTACAGCCGGCACCTACAGGCTAACTGTCTCCGCTACTATGGGAGCCGATGTAATTGTCGCCGGCCCAATGCCGTTTATTGTGAAGTTGAGGTAATCGAATGGCTATTTTGCGTGAGGGGCCGTGGCTGATAAGACGTACCAACCTGCCGTGTTCAACCGAGGTTGCAATCATCAACACCTTTGTTGGCGATCAGCACGAATACGAGTTTGAAGCAGTTGACGGCAATGGCAATGTGCTTGATTTGACGGGCTATTCGCTGTCAGGCGCGGTTTACAATACCGCGACAGGCAACGTTTATTTGTCATCGCAAACAATTACCGGCGACTATTTGGCTGGTGGAAGGGTGTCTTGGAAACCATCCATAGCATGGCTTTCGGCCGGAAATTATAGATTCTCCATTAGTGCTACGGCTATTGGTGAAACCGTTATTCTTGGAGGCGTTACGATTAACGTCCTTTACAGGTAAGCCTAATGTTCCGCGTTGAATTCATCGTAACGTCAGATCAACGAGGAGCGGTCGAACGCGTCCTGATGGGCCTTGATTCGATCATTCGCGATACAGCCGTTGAAAGCCGGACGATGATAGTCAAACAGTTTTTCCTGCCCAAAACGGGGAACCTGTATCGGAAATTGGGCCGGTTGCATCGCGCCTCCGCACCGGGGGAACCTCCGGCCAATGAGACGGGCCGGCTTGAGTCTTCAATGCGGGTAATCCCATTGGAAGGGGGTTATGGCATCAAGGCAGACGAGTCAATTGCTCCTTACGCAAGACGGCTGGAGTTTGGTATGCCGGGGGCTAGGATTAGGAGAACGCCGTCCAATAAAGCGATTGAGTTGGACATAGCGCAAATGGAGGACAAACCCATTGCTCCTCGTCCTTTTATGCGTACCAAGGTACCGGAAATGAGTAGCCTCTTTGTACGGAACGTCTACAATTACTTGGTACGGATGTTGAAGTAAGACAATGGCCTTTGAACTTTTTACAATTGAGCAGTGGCTGTTCAATACGCTGTCGCAAGACTCAACCTTGGCAACGCACTTGGCAACGGATGGCCGTGCTCCCTTTTATCAGGTAGGAGTTTATGCTCACATGGCTCCCGAGTTCGACAGCAAATCGCTTAAAGCGGTCGAATACCCAATGGTGATCTTTCAGCGCATGGGTACGCGTTTTGGCGACGATATTACATTGTGCGGTGACAGAGTCCTTGTACAGCCGATCTACCAAGTCGCTGTTTGGGACAACCAATATGGCGGGGCATCCATCTCCCGCCTACAACCGATCTTGGATCGGATTGACGCCTTGCTTGACAATCAGACGTGCAATACGACGCCACCTGCTTGGTGCAGGAGGATGGACACAAACACATTGATTGAAATGCAGGAAGATGGACGCATTGATGTCGGAGTTATCGGCAACTACGTTTTTCAGATACAATCGTAACGGAGGCGTGTAATGGCGGCTGTTATTGCTAAGGATACGACGGTTGGCATCCGTCATGGCGGGGTTTTCGATGGTTCACCGAACTTCAACGGTGCTGTCATTGCTATGTCGTGCTTTGCGCGATCTTACAAGCGTGACATTACGATGAACGTTATTGACGGTGGGGCAATCTGCGATGCATTCGAGAAGTCCATTCCCACCCGTAAAACCGGTACGGTTACCCTTGAATTGGTTGTTGATCCAACCACCGGCCCTGTCTTTCAAGACAAGATCGGGCATTACCTTGAAGTCGAATACGATTCTGGTGCAACGACGTATACCGATCAGGGTTTGGTAACCAATGTCGGACTTTCAACCGATATTGACGGCCTTGTCATGGAATCGGTCAGTATGAAACTTGGAGTTCAAGGAATCGTATAATGGGTTTGCTAGATTGCGAGAAGATCCCTTCTCCTGAAAAAAAGCCTCCGGTAGTAGTAGACCTGTCCGAGTTTTCGGATGGGGTAACCATTTCTTTTCGAGAACCGGGAATGGCCGACTTGATGCCTCCGACCAAAACGGTGAAGGAAATTCAAGTCGCCTTTCCCGAATTTTCCGAGGAAATGATTCGGCCAATTGTGTTGCTTGGCAAATGCTACATCCGTGATGCAAACGACCCGCCTGAAATGGCACCTGCGCGGTTGCTAGGGAAACTTGCGCGGGAAAAACCAAAGGTGTTCGTAAGGATCTTGACCGCGTTTACGGAGGCGTTTCCAGACGCATTCAGTGGTTTCGATCCCAAGGCGGGAAACGACTAGGCGGGGTTTCTGGTCAGGTTTTGTACTACTCGGTGCGATACCTGCATCGGCACCCCGCCGAACTTAATTTGACTCTTGATCAGATGCACGACGTAGTTGCTGTCGGGCATCATCTGGACGATGAACTGGGGCAGATTGTAAAGACTATCTGCGAATTGCTATCGCAAAGGGCATTGTAATGACGCTAGCGGAAATGCTGATCAAGTTCCGTATAACGGGGACGGTTGACGTCAAACAGGGGCTTAACGACGTCAAGGAATCGGCTGACGCGGCTGGTAATTCTGCCCGAATGGCTTTGACTCCCATAGAGGAATTAGGGAAACGTCTGTATCAATTGGCGCGTTACCACTTGGGTTTCATGGCCGTCAAAAAATCCCTTGAAGACGCCGCCAAGATTGATTCTCTGCGTATGGCACTTCGTACAGTCGAAGGGAGTACGGATGCGGTTGCTCAACGAATGGCAGATTTGCGAAAAGTTGCATTGTTGCCGGGGGTTGACCTTAACAACGCGGTTCATGGGTTTATCCGTCTTCGTTCCGCCGGCATGGGGGCAACAGAATCGCTGACGGCATTGCGAACAATGGGCAATGCCATTGCGAGCCTTGGAGGCGGTAAGGAAGCAATGGAGGGCGTCATTAAAGCAATGACGCAAATTCAGGGTCTTCCAAGCCTGATGGGTGCCGAAATCATCCAGTTGACGCAATGGTTGCCCAATGCGGGAAGATTGATAAAAGACGCATTTGGGACAATGGATACGGACGAGTTGCGTAAAAGGGGTATATCCGGCTCGCAAGCGTTCCAAATGATTTTGCAACAAATGCAAAAAATCCCGCCCGTCCAACTTGGCATTCAGGGAAACATGGAATTGATTGCGGATCAATTCCAACAAACCAGTGCCTCTGCTGGTAATTTTGTCGCCGCACTTCTGCGTCTTGCAACGCCCGCAATTCTTGGGTCACTGGAAAAAATTCAGTTCTTCTTCCAAAATATCGGCCGTTTTAAGGCACCTATCATGGGCCTAGTTGGTGCATTGACTACCATCGGTACGTTCTTCCTTTCGGGTGCAATTGTAAACGGCGTGTCGCGTCTGGGTAAAGCCATTTGGGAATTTGCCAAGATAGTTCGTGCCGCTGGGATTGTTGCAGGAATTGGAGAGGCCATAGGAACCGGAGGCGTTAGCGCAATCGGATCTTTGCTAGGCGGATTGGCGGTACTTCTTACTGGCATAGCAACTGGCTCTTATTTGTCGGGAGAAGTTGGCAAAGCCATTGATATGGTTGATCAGATCAACAAGGGAACGGCCCCCGGTATTGGGGGCATTCCGGCACCGGGTAGTAGCGCATCAGGATCTAACCCTTATGGTTTTATGACAGGTACGGTACCAGCCTATTCAGCCCCTTTTGAACACTCGAAAGGTTACAACATCGCGCGTTCCATGATGCAGGGTTGGGCAGTAAACAATGACCGTTCTGGTAGCGGGGGCGTAGTCAACGTTCTAGAGGGTTTGGTTCAAACCATGATGCGATGGAACGTGGATTACAACCGAACCTTGCAAGCAAGACTAGGCGAAATTGCCGACAATACCCGCAAAACTGCATCCGCGCTTGACCTTCGACAGGAAATGATCGGCGGTGGCGTACTTGCTAGAGCGGGGGTAACGGCTGGTGAGCGACGTTCTGAGATGGCAAGTATGCTTGTTTCGCAGTTCGCCGGTGCAACCGTAACTGTTGGTGGGTCGTATTTGGAACGGCAGATTCGCAAGGTTGTACAGGATGAACGGCGCAGGGGTCTAAACCTGTTCCAGCGGAGTTGATATGCCATACACGTTTCCCATCAAAGTTGAATTTGACGTAGCCGAACCCCGTATTGACGCGGGTCGTCTGGTCGCGGCTGTTGACGGTACTACATGGGATCTAAACGTCAGTGACAGCGATGCTTTTATATGCCCGGTAACGGGTACCTTGATGTGTCGGCCATTGCCTTATACAACCGCTTGGCAAAACACATACACTGGACTTTATCAGCGATACCGCAAGGAGCATTTTATTGGTAGTGATCTTGATCGCAACCTAGACAAAGTCAAGGAAGCCCAAGTCAGGGCTATAGGTGATTACTGGCTGTTGAACCAATTGGTCGGGGCCTATCCCGTGTACCTGAAGGAAGCATTGCCTCGCAATCAAGCAATGCACATGAGCATATTCTTTTCAGGTATGTCTGCTACTGACGGCATATTCATTTGTGAATTTGGTTGGAATCGCGGATTGCCAAATGAGTTGGCATTCAAATTGACTACCGCTGGTGACTTGGAAATCATCAAAGGCGGTACTCGGGTTGCCAGTTTTTCCCGCAAGGAAGACATTCGCGAGTTTAGGTACGGCCGTGAAAAGAACGAATCATTTAAGTCAATGTTTGTATCGTTCACGATTATTCCCTACCGCAAGCGCGAGGTGTTGATTCTGACCGACAAGGGCCAAGCATTCAATCATGCGTTCGACGACTTGGATGCAGAAGCGACGGGCCAAACAATATTTCCCGAAGGCAACTTTTATTACGATGTGCCTATTGGCAGGGGCATGGTGCAATTGGCTCCTGTCTATTTTGCGCCGTCATGTATTGCCTACTCCGAACCAATCGAATTTCGGTACGCGCCCGGTTCAGCCGAATTCGCAACACTTAATTATTTAGCCTATTGGGATCAAGTTGGCAGGGTCAACCCCGGCGGTGCTGGCAATGTCAACTTTACATGGTCTTTGGTTGACGCGAATAGCCTTTCCGCTTTTTCTGCCAACGGTTCAAACCGCAACGTTCGCGTCAAGATGAACTTGACCGCTAGTTCCGATCAGTTGACCTCCCCCGGCATATACATGGCCGAGATTTACAACGATCCTACAACGGTCAATACGGGCGGTTCTGCCATCGACGTTACGACTGCAATTGAATCCATGAGAATGTCCGTAGACGAAAACGGGCGGTCAACTATCCAGATCTCTGCCAGAAAGGGCGCATTGGAGACGCTAGGGGTCAATAGACCGCATATCATTGGCAACCGTACCTTTCGAGTTGCATTGGTAGGCGCGTCTGGTCAATCAGATTTGATTCGCGGAACCCTCAACGCCCCTTCCATTACCTATCTTGCAGGGGACAATACAAGCGAATTCGACAATGCCCTTCTAACATTTCAGGGCATGGACAGGATGGCAACGCTAGACCATGCCATTGTAAATGGCCCTGCATATGACGGGTTTGTACCGGGCGACGCAATACTTGACTTGCTGGAACAAGCGGGCTTTGGTGCCGCTAGTACGTCTATTTCTAATTTCGGGGCAGGATTCCGATTCCCGTATCATCCGAAAATTTCTATTGGTGAATATTCGTTGCTACCGGAACGTGGCGATACCGTAGGCAAGTGGCTTGACCGCATTCGTAGCGACTTCGCGGCTACTTGGCAAATGGGATGGGTTCCAACAAGTGGCGGGTATGCATTCCTGTTTGCGGATACAAGTGCCCAGTCAACCAGCCCGGTTGCAACTTTGTGGATGAAAACGTCAGACTCAAGTACAAATTGGAGTGGGAATCAAGTAGCGGCTTCCAGCCGTATCGTCCGTGGTTTCGATGAGCATTATGAAATGCCAGAAGCCAATCAAGTGATTGTCGTTGGTAAAGACCCGATGACTAGGTTGTTGATCTATGGCAACTACAATGATGCTCTTTCGCAAGAGCCTACTCTGTCGCCCTCGGTAAGGCCAAAGAATTGGCTTGGCGAAGTTAGGACTGTGTATTATTCCGATCCGAGCCTTACGACGCAGGAAATGGTTGGCAAGAGCGGTCTGATTCTTGCCCAACGACTAATGCCGGGAAGAACGTTGGCAAAATGGGAATGCGACCTACTCGTTACGTTCGATACCGAACGCCCGTTGTGGATTGGTGATGTAGTACGCATAATGGAATCGGACGGTATTACGCTAAAGGGTGATTATCGTATTTTGGCTGTACCGACCATTGAATTCATCCGAGAGGATACGACAAACAACGTATTCATTCGCAAAGCGTCATATATGGGTTGGAAGATCAACGAGCAGAACTTGGACTTTTCCAACGAAAGCAACTCTGGTTTGTGGTTCATCTAGGAAAAAGCAATGGCAAATTTTCAAGTCAAAGACGCAACGGGTACCAGTATCTACTTCAAGTCAACCGGTACAGGTACAAATGGCGACCCTTTCATTCCCGGTTACACGTTCACTGGAACAACTGCTGGTGATGTCGCGCATGATGTCTCGGATAGTGGAAACCCAGTTAAAATTGGCGGTAAAGCACGCACTTCCAATCCCACGGCAGTCGCAACACTTGACCGCGTTGATGGGATGTTTGACACAATTGGCAGGTTGGTAACAAGTCCTTATGCTCTATCCGAAAATTCCGTTCGTGGAGTTTTGTCTACTGACCTTACAACAACTACTCGAACGCAAGTCATTGCCGCACAGGGGGCGGGAATCCGTATTTATGTAACCAATTTGGTATTGTTCAATTCCCATGCATCAACGGCAACTAGGGTTGACATTGAAAGCGGAACGGCATTGGTCTATACCGTTTACCTGCCCGCTAGCAATCAGGTTCAATTGACGTTGCCTATGCCCTTGCGATTGAATGCCAATGAAGCATTGAATGTAACTTGCGGTACAGCGGCTACTGTACGGGTTAGTGCAAGTGGTTTTACCGGCCCGTAATGGCAATTTATAAAGAAACCGAGCGGGTACTAACATCTACCTGTGATATTTCGATTGACTACGCAATGCGCGTTTGGAAGCCGAATGTCGCAGGTTATGGGGGTGCTTATGTCAATGGGCGCGTTGGTGAAGGAGGCGCGCACATGGCTTGGTTTGGGTCTTGGGAATTCGATCAGACAACCGGCCCCGGCAGGACTGGTTATTGGAACTACAGCATCAAAATGATCCTTACCACTGGTAATGGGCATGGTGTTACAAGTTCAACGACAATTACTATTACTAGTGGAGAAGTGCCAAATAGTCAATTCTCCAAAGACATTGTCTTAAATGTAAGTGGTTCTTGGATCGGGACTGGCACCGCTGATGTGCTATGGGACATTACGGAAGAGGCTGATCCTACAACCATCGAATTAATTAAGTGGCCTCGCAAAACTTCGATTGATTATTACGAATACAGCAAACCGGGTGCAACAATGTCTTCTACATTGACGTTTGCTGGACAAAGTTGTGTTGCATCTGGAACGGTTGGTATGCAGAAAATTCGTGCCAACTACGAATTCAAATCGAAATTAGAGGGCTTTGCGGAGGATGACGCAACCAGTACCTGTACGTTGTCGAACATTGAAATAAACGGTTCTGACGTCTATTCTGCTTCTCATAGCCATAGTTTTAACGGTCAGTCTGCTGGTAATTGGTCAACAACTGTATCGGCAGGTTCTGGAGCATTTAGTACGACGCTTGTTGAATCATCTGCACGCATTCAAGCGGCTGTAACTGTTAATGCCATTGCTCGTGCTTGGGACGCCGCATACCCATTGCCTCTTACATGGCGGATTTATGGTTTTGATAATTCAAGCCTTGGTTATCGTGATGTAACGGGTACCGGGTCAATATCATCAACCGATTATTTTGAAAAATACAAATTCAAGTCCACATTATATGGCGGTGGTGCTACTGACATCAAGACGACCGAGTTTGCGGACATTCCCGAAAAAATATTGTCCTCAATTACCGGCGCAAGCCTGACGTCTGCCAATGAAGATTCGGCTCAGACTCGCGTATTGATGCGAGGATGGCGTTTTCCCGGCTGGGATCTTACCCAAACTAACAATCGCGTAATAGCAGGTACGGGCAATACCCGAAACTATACGCCGTGGGAAGGAATGTCCGGCTATCGTTACCTAGACGTACAAGTCAAGTGTCAGTCTGGAACAAATCAAACCGGAGTTATTGAAATTCTCGATTTCCACGGCAATCCAAAAAGATGGACTGTCACTCCATCAACTACGGCTTACGAAATCATTCGACTTGATTTGTGTTCGCCCGACGATGGGCCATCAACGGATTCAAAAGACGATCCATATCCTCGTGTAAATACTGCAAATAATGCCAATGCTGGTAGTGAATCTGTTGATTCGCCGTATTGGGGTGTGACTTGCGCCAAAAGTTTGCGAGTAGCATCAGGTTCAATAGACATTGGCACAACCACTCTCGTATTTGAAAACTCAAATTCAACGTATGTTCCGTCCGGTCGCGAGCATCGTGTAGAACGCATTACCGAAAGCGTTGTTTCTGAAAGCGGTACCAAGACTACTTTTTGGGCGCGTCGTTTTTGGCAACAAGATCGTGACGGAAGAACCGAAGAAGAATCGGACGTATGGTGGTCAAAAACCGAAGGCGGTGCGACTACAGTAACCTTCTATACCGTTGACCCTCAAACGATTTCGGAACTTGCCGGCCAAATCAATATTAGTGACGACGGCGTAGTGCGACATCCCGGTTGGACTGCAACCAATAGCGTCGCGCTACCGGGTGGAGGAGCCTGTAGCGTAGCATTGCCCTTGTTGTCGTCCTGCTACCTCAACGGCGAGACTGGATACGCTACGTGGCTATATGGAGCCGGCATATTAGCAAAGCCGGCTACTTCTCAAGGTACTGAGTTTGTATTTGGTCACTACATTACAAGCGGATCTGGAAATACAGCAGTAACTGCCCAAACGTTGTTTGATGAAATTAACGGCACATTCCCGCCGGATCGCCCAGATCCGTTTGATGTCAGTGGCGGTACAGATGTTGGATTGACCTTGGCCGGCGGGACAATCTTTGGAGGCATCGGTCATGGTGCCGTATTGAAGCAAAACGGAGATCCGCAAACTGTAGGTACCGTTTACCTTAAGTTGGATTCAGACAATAGCGACAGGGGCTATGACGATACCCTCGATACAATCGGTCGCTACTATACTGGAACCCCAAAGGGGCTTGGCGAAAAGGGCCATCGTATCGAATATACGGATTTGTCCATTGCTTGTTTGATCCATACCAGCAAACGACAACGCGGATGGTTTAAGGGGCTTACAACGCCATTAGATGGTTCTGGCATATGGCTTGCCAATTCCGAGGCATGGGAACTTCAACGTCTATATTTGACGGACGGCAAACTTGTTACTGGTCTGTCTACTGTCCCTGTAGCCCAGAATTGGGAAGACAATTCTTCGACGGTACAAGCCGATTCTGGTTGGATCGCATGGCAACGAAAATCTGAAGAACGACGCCTTGTTATTCTGTACGCAAAATCTGGTGTCGTTTACAGGCGTACATCAATTAATTATGGGGAGACGTTGAGCGTGCCTACGACTATATTTGCGTCCGGTACAAAACCTGCCATGTGTATTGACGATACAGGCAATGAAATTTACTTTTGCAGGACAAGTACGGGTGCCATGAAAACCGTTGTCCATGATCCGCAGGGCAATATAATTGTGGCTGAAAGGACGATTGTCGCGTCAGGTGTTGATGATCAACCTATTGGTTGCGAATACCGTGATACGAACATAATCGTCCTTTACAGCGGCGGAGGCGTGATCAAGACAATTAAATCAACGGATTACGAGTCATACTCGTAACCAAGTCGTGCTTTGTTCGATTTCTCATTGAAGATCGCAATCCGAATGTATCTGGCGAAAGAATTGGTTTTGTCGCCATATGGGCACCGTAGGATTTCCTTCATTGCAAGCATAGCCAACGGCTTGCCTTTTGACAGTGTAGCCAATTGGTTCAAGGTTACATTCTCGAATACCCATTGCGTATCTTCGCCGATCAATTCGGTTTGAAAATCGAAGTACCAATCCTGTCCTATACGGGCGACTTGCTTAAGTTCTCTATCTGACAAAGCAACTTTCGCAGGTACATCGCCAGATCCAACGCTTCTTCGTATGCGTGGCGTACCATCGTCAGCGAATTCAAGTCGGAACGATCCAACGTAGTCCCGTATTTTTGCAATCCACGAACTTCCCGCTCCGCGATTTCGACCGCGACCAGTTGTGCAATCGCGCTCGGAATTTGTTGACTCATTTTCCTGTACTCCCGAATCCATTGGCTCCTCTTTCTGTCTGCGTGATTTCAGACGTAAATTCAATCAATGCCCGTTCGACCTTTGCAATGACAAGTTGTGCAATGCGGTCGTAACGCCTTACTGTATAACCTTCCTTTCCCACATTCATCAGCAATACCCTGACCTCTCCGGTGTAATCCGAATCAATGGTACCGGGCGAGTTCAGGACGATAATGCCTTTCGACGCAAGGCCGGAACGGCTCCTGATTTGGCCTTCGTATCCTTCGGGCAATTGGATGGCTATTGCCGTCCTAACCAGCCGGATTTCGCCGGGAGCCAATAGGAATGAATCGTCCGAATGCAAGTCCCGTCCTGATGATCCAGTTGTCTGGTAGACCGGGATAATCGCATCGTCATGCAGTTTCCGAATCGCTATCGTTATCGGTTTTTCCAAAACTTACACTCATGCTTTCTTTGGCAGGGTTGATAGTTGTACCCGGCAAGCATTCGCCGTATTCCTCAAGAATCTGCTTTGCTTTGGCCGTAGCGTTTTTCTTGTCCAAGACTTCCTTGGTCAGAATCAAACCAGAAAGGCGCTCATCTGTTCGTGCGTAATCCATGAAGGCAAGATCGTCTTCAATTTTGACACCGCCGGGCACCGTCCGGAACGAGACTGTGCCGTTGAAAAAGTTAATTCGCTTGCGCTTGCCGTCAAGGTTCGACAGGCAATAGTGCCGCAACTCGTCCTGAAACCGGCCTTCCAAGGAAGACAGATCGGTATCAATTTCATCCAGCATCTTTTGGGCTTGCGCCTTGACGCGTATTTTGCGGTTCTGCAATTCAGCGACTTTGGCAAGGTACCATTCGACCTTTTCGGGGGAATCTAGATGAAACCCTTCCGGCTTCTGTTGCTCTTCGTAAGTAGTTGTATCGTCCATGTTTACCTCGTATGCATTGTATCATGCATTCTTTAACAAGGACAAGCGTTGGGCAACTTCTGCCCAGAAATTTATCCGGTATGCGCGACGCGTAAGCAATGCGCGATCCATTGGATTTGAAATGAAACCCAACTCCAGCAAACATGACGGCCCGGTTTTAAAATCAAGTACCGCCAACGATGAATGTTGGCTTTGTGTCTCGTTCTTTACGCCCCGATCTTTGGTGCCAAGAACCTTTATGGCCATAGTCTGGACAAGTGACGCCCATGCAAACGATTGGTTTTCAATGCCGGGGGAAAAACGTGCGTAGGTTTCGGTGCCGTTGGCATACTCGTTGCTTGATGCGTTGCAGTGTATTGAGATGAGGCGAGTACATCCCGCTTCTTCTGCTATATCGTTTCGCAACCATACAGGTGTTACGTCGTTGTCATCATCCCTTGTTAGGAATACATCAATGCCGTGCTGTCCAAGTATCCATTTGCCTGTCAGTGCCCATTGGAGCGTAATGTCAGCCTCATCCAAAAAGCCATGAACTGCACCTGTATCGTAAACCCCGCTCGTTCTGTTGCCAAACCCATGACCCGCGTCAATGCATACTTTCACAACTTTCCTCCAAATTGGGGCATTGCTCCCAAGTGTTTGCAGATCGCGTTTGCCCCTTCAGTCCAATCGCGACAAACAATATACGAATAGGTGCCGGCTACGCGATCTCGAAACCATTTCTGTTCCGGCGACAGAACGCCCTTGGATGCTTTCATTTCGATGAACATACCGGCAGACCCGTCAACGCCCGGTATTGGCAGAAACAAGTCAGGAACGCCTTTCAGCATTCCTGATCGCTTTGCCTTGATTGCTATGCCGTATGGAAGTTTGACTCCATTCAAACTGCTATGGAGTAAAGCCAGATCTGGCATCATGCGTTCATGCAACCGCGCCCATGTAACCAACGCTACCTGTTCGCGTTCCTCGGGGTTGTCCCTGCGTCCTACATTCGGCTTTTGAACTCGTCCCATCCGTTCCGCTCCCTGTTGTCTATTAGAAATTGCGCGCGTTCGGCGACAAAACTCCATGCCTCGGGCGCGGTCATCATACGCCGAATTTCCATTCCAACTATCATTGATTTTTGAATCTTGAACATTGGTATGCCATGCGGTCTAGGCAATTTGGATTCTTCCATCCAATTGATGGATAGTTTCTTTCCGATCCAAGGACGTTCAGGGTTCAGGGGGATTCTGTCTCGTATTTCTGGATTTTCAGTCAAAACAATAATGCATTCCTTGCCCATTGGAAGCATTTGTTCGACGCGCGTCAAGATGTGTACAAGTTTTGATTCTGCCCATTTATTACGGCTTGCCTGATGATTGTGAATCAGGTTGTAGCGACGCCTTTCCTCTGGTGTGCGCTTGGCCCTAGTTTTGATTGCAGACAATCGTGACTTTTCGCGAAAGTGTTCAGGACGTCGTAGTTTCGCATTTTGATGGTAGATGCGGTGTTTTTCCTGTTTGCATTTCCGGCACCGATTCTCAAATCCTGTTCGCGTCAAACGATTTCGTACAAGTAGTTCTTGTGGCAACAATTGATTGCAGATCGTGCAAGTCTGATATTCCATGAACAAAGAGTAGGATATCGAACCTACAAATGCAAGGCGGGGAAGCCCAATTCTGGACTCCCCCGCCTTGCCCTACCTAATCGAAAATGTAAGTCCGACTAGGTAGCCCTTTTTCCTTTTTCCCGCCAATATCGGCAATGTGCTTGTAAATGGTTGGCAATCTTATTCCTACCGAAAGCAACGCATCGAATGCGGGTTGCAAATCAACCGCTCCGCTCTTGCCTGTTACAAAATTTCGCAGGTAGGTATCGGTATAGATTGCTTGCGTAGTACCAGACAATGCCGTCCTTGCGTCAACTACAGGGGGCAACGGCATGATGGTAGGTACCAGCATCTTGTTTTCCCGCTTGAGCCTCAATAGGTTTACAGCCTCTACCAGCGATTCCTTCCTCCAGCCCTTGGAATTGAACCAGCCCATGATCCAGCGGTACGGCTGTGGCCCATGCTTCGTAATGATGTTGTGCAAGGATTTGCAGACAAATTGGTATTTCGTCAACTTGGACTTGCGTGGCATACAGGCATCGTAAGCCTCGTACATCATCAATTCAGGGGATTGAACGGCTTGGACAACTACCGGCTTTGGTACCTCTAGTTCAATATGTTCTGGATGTCCAAATTCGATACCGGCGATATTCTGATTCGGCGGGAACGCGCTTCTGGCAATTCCGGCAGAAATCTTAGCCATTGCTTCGCGAACCCGCGAAAGTTCGAGAAATACATTGCCGATTTCGGGAAAGACGTTTCCGTATTCCCAATACAACGTCTTCTCGGCATTGGTCAAACAAACTGGTGCTTCAGGCATAATGTCCCCTTTCAGAAGACCGGATCGAAATAGTATCGCGACGTCTTGCTATGCTTTGTGGATTCGATATAAGCGCGGTCAAACGCCTCCTCTAGGATTGTGGTATCGAACGCCCATCGCTTGTAGCCTTCTTCTACGCGTTTGAAATATGCCGGATCTGGCAACTCCGGCTCGTCGTCGTTCTTGACGTAAATCATTACGTCCTTGCCGGGTTTCCAAGTAGCAATTTCCCGGCGGTAGGAGCCAAATCTGGAAAGCCGATCCTTGGAATTGACCCCCTCGTAGCGATCAAGTCGCATCAAGTCGTTGTGACTGATTTCCCATATGACAATCGGGACGACCGAACGCTTGTCTTGGACTACGGTGCAGACCCTAGCAAATTCCAGACGGTGTTGTTTCAGTACAGTCTTGGCGTGGAATTTTGCTGACGGGCAACGATTTGTCATTTGCCTGTGGTTCAGGTTTGAGCCATAGGCAACAACCAATACGGTCTTATGCCACCTCCCCGTCGTAGTCGTAGTAACGCGTACCATTCCAGTCGTAATGCATCGTTTTCCACCTTTCATCGCTTAGTCCGTAACGCATTGGCCGATCAGCGTTGTAACTTGGGCAAGCATAGACAATCGCGTCAACAATGCCCCCAACGCCCTCGTAGCCTACACAATCGCTAGCCAACCGCTTGATGTCGTACCGGTTGTCGTCAATGATTTGAACGCCGGCCAGACTACGGCGGTAAATGCCGTCTTCCCTGTCAAGATGGCAACCTTCCAGCCGGTCTACATGATTGCAAACATCCATGTAGCGAACTGACCAGAGTTCGCCAAAAACATGACTTTTGCAGTCGCTTCTGTTCGGCGCGAGGAACGGAACATTGGGGTTGGTATTGGTCAATGCCCAATTATTGGATGCAAGCCATGCATTGCAGACAAATCTGGCATGGCTTCCCAATACGGGATTGTTCCATCCATCAGAACGCAATGTTCCGTATACCCAAACCGGAACATGGCAATGGCCGGAGCGAACATCCCAACGATCAACAATGCCTTGCCGGGTAATCGGCAGGATCTGTTCCCGATCCATCGGCATACGCTCGTCAATGGCAAACGGGAACTCCAGTTTCGTAATTTGAAAAGTTGGCATCTCTTCCTCCTGTCTCGTAATGAACGCATTGTACCATGCGCTATCTGTTACCGCAAGGGGTATCAGGCATTTCCTGAAAAAATGTCAATCATGCGATCCAGATCCATTTCATTCGGCCATTCGCGCGTAGACGCTTCTTGAGGCAGATGCTCGCGGAACAACTCCTTGACGGCTTGCGGAACCTTTGCATCTTCCAGATTCGACAATCCTGCCAGATTTACAGCCTTGCGGGCCAATTCCTTATATTCGCGCTTGCGGTCGTCTACGGGCTTGCTAGGGGGCTTTGCGGGCGGGTTTTGACGGATCCTATGTACGGGCGCGTCTGCCAACCGTTCCCCTTCGTCGAAATCTTCCAACGCGTAGATTGTTCCGAATCCAGAACCAGCGGCGGCACGACCGATTGCGCCTGTTTCTGCCTTTTCGATGTAGTCTGGAAACCCGCGTTTGTCTTCGTATTTGGTGCCGGTACCTAAAACAATGCCGTTCTTGCGAATGGTCGCACGAAAAATGGCATACCCTTCTTCGACATTGATGGTCAACGCTTCGGTTTCAATGCTGTACTGATCGCTATCATGTTGTGAGCGAATAGCGGCAATTCGACCTGCTACCGGCAAATATGGCTTGCCTTTTAGGTTGATCAAGTAATCGGCAACTTCAAAACTCATTCCTGTTACTCCTTGACCGGAACCGGAACCGGAACCGGTGTCATTGAATAGAAATTCTTCATTTCCAAAACGTCTTCCCGTGACAGGACGATTCGGTGTGGGCCGATCTTGAATCGGCGAATGCGCCCTTCGTCAATGCGTCGGTAGAGAGTCATGTACGAAATGCCAAGGATTTCAATTGCCTCTTTGACCGTGCAATACTGATCTTCCAACGAGGCAATGTGCCTATCTACAATGCTGTTACGAGCCATCTGATTGACCTTTCAGGTATCGGCAAGCCTCTGACAGCCGATCCGTTGATTTCTTCCTACGTTTCATCTTATCGCGTTCTGTCGCATCTGCAAACAACTTCTCCTTTTCGTGTTCGTCGTTTGACTTTTTGATGATGCGGATAGCCTCGCGCGCCTTGTGATCCGGCAGGTGCATCAGGGGTTGCAGGAGGATTCGGTCGAAAACTCCTCCATTGTCCTTCGATGGGAATTCGTCCAACCATTCGGGAATTCCTAATTGTTGGGGGCCGGCCGATTCCAACATGACAGGCGGTTCAGGTGCCGTTACGATCTTGCGTATTTTGGCCTCTTCGCCTGTCAGGTTGCTTGTATCGTCAATCTTCCACGTTTGCCGGATCTTGGCTTTGACTTCGTCCCACGTCGGCCTGAACTTGTTATTGCGGATGAAGAAAAGGATTTGCCACCCCTCCGCACTCCACCCCATGCCGTTGCCCTGCGAAATTTTGATGCCTTTCATTACCAGTGGCTTTAGAATCCCAATGATCTGTCGCCATTGCTCATCGTCTGTGTCATCCCATGCCGGCCCCGGTGCTTTTGCCATGTGTTCTTGAATGGCAATGCAGAACGGTCGCAGGTGATCGTCAATCGGATTCCCCATCAAGGCACCTCACATTTCCTTCCGGCAATGCCGTTTGATCGTAGATTTGATCCCAATCCGGTTGCTCGTCCCAATTTGGTTGTGGTCGCAATTGCCTTAGCAGTCGCTCTTCCGAAAGCCTCCGCGCATCTTCTACGCGCTGATCGGCTTGGCTTAGGGATTTGCGATTCGGTTGCCTTTCCTCCAAGAGGGACGACAGGTTCCGCGCTACGGAACGGACGCTGACCATTGCCGGGTTGTCCCAACGCTCCAATGCATTGCGGGTTGCCAATGCAAATTGCTCCGGTGTAACGCCTCCCTCGTAAACGCCTACGAGAACCGTCTGGTTAGCCTTCAACTCCGCAGGGTTGTAGTTCTCGGAGTTTGCCCTTGGGAACCGAACGGAACGGAATGCGATGAACAGTTTGTCAATGCCTTCCGTCCTTCGCGTCAAAGGTTTTCGTCCGCGTTTTTTCGGTGTTTTTAGTATAGATACGTCAGTATCTATACTATTACTATTTAGTTCAGATGTATTTAGTTCTGGG
>Ga0075472_10000049_pt1 | contig 40397 bp, 54 predicted proteins | sample DEB19_08_DNA_3_FD_77014 | JGI IMG/M metagenome (GOLD analysis project Ga0075472, IMG submission 77014) | Aqueous microbial communities from the Delaware River and Bay under freshwater to marine salinity gradient to study organic matter... | ecosystem: Environmental > Aquatic > Marine > Coastal ...
AACGGAAATGGGCTTTCGTGACGAGATTACCGGGACGCTGGGCGGCTCTACGGCCGTGACGGTGCCCATGCTGTCAGTGGCGTATCCGGCCACCGTTGCAATCGTGCCGGGCAATGGCGACTCCGTGCTCTGCGAGTACAGCGTTGTCGACGGCACCTGGACTGCGTGGGCCAACGGGACGGCAACCTCCGCCAGCGTTGACGTGCTTGACGCGGCGGTGAAAGCGCTGCGCTTTACGCGCACGGCCGGCACCGGAACTGCGTCGGCCTACTCGATCCTGCCGCGTCGCGGGTAAAAATGGCATTCGTTGGTCGCGCCGGCCCGTTCAAGACGCGTGGGCCGTTTCGTGCGATTCGTGCGCCATTTCGAGGGATCGGCGCGTGGGGGAGATACCCCGCGCGCACGAACAGCGTAAGAAACAGCATTGGCGCGGCAGCGGTAGCAGGCGCTCCAGGGACGCTTCCTACAAACTGGGTGGCGGCGACTCCTATTGACGGGCTATCGCGATCTGTCGTTGGTTCTGGCACGGACCCGGTTACCGGATTCGCATATGTTGATTTGAACTGGGCTGGAACATCCGGGACGGCAGGCAACTCAACAGTGTGGGCGCCAGAAGCCGGCAATTTTATTGCGGCGGTTGTCGGACAAGCATGGGCTGCATCGTGCTATGTGTCACTTGTCGGCGGAAGTTTGACAAACGTTACCACGCTCAACTTCAGCATTAGGTTCAACAACAGCGGCGGATCGCAAGTTACCGCGGCCTCAACGTCAATCTTGGGAATAAGTTCGTCAGGGTTGCGCCCTGGCGTCGCTTTGACTGCTGCCGACGCGACAACGGCCTACGTGAATTGTTCGATTGTGGCAAATTTTGCCAACAGCAGCGCCGTCGATTTCACGCTGCGCATCGTCGGCCCGCAAATTGAACGCGGATCGTCCATTACGAGCCATATCGCAACATCAGGATCGGCGGCTTCTCGCGTGGCGGACTTGCTTGTGACGGTGAGTTGACGTGACGATCAAACTCGCTGGCACAAAATTCCGGCTTTCTGACAATTTCACCGTCGACAGCACTAATATTGTCAGCTTGTCCGGCACCGTCGCTGGTATTACGTCCGCGTACGCTTACGGCGCCAAGGGGAACGGGCTCGACGACGATACAGCGGCGCTAAATGCCGCTGCAATGGCGAGCGCTGGGAGTTGTTTGTACGTCCCCGCTGGGACTTACCCGGTAAAAGGGTTTGTTGTCCCCGCAAACACAAAGGTAATTTGCGATCCTGGCACGACATTTGTTCCGTTTGACTCGTCGGATCTGACGTCTGCAAACTTTTGCATTAACTTGGCCGGAGATAATATTGTCTGGTCGGGTGGCACCGTATCCGGGAACGTTTCAACAACATACGGCGCTCCGCCTACGCCGTATTATGGACTTAAGATCCAACAAACAACTGGCGACTCAATACCACAAAACATTACGATTAGAGATTTGACGGTTGTGGGGTGCCGAGAGGGCATATGGGCGATCGGATCGGACGGATTAACGATCGAGAACGTTACCGTCGATCGCTGCTACCAGTGGGGAATGGCATTCCCGGCTCCGTGTACTAAACGTTTACGCGTAGACGGGTTTCGTGCGTATGACACGGGGTTAAACGAAGGGCTGAAGATTGCTTCGCTGTACCAGCAGACGGGTGACGCCTCTGCAGACATTCTGCTAACTAATCTTCATATTGAAGGTTGCGGCGGACTTGATCCAACGTCTTCGAACTGGCAAAACGGGATCGACTGTTTCATTAGCGCGGCGCAGCGGCTAGAAATCAGCAATTTCAATCTTGTCGGCAATTATGGCGGCGGCATTGAGATTAAACGCAATCATGCCCCGGACATTACTCCGAACGAGTACAAAAACGTCCGCATTCAAAACGGTCACATTACTGTTACCGAGGACGGGTGCTCTGGTATTGCGCTAAACATTACAACGCCGTCGCCAACGTCTGCAGATACCGCGCGGCAAGTAGCGATATCAGGCGTGCAGTTTGACTACACAGGAGGAGCTGCTCCGTCGTCGGTAAATGGGATTTCAATGAACGCGTGGACGGACGTTACGATTTCCGACTGCCAGTTCTTTGGGGAGTTTACAAGGGCGATCAACCCTGGCGCTTCGGGATCGTATGACAGCACGCTTCGTCGTGTAACGATTTCTGATTGTGTTGTCAAAGGTGCTACAAACGGATTTTCAATGACGTCCGGGGTTGTGGATCGACTGGTGATCATGGACGGGCACTTCGTGACAAGCGGCGAAGCGGTGATCATTGGTTCGTCAGTTACCGGCTCTGGCATGGCAATTCAAGGCGGTGTGTACGAAAGCTCCGGCGGATCGACGCCTGCAGTCACCATTGGAGGCAATGTCACGGGCTGCGTAATCAGGGGGGCCGACGTTCGCGGGCAGACATATGCAATCCGCTGCAATAACGGCGGCGGAGACGTTCATGACAATCGGTTAACTTCCGCGACAGACGAAGCAATGCGCGTATCTGGCGGGACTTGGAATCAGTTTAAAAACGAGATTTTCGTCGGTTCAACAAAATCCGCATATGTCACGACTGCGGGAACAATCGCGTCGTACATGAATAGTCGCGGCTCGGACACGACTACGCCAACGGTTGCGGCAAAGGTGGGGGAGATCGTGTGGAACTCGACTCCGTCAGCCGGCGGGACGATTGGGTGGGTTTGCACAACTGCTGGAACTTCCCCGACTTGGAAAGCGTTTGGGGCTGTGGCGTCGTGAACGATCCAATCCGTCGAGCCGAGCGTGCTGCGCGTCTGCTGGAGCACGAGTTATTGCGTGAAGCGAGAGAGCACATGCGCGATCAACTCACCAAGGCCATGTGGCAGCGGCACGCGTACACCGACGCCGAGCGGGTGAAGCTCGACGCATACGTCCGCCACTACGCCGAGTTCTTCTCCTGGTTGGAGCGGGTGATCACAGACGGGCGGATCGCAGAGGCTGATCTGCAGGCGAAATCCAAGCTTCGGCAGATTGCCGAGCGAGCAAAGAGGTTCTGACATGCTGAACGCTGTTACTGCTGCCGGCGTGGGCGACACGCTCACCGTCGTCCACGATCAGGAGATCCGCTGGGAGGCGCAACTGATCGGCACGGGCGCGGTGTCCGCGCAGTGGCTGATCGAGTTCGTCAACGGTGGCGGCGACTGGCAGACGTGGCGCACCGAGGGACTGGAAGGCACCGACGAGGTAGCGGGCGCGGGACGGTGGCGTTCGCCGGGCACGCAACTGCGCGCCAACCTGCTGTCGATCACCGGAACCGACGCGGCGCTGAGTGTCACCGCGTACACCTCCCACGGGCCCGTACAGCCGATCGTGTCGCGCGCTGCGGCCTCCGGCATTCGGGCGGCTGACAACGGCCGCACGATCGTCACCAGTGACGCGCAGGCGGCCTCGCTGAACGTCATAGCGCCGATCAACAAGGGGTTCGTCTGCAGCGTCATTCAGGGCGACGCGGGGGCGATCACGATCGCCGGCACAAACGTCACCGTTCACAACCGTCAGTCGCACACCGACACAGCCGGGCAGTACGCCAAGGTGGTGCTAACCGCCACGGCAGACGACGTTGTCGTCCTGTCGGGCGACACGGCGGCCGGCGCTTAATCACGCGGCAAACGCGCCACCGCATGTGACGGGCCTTCGGGCCCGTTTTTCATTGGCGCGGGATATCAAGGCTTCACATGTCAGATTCTGAAGCGACTACGCCGGCCGAGACGGAAGTCGCCTACCACTCCACGGAAGACGCGGCGCAGGCGCTTTTGGCGCGCTGGAACAGCAGGGCTGAAAAGCCGACGGCTGAAGACAGCGAGTCCGAATCGCCCGTGCCGGAAGAGCCCGAGGACGAACCCGTTGCGGAGCAGGCCGACGAGGCTACGGCAGACGCAGCGCAAGAGCAGCCGGGCGAAGTCGAGGATCTGGAGATCGACGTCGCGGGAGACAAGTTCAAGTTCCCAAAGGCGTTGAGCGAACAGGCGCAGAAGATCCAGCAGAAAGTCAAAGACTTGGAAGCTGGCGTCACGCGCAAGTTCCAGGAAGCCGCCGAGATTCGCAAGCAGGCCGAGGCCGAGCGTGAGTACACCCAGTTTGTCGGCAAACTCACCACGCAGCAGACGGACTTGGTTGCGGATCTAAGGGCCACGCAGCGCGAACTCGAGCAATTGAATGGCGTCAACGTCATGCAGTTGCACGAAAGCGATCCCGTGGCCGCGTCGAAGGTGACGGCAAGGCTTGTGCAGTTGCAGGCGGTTCAGCAGCGTATCAACGCCCAGTTGAATCAGTCCGTCGAGCAACTGCGTTCCGCTGAGACTGCGTACCGTCAGCAGATCGCTGAGCGGGGCCAGCAGCAACTCAGCAAGCTGTTGCCGAACCTCACCGACGCCTCCAAGCAGGAACTAGCAAGCTATATCGCCCAGCGCCAACTCACGCCCGAGGGGAAGGCTGCGCTCTGGGACGCGGAGGTTGTTGCGGCGTTTCACGACGCCAAACGCTACCGCGACATGATGGCTGCTAAACCTGCTGCCAAGAAGCCGGCGGAACCGGCAAAGACGCTCCGGCCAGGCACGGCCGCAGCACCGTCAACCAACGCGCGGGCCAAAGCGGACGCACTGAAGGCGAGGGCCTTCAAGACTGGATCTACAGAGGATCTAGCCGCCGCACTGTTCGCGCGTGCGAATCTAAGGAAGTGACATGGCCGCTTCGGCTACCAAGTCTTTCGATCTTGAAGGGATCGCGGAAGACTTCGAGGACATGATTTTTAACATTTCGCCGATGGACACCTGGATGCTGTCCAACGCGAAACGTGTGAAGGTGTCGAACACCACCCACCAGTGGCTCACCGATTCGCTCGCTTCGGCCTCCGCGACGAATGCGCAGATCGAAGGCGACGACGCCACCTACACCACCGCCACCACCGCGACGCTGTACAGCAATCAAACCCAGATTGCGCGCAAGACGATCGAGGTGTCCCGCACGGCGGATACCGTCAAAAAGTACGGTAGGGGTGAAACCTTCGCGTACGAGATGGCGAAGAAAATGAAGGAGATCAAGCGCGACGTTGAGTCGACGCTGCTCTCCAACAACGCGAGCACTGCGGGCTCCGTGCTGACTGCCCGTGTTGCGGCTGGCCTGGCGTCCATGATCGGCGGCCCGCTTGGCGCTGGCAATCGCGTGATCGCTGGCTCGGGCACCACCACCACCGTTCCGGGCTACGCCTCGGGCCAGTGGGCGGCGTCCGTTGACGGCACCGCTGGGGCGCTCACCGCGCTGACTGAAACCCACCTGAAGTCTGCGCTGGAAGCGGCGTGGACTGACGGTGGCGATCCGTCGGTGATTCTGGTGAGCCCGTTCCAGAAGGCGCGTATCGCCACCTTCTCGGGCGCGACTGCGTATGCGGGGTTCTACAACCCGCAGGCGAAGGCCGTCCAGGGTGCGGTGGTGGGCGGTGTCGACGTGTACGTGTCGGACTTCGGCCAGCACAAAGTCATGCTCTCTCGCTACATGCCCACCGGGCGTGTGTTCGCGATTGATCCTGACTACGTCGGCGTGGGTTTCCTCGACAGCTTCAAAGTCGAGCAGCTCGCGAAAACCGGAGACGGCACGAAGGGCATGATCGTCGTGGAGTTCACCACGATCGTTCAGAACCCGGACGCTTCGGCTCAGATCATCGGCCTCAGTACCTCTTGATAAAAGAGTAGCAGACGTATCTCGCGTTCTGAGCATGGATTCGGTAGAATGAATCTTTGCAAGGAGCGCGAGATGCCAATGCCAAATTTGCCGCAGTGGGAAAGAGTTAGCCGATTTTGGGACAAGGTTGATCGGCGCGGGCCGGATGAGTGCTGGCCATGGAAAGCAAAGGCTCAAGTACGCGGGTACGGATCAGACATGATCTGTTTCGGCCGCAGGATGCTTGCGCACCGAATCGCGTGGGTTTTGGCAAATGGCGATTTCCCGCCAGTGCCCGCTGGCCAGCGCGCATGGGTTGTCATGCACAAGTGCGACAACCCGCCATGCTGCAACCCTGCGCATTTGCAGCTAGGCACGTTTGCGGATAACAACCGCGACATGTCAGAGAAGGGCCGCTGGGGAACGCGTGATTTGCCGAAAGGCGAGAAGCACGGAAACGCGCGGCTGACAGACGCGCAGGCGATTGAGATTCGGCAGTCAACTGCCAGCCATGTGGAGTTGGCAGAGAAGTACGGCGTTTCTCCGGGGACGATTGAGTACGTCCGCAGAATTGGGTGGAAGCACCTCAAAGTTCGGGCGCGCAAGCCGGTAAACGGCAAGTCTGTCGCGACGAAGGGCGCTGGCAATCCGAACGCACGGTTGACGGACGACGATATCCGGGCAATCCGAGCAAGTACGGATAAGCCGGGCAAGGTTGCTGAACGATTCGGGATAATTCCTGACTACGTGACGCTGATACGAAAACGGAAGGTTTGGAAACACGTGCAGTAATGCACGCACAGGAAAAGCCGGGGAAACCCGGTTTTTTATTTGTTGAAGACAATCCACACTGAGATTGATCCGCTTACCGGGCTGCGGCGTGACGTGCAGACGGACGGGCGGCACATGCGAGAAGTGACGCAGACGGACGCGTCCAACACGAAGGCGACGCTCAATCACCTGTCGCGCCTGCGATCGAACGAGGACTACGCCAAGTCCGGTATCAAGGAAGGTTGGCACCACGCTGCGACGATCCCCATGGAAGTTGTCGTGGAGTGGATGAACCAGGGCTTCGACGTGTTCAACGCTCACCCGAGCGAGATCATGAAGCGCCTGCGTCAACGTGACTACGAGAAGCTGCGTGCGACTGCCGGCCGAATCTGAGCAGCGACTATTGCAGCGTGCGGCTGCGCTGATCGATACCGATCCGGACGAAGCGCACCGAATCCTGAATGATTTGCTGAACAAGAACCCGGACGACGCGCGGGTGCTGTTCGTGATCTCGCGCCTCTACAGCCACGGGGGGCGGTTCGGTATCGCGCTCCACCTCATGCGCCAGGTGGTGAAACTCGCGCCTCATAAGGACGCGGCGTGGAACGATCTCGGCATGGTGCTTTCCAGCGTGCAGCGGTTCCGGGAGGCGCGGGACGCGTTCCTCGAGGCCGTCAAGCGTGCGCCGAAGGACGCGGGCCACGTTGCGAACGTCGCCATGACGTACCTGGAAGAGTCGGCGTGGCGCAAGGCGCTGCAGTGGGCCGACAAGGCGCTGGCGATCGATCCCGAGTTGACGGGCGCGCAGCAGACGCGTGGGTTTGCGTCGTTGGCGCTGGGCGACTGGGAGGCGGGCTGGAAGGGCTACGATCGTTCGCTGGGCGGCGCCTTCCGAAAAATCATAAAAGTGCGGGACGAGCCCGTGTGGGACGGCCAGCACGTCAACGAACTGTTCGTCTACGGCGAGCAGGGTATCGGCGACGAGATCATGATGGCCTCGTGCGTGCCCGACGCAGCGCGAGACGTAGGCGGGATCGTGCTGGAGTGCGACGAGCGGCTGGAGGGCCTGTTCCGGCGCTCCTTCCCGCAGTGCTCTGTGTACGGCACGCGGCGCTCCAAGGGTACGCCGGCATGGGTGGACGAGCACGCTATCGACGCGGGCTGCGGGATCGGGCAGTTGCCGAAGTTCTACCGGCCTAGCCCGGAGAGTTGTCCCGGTACGCCGTATCTGGTGGCTGATCCGGAGCGCCGCCTGCAATGGCGTGCACTGCTGGACTCGCTGGGCGACAGGCCGAAGATCGGGATCTGCTGGTCCGGTGGCAAGCGCGTCACCAACGCTGCGGGCCGTGCGATCGGGCTGGAGGCGTTTGCGCCGCTCATGGGCGCCGTGGACGCGGACTGGATATCGCTGCAGTACACCAAGGGCACGGAGGCCGAGATCAAGGACTCCGGGTTGCTGGTGCGCCACTGGCCGCGTGCTGTGGCGAGCAATGACTACGACGACGCTGCCGCGCTGGTGGCCGAGTTGGATTGTGTGGTTGGCGTGAATACCGCAGCCATGCACTTGGCGGGCGCGCTGGGCGTGCCTGCGATTGTCCTGGTGCCGAGCAGGGCGCTATGGATTTGGTCTACGCCCGGCGACAAGCCGGGGGACATGCCTTGGTATCGATCGGTGCGCAAGTTCGAGCAGCGCGCGGACGAGCCATGGGCCAAGACAATCCAGAGGCTCGTCCGTGATCCCCAACATTTATATCGGTTTCGATCAAAGAGAAGCGGCTGCGTTTCACGTCTGCGCGCAGAGCATTATCGAGAAGAGCAGCATTCCAGTGGCGATCAAGCCGCTGACGCTGTCGTCGCTGAGTTGGTTCCCGAACCACTCTAACGGCACCAACCAGTTCATTACCTCCCGGTACCTGATTCCGGCGCTGGAGGACTTCACGGGCTGGGCCATGTTCATCGACTCGGACGTTCTGTTCCGAGAGGACATGGCGAAGGTGTGGGCACTGCGAGACGACAGGTATGCGGCGCAGGTGGTGAAGCACGACTACCGCACGCATTCCCGCCGCAAGTATGTCGGTAGTCCGATCGAGAACGACAACCTGGATTACCCGCGCAAGAACTGGAGCAGCGTAATGCTGCTGAACTGCGGGCACCCGGATATGCGCCGGCTTACGCCGGCATATGTTGCGCGCAACACCTCGCAGCACTTGCACAGGTTTGAGTGGCTGGAGGATCAGTTGATCGGCGAGTTGCCGATCGATCTGAACCACCTCGTCGGCGAGTACCCCATGCGCGACACGGCAAAGATCGCGCACTACACGTTGGGCGTTCCAGGGTTTGCGAACTACGTCGACTGCGAGCATTCGCGCGAGTGGCACCAGACGCTGCTGCGTGCGAACGAGATCGTCGGCGAAGATCCGAAGGACATGATCAAGCGTGCGCAGGTGCGTGCGTGACGCGCGGGGTGACGTTTCGGGCCTGGGACGAGCGGTGGGCGTCCACGCGTTACCGGGCGCTGATCCCGCAGGCCGAGTTGGAGCGCGTCGGTATCCAGCAGGGGCGGGACGTGCTGGTAATCGGGAAACACAAGTGGAACTGGGACACCGAGACGGCTGGCTACAAGCGTGTCGTCTACGACGTCTGCGACAGTCATTGGCACGACGACTGGCGAGACGAGGTAGTCGGCAATTGCCAGCGTGCGGACGCGGTGACGTGCAACTCCCGGGCCATGGCGGCTGAGATCAAAGAGCACACGGGCCGGGACGCGTGGGTGATTCCTGATCCCTACGAGTCGCCGCAGGGCGAGCCGCGCGTGCATGACAAGCTGCTGTGGTTCGGCTTTCACTGGAACGCGGAAGCGCTCATGCCGTGGCTGGAGCGGCTGATCGGGCGGGACATTACCCTCGTCACCGACGTCGAGCATGAATGCGAACTGCGCCCCGGCATGCGTGCCGTGCCCTGGTCCCCTGCAAACATGCGCGATCAGTTCCAGCGCGCCGGGCTGGTGATCCTGCCAACGGACTACCGCCCGACAGCAAAGAGCGGCAACAGGGCGATCGAGTCGATCCGTAGCGGCCTGTATCCGATCTGCGGGCCGTTGCCTGCCTACGCTGATCTAGGCGTGTGGATCGGCGATATCGCAGAGGGCGTCGACTGGGCGCTGTCTCGTCCCGACGAGGCGGTGCAGCGAATCCGCGCCGCGCAGCAATACATAGCAACCGAATACGCACCGCATGTCGTGGCACGACGCTGGATCGACATGCTGGCGCACCTCTGAGGGCCGACTGTGTCGATCAGCACCTATCTCGATCTGAAGACTGCGGTGGCGGACTACCTCCAGCGCAGCGATCTGACGTCCTTTATACCGACGTTCATTGAACTCGCGACGGTGCGCCTGTCGGACGAACTGCGCACTCCCGAAATGGAGGCGGTGGCGACGACGACGATCACCGGAGAGTGGACGGCGCTGCCGATCAACTTCCGCGCAATCAAGCTCTTCGAGGCCGGCGGCAAGGTGCTGGAGTACGCAACGCCGTGGCAGTTGCAGAAGCTTGTGCAGGCAAGCGCAACGCCAACCGTGCCCGTCTACACAATCCAGGACATGCAGTTCCGCGTGTATCCGTTCCCCACCAGCACCACTGTCGAACTGACGTACTACGCGTCGATCCCGGCAATGTCTGTCTCGACGGACACGAACTGGCTGCTGACGAAGAGGCCGGACGTCTACCTGCAGGCGTCGTTGGCGCAAGCGCGGCTCTTCCTGCACGACGACGAGCGGCTAGCTGCGGCTGAAGCGTTCACAGACAAGTACATAGCCGAGGCGAACCGTGCTGCGCGACGGATTGGCGTCGGCTCGGCGCCGCTTGCGGTTCGCGCGGGGTAACACATGACACTAGCGATATCGCCGCTTGCGTTCAAGAAAGCGGTGGGCCTTGCCATGGATCGCGCACCAGGCGGCACGAAACGCATGGTTGGCTATGCGGCACTGGCGGCCGGGATCGGCCAGCGCTACGAGATCCGCCTGCTGCTGGGCGGTGTCGTGCAGGCGACGTACACCATGTCGGGCTCGATTCCTTACTCGCTGTCCACGGGTTTGGCGCCTACGGCGGCGCAGATCGCGTCGATTGCGCAGTCGGGCGATATCGACGTCAGCAGCGGCACCTGGACGGTTGAGATCGCGAGCACCGTCAATGCGGGTTACGTGATCAGCGGGACGCTGGGCGTATCCAGCACCGACTTCACCTTCTCCGGCGCGACTGCTCCGACAACGCCCGAGGCCACCGATATCGGGCCTGTCGGGCAGGTGGCGGCGGATTGGGTGCGCACGTTTACCGAGGAGTTCGACGGAGGCTCGCTGGATTCGTCGAAGTGGATTGACGAGATCTGGTACGGCGACGATTACAACGACGGCTCAGTCACCAACTACGACGTCAACGACAGCAGCAACTCCTGCCTGCGGATCTGGCCGGCCACCAATAGCAGCAATCAGTGGTTTTTCCGCACGATCAATACGGACACGAAGTTCGAGCAGCAGTACGGTTTCTTTGAAGCCCGCATGAAGCTCCCTGTCGGCAAAGGCGTGTGGCCTGCGTTCTGGCTCTTCTCGCATACGGGCGGAATCAACACCGAGATCGACGTCATGGAGGCCTACAACGGCGGCGCCTCGGGCGGGTGGAGCACGGACGCGTATCAGCCGAACAATTTCGGCGCCTCCATGCACTACCCGAACGTTCTCGGCTCGCAGGGCCCGTACAAGCTGACGGAGTTTCAGTCCGCGCAGCGCCTTGATACGGACTTTCACACCTACGGCGTGAAATGGACGGCGACGACGATCAGCTTCTTTTTTGACGGGCAACTCTTGGTTGAGCGTGCCTTTGCGATCCCTCACCCCATGTTCATTTTGCTGGACATTTGGTACGGCAGCGCGGCCGGCACTCCGAACACAACCGACACGCCTCGCGGAGCAAGCAACTCGCTCATTGTTGACTACGTCCGCGTTTGGGAGGCTGCGTAATGGCGCTCAGTATCGGCACGATCAGCCTGCTGCTGGACTCTGCGCTGGACTCGGGCGCCTATACGCACGTCGTCGGGATCGACTGCGGAGGCAGTGGAGCGATCGGCGCGGACGGCGTCACTTATCTTGCGGATCGGCACTACTCGGGCGGGTACACCGCTTCCACGTCGTCGGCCATTGCGAACACGGTAGACGACTTCCTGTATCGAACCGAGCGGTGGGGCGAATGTGTGTACACGATCCCGCTCGCCATGGGCGTGTACCGCGTGCGCGTGCTGCTGGCGGAAATCTACGATCAGATCACGGCCACTGGACAGCGCGTGTTCACGATCAAGTTCCAGCCTGGCACGCTGGATGAGGTAAGCGTTTCAAGCATTGATCAGTTCGCGCTCGCAGGGTTTGCTGCGGCTACCGAGATCGTGCGCGACATTGTGGTGGGCAGCAACGGCCAGCTCGTCATTCAGACAATCGCGCAGACGCAGCAACCAGCCCTGAAGGGCATAGTCGTTCAATCCAATGCGGGGGGCGTGTACAACCCGTCGTCGCCCACGCTGCCGTCGATACCTAGCGCACCGGCCACCGAGTCGTCTGTGCTGCGCACTACGCAGTTCGTGATCCCGCCGGAGTTTGTCGGGATTCACTGCTACACGGTGCCGTACGACGTGCGCGGCTATCACGCGTGGGGCACTGCGACGCCTCCGACGTTCGCCTACGGTATCCGGCGCTCGATCAACTACGACGGCTGCTTTTGGTACGACATTCACAAGGGCTCGAGTTCGTCGAACTGGGTGTGGGACGACTTGGACGACTTGGTGGATCACACATACAGCAAGGGAGCGCAGTTCATGTACTCCATGCTGTACACCCCCGCCCACCTGGCCTCGTTGCCGAGTTTCCCGTCACCGGCGCCGAACTGGCTGGGCTCGACGTCCATGCCCAACAACCTCACCGAGGTGGCCGCGTTCATTACCGCGCTGGTGACGCGCTACAACACGGGCGGTGTGCGCAAGCTTCATGCGATTGAAGTCTGGAATGAGCCCGCGATCAACGGTGAGGACTACCTCGCCAGTGTGAACGTCAAGCCGTACTGGATCGGAAGCGTGTCAGGCAATGACGGCACGAAGCAGGAGCAGCGGCTGAACGATCTTGCGCTGCTGCACAAGACGATCGCGGTGGCGGCGAAGGCGGCCGATCCTGGTATCAAGATCGTCGGCCCCGGCTGGAGTCCCGGAGGTTCTGCAGAGGTGTCGTCCTACTGGACGGGCTACTACAACCGCACGATCAGCACGGGCGGCACGCCGCTGCAGTACACCGATATCTTCGCGTGTCACCCCTATACAGGAGGCGGCACGACGGGCTCGGGCTCCGCGTCTGCGTCGCTGATCTGGGTGACTATGAACGCCTACAACACATGCCGCAACGCGGTGGACTCCTCCAAGCCGCTGTGGGGCACGGAGTGTGGCAACGAGGGCACGAGCGTCACCTACGCGCAGCAGGCGACGGTGATCAAGCGCAAGGCGCTCCTGGCCGCCGCTGCGGGCATGGCGAGCGTTCACTGGTACGCCTACGAGGACGATCAGTATCTTGGCACGCCGTATACGGAGACGGCGACGAGTAACGCGCTGGCAGCGCTGACGACTTCCATGGTGGGCAAGACAATGACGCGGTGCTCGATCCTGGTCGACGGCACAGTCTGGTCCGCGTACTCCGACGGCACCGAGTTTCGGGAATAAGCCATGCCAGCAGCCGCACACAAGTCGTCAACCGTTGAGACGGGGAGCAGCACTGATCCGGCCGTCACGATCGGGGCCGCAGCAGACGGCGACACCAAGGTTCTTGTCCTGTTCGCTCGCTCCACCTCGCACTCGGTAACGCTGTCAGCCACGCCTGCCGGCTACACGGAGCGCGCGGCATGGGCGGAGTGGGACGACGGGGACAGCTATGTTGCCGTCTACAGCAAGGCGGTGACGACAACCGAGACGTCTGCCTCTGTCGGGTTCACGCTTTCCGCGTCCTGCAAGTGGGCGATTGCAGGATTCGTTGCGACGGGTGATTGGGACGCAATCGCTGCCGAGTCTGCAGGACGTATCAGCTACGGCACTAGCGCAGCTGCCGGGACTGTTAACGCAAGCGAAGCGAACACGATCCTGTTCAACGCGATCTGCGCCGTCGACTGGCGGAAGTTTGAGCCGCCTGGTGGAACCACCGAGACGAACGACGTTCAGGACTCGTCGCTGGAGATCTCGATTGCCACCGGGCATGAGTCTGTTGCGGCGGCCGGGGCAACGGGCACGCGCACCTGGACGTTCCGAAGCGGCGACGATCCGAACACGCTAAATGCTGCCGTTGGCCGCAGCGCGGCATTCACGATCAAGGCAACGACGTCTGGCGAGACGGACGCGCTCCTGGACGGAAGCGCCACGTTCCAGTCTGCGTCGTACACCTACGAAACCACTTCGATCACCGCCACGCCTTCGTCGTTCTCTGTAGACGTGGGCGCGTCTTCCTCGACGGTGACGTTGACGGATCAGAACTCGCTGGCGGTAGAGGGCGCGTCGTGGACGAGCTCCGCGCCGTCCGTGTGCTCGATCAGCGCGGCAAGTGACTCCAGCGGGCAGGCGACGGTGACGTTTGGTATCGCGGGCACGGCGACGCTGACTGCGAGTTATGACGACGGCATGTCGTCTGAGACGACGCGCACGGTGGCCGTGACGGTAACTGCGCCCACGACGCCCGTCACCCCGACGACGCCTCCGACGGTGACGCCCGAGCCGGTGGACGGCACCTGGACGCGCGTGCCGAGGGACGCCGAGGTGTGGATCAGGATTCCGAGGGACTCATGACGCCGAACACTGCATTACAGGCGTGGCTGCCGGACATGCCGCCGACGACGCCCGGCGCGATCACCGAGATCGAGAACCTGCTCCCGACGTCGCGGGGTTACGCGCCGGACGGGGCCGCAGCGATCGGTGCGCTGTACAACGACACCGCGTTTCCGGACCGCTGCTGGGCGGCCTCGCTGGTAAAGGGCGCCAGCCTGACACCCGTCATGCTGGTGACGACGCTAAACAAGATTTACAAGGTGGTGGGCAACACGCCTACGGACATTAGCCGCAGCGGGACGGCGTACACCGCGTTCAGCGTCTACGGCAACTGGCAGTTTGCGGCGCTGGGCGACGACATTATCGCGGCCAGCAAGAAGAACACGCTTCAGATCACGTCCAACGTCTACACGACGGCGTTCGCCGACGTCACCAGCGGGCCGAAGGCGCGGACGATCGCGTCACAGTCGGACTTCATTATGCTGGGCGATACGGCCGACGAGTCGGGCTGGCCTTACGCAGACGGCTGGTGGTGCTCGGCGTTAGGCGACGCAACAGACTGGACGCCGGACGTCGCTACGCAATGCGCGCGGGGGCGCCTCACGCAGACGCCTGGCGGGATCATTCGTGTCATTGCGTACCAGAACGATCTGATCTTCTTCAAGGAGACGTCCGTCATTCGCGCGTCGTATGTCGGCGCACCGCAGATATGGGCGTTCACCGTACTGAGCACGAACGTCGGACTGTGCGGGATCTCGGCCGTCACCGAAATGAACGGCGTGCTGTACTGGTGCGGCAGGGACGGCTTTTACCGATTCGACGGTGCGTCGATACAGAAGATCGGGAGTGCTCCGTGGCGGTGGCTGACGGAACGCAGCTACAACTTGCTATATGCCAACTACACGACGGCGGTGACTGATCCGTATCGCAACGTCGTGCGGTTCTTCTACGTCGAGAAGGCCGTGTATCTGCCCGGCGGGCACGACGTCGCGCTGTCGGGCGGCGTGGCGTACCACCCGGAAACCGATCGGTGGGGACGCTTCTCAAGCACGGCGGCGTGCGCGGCGACGAATCATTACGAGTTCTTCAGCGGGCTCGACTATGTGTCGCTGGTGCTCTCGTATGACGTCCCGATCATTGTCGATCTGACGGACGCCAAGATCAAAACCTTCAGAGGCACGCCGCTGTACTCGAGCTTCACGACGGGCGACGTCGGCGACGACGAGCAGGCGTCGGTGCTGCGTGGGGTGCGTACCCGTTTCTACATGGCGCCGACGACAAGCAGCGCCACGCACTACCACCGCATGACGCTGGACGCTACGCCGACGACGGGCGATACGGCGGTGCGCACGGACGGCAAGTACGACTTCACGCAATCGGCCAGGTGGCACCGTATCAAGTTCGGGCAGACGGGCCCGTATGAGTTCGGCGGCTTCAGCGTTGACGCCTCGCAAGGTGGCAAGCGGTGAGCAAGGTAACCGTTGACGGGCGGCTCCGCACGGAGTCCGTAGAACTGAAGCGCCTGTTGCGGGAAATAGCGAGCGTGGTGAACGTGCTGGCCGGCCGCGTGTTCACCGGGGCGGGATCGCCCGAGGGAATCGTAGCGGCGGACATTGGATCGCTGTACCTGCGCACGGACGGCAGCACGTCCACGACGCTGTACGTCAAGACGGCGGACGCAGGCTTGGCAACGGGGTGGACTGCAAAATGATCGGAGTGAGTTATGAGTGACTTTGGCGGCGGCAATAACGAGATTCCTCTCGATCCCTACGCGGACAGTCGGCAGTGGCTGCCCGACGGATCGAGCCAGCTTGTCGATCCTTTCACGGGATTCGTGACGATCGACTCGCCGCAAATGAACGGGCCCTACGGTGGGTATCAGCGGCAGACGTTTGATCAAGCGGGCAACCTGATCAACAATCAGTGGATAGACACGCCCCGGCATACGGCGTGGGATTCGTTCAAAGGCGCTGCGCTGACGCTTGGTCTGCCAGCGCTAGGCATGAACGCGGCTGCGGCGCTCGGCGGCGCAGGGGCGGGCGCTCCAAGCGCGGCAGGCATGGCCGGCAGCGTTACGTCTCCCGAGGCGTTGCAAGCGCTTGGAATGAACGCTGCCACTCCGGGCGCGGTTGCTTCTGCTGACGCGCTCGGTGCTGGTAGCGGCGTGGCGGGTGCAGCAGGCGCTGCGGGCGCCGCTGGTGCGGCAGGCGCTGGTGGAGCGGGAGCCGGCACGGGCGCGGGTACAGCGGCTGCTACGGGCGCTGCGGGCGCGCTGCCGCGTCTTGCCGACGGAAGCCTCGACTGGGCGAAGCTCGCCTCCAACCCCGCGCTATGGGCTGCGGCGCTAGGCGCTGGTGCAGCGATCGCGGGCAACGGCGATATCTCCAGCAGCACCTCGTCGACTGGCAACTCCGCCATGTCGGGCTCTGCGACGGGCGGGCTCACCGGCAGTAGCAACACGGCCTCCTCCCAGTCGCTCGCGCCGTGGTTGCAGGGCTACGCGCAGGACTACGTCGGGCGCGCACAGAACCTGCTCAACCAGGGCACGTCCAACGGGTTCCGAGATACCGCTGGCGGGCTTCTGAGTCAGTACGCCACGCAGGGATCGCCGCTGGTGAACGCGGGCATGCAGCAGCAGCAGGACGTGATCTCGGGGCGGTATCTCAACTCCAATCCGTACCTGGACAACGTCGCCAAGTCGATCACCGATCGCATGGGCGAGGGCTATGCAACGGGTACTCGAGCGAACCTGACGAGCGCGTTCAACCGAAGCGGGGGCGATCCGCGCTACTCGTCGGCGTACGGACAGACGGTGGGCAACGCCGATCGGGCGTTCGCTGATTCGCTCGGCTCCACAATGTCGAACCTGTACGCCAACAACTACAACACCGAGCGTGCGGCACAGAACGCGGCGGCGCAGGGCTCCACGAACCTTGCGGGCTTCGGCGTCAACAACGCGCTGAATCTCGGCACGTTTGGCACGCAGCAGCAACTCCTGCCGTGGCAGCAGCTTTCCATGTACGGCAATGCGATCAACCCGTCGTTCGGTTCGCAAAGCACCGGCACGGCGAACAACACGCAAAACAACTGGGCCAACACGGCGCAGAACACCAACGCCAACACCACCGGCACGAACACGATCTCCGCGCCGAACAACTGGATGGCGGGGGCGGGCGGTGCTGCGGCAGCCGCTGGTTTGTGGCGTCAACTCTTTGGGGCCTGACATGGCTGGACTTCTGTCGAACGATTACTCGCCCGATCCTGTTGCGCAGGGCCTGCTCGGGCTGGGAGCCGCACTTATGACGCCCCGCGCGCTGGGTGGCGGCATGGGCCCCGGCCTGCTCGCCTTCAACCAGCAGGCCATGCAGGCGCAGCAAATGCGGCGGCAAATGGAACAGGACGCGCTGCGGCAAAGGCTGATCGACGCCCAGTTGCAAGAGACGCTTGCGCAAGCAGACGAGCGCAAGATCAACGCCGAAAAGCAACGTCGAGCCGTTCAACTGCAGGACGAGTTTTGGCAGAAGCTTGGATCGTCCGGGCGCGACTCTGTTGTCGCTCAGACGGGCGGACTTGCTCCAACACAGGCGAACGCCGACGCCATGTCGCAGCCAATGAAAATCACGCCGGAACTGGTGGCGTATGCATTGCGGGCGGGCATTGATCCGGCGAAGCTTCAGCAGATATCGGAGTCGAGGAACTGGGGCCGGGACAAGGTTGCAGGCACGGTTGAAACCACCGACGCGCAGGGACGCCCCGTCACGCGTATGCGCACCGACTACGGCGACTTCATTGGCGCGGCCATGCCAAAGCCGTACGAGAAGAAGTTCCAGGACACGGGCGGCTCGATTGGCGTGCTCGATCCGTACACGGCATCGCTAGACGGCACGATCGGCAAAACCATGACGCCGGGCGAAGTCGCCAGCAATCAAGTCGCGCTGGGGCAATTGGGCGTGGCGCGCGGCAATCTCGGCGTCGCGCAGGAGCGACTGGCGTTCGACAAGGCGGGCGGCGCAGACGGTGGCGTGCAATACATGAACACGCCCGCCGGGATTGTCGCGGTGCCGAAGAAGCCTGGCATGGGCGCCGCACCCGCAGGCCAGTACGTTATCGGCCCCGACGGTATGCCGCTTGGCGGCGATCCGCAGACTGGGCCGCAGGCACGCGTGCGGGACGCCAGGGACGCGCTGACGATCATTTCCGAGGCCGAGAAGCTCCTTCCGAAAGCGACGGGCAGCTATCTGGGCGTCGGCGCGGATATGTTGGCGCAAGGCTTTGGCGCTTCGACTCAAGGCGCGCAGGCGGCAGCACAGTTGAAGGTGCTCTCCGGATCGCTGGTGTCGAAGATGCCGAAGATGAGCGGGCCGCAGTCCGACAAGGACGTCGCCATGTACCGGGAAATGGCGGGCCAGATCGGCGACGCGACGCTGCCGGTGTCGACTCGCATGGCAGCGCTGAAGACACTGCGCGGCTTGCAAGAGAAGTACGCAGGAATTCAACCGCCTGCGCCGCAGGAGCCTGCAAAGCAAAGCGCTCCTACGCAAAGTAACGCGCCGACGTTCAGCAATCTGCCCGCGCCCAACCAGTACCGAGGCAAGACTGTCCGGGACACGTTGACGGGCGACGTGTATATCAGCAACGGCATGGCATGGGTGAAGCAATGAGCCGCTTCGTGCTGGTGGACGAGGGCGATCCGTCGAAACGGTTCGTCCTGCAGGAAGAATCTGCAGCGCCTCCGAAGGAAGCCGTGCAGTCGCTAGGCGAGGCGCTTGCAGGCATTCCGCGACAACTTGGACTGACTGCTCGAGCCGGCCTGCAGGGTGCGGGCGGCATGATTGGAATGCTGTCCGATCCGATCGCCGCCGCAGCGAACCTCACGGGCCTGCCAAAGTATCTGACGGGATCGAACATTCCGTTCGCGCGCGACACCATGAAAGGTGTCTCCGACGCCGTCGGCCTGCCGACTCCGCAGACGCCTACCGAGCGCGTTGCCGGACAGACGGCGGAAATGATGGCGGGCGTTGGTGGCGGACTGGGGGCCGGGCGCCTGCTCTCCAGTGTTGGAGGGCCGGTAGCGCAGCAGATAGGCGCTGCCATGACGCAGGCCCCGCGTGAGCAGCTGGGCGCGGCGATCGGTGGCGGCGTTGCTGGCGGTTCCGCGCGAGAGGGCGGAAGCGGCCCCGGCGGCGAGTTCGCTGCGTCGCTGCTGGGCTCCGTCGTGGGCGGCATGGCCCCTGCTGGCATTGATCGGGTGTCGCAGAACGTCTCGCGGCTGATCGCCCCGCGGCTGACGCCGGAACAGATCGACGTCAACCTTTCTCGCGCGCTTGCGAACCAGGGTGTCGACTGGGCCGCGCTGCCGCCGAACGTGCAGGCGTCGTTGCGCAATGAGTTGGGCGCGGCCATGCAGACGGGCGATCAGATCAACCCGGAGGCGCTGCGTCGTCTTGCCGACTATCGGACGGTAGGGGCCACGCCAACACGGGGACGAGTAACGCTTGATCCGGTGCAAGTCACTCGCGAGAAGAACCTTGCCAAGATGGCAGCCAACAGCGGGCAGTCGGAACTCTACGGGCTGCCGGCGCTGGAGAATCAGAACAACAAGGTGCTGATTGACGCGCTGAACGGCGTGCGCGGCGAGCCGATCGACATTTCCAGCGCGGGCGGTTCTGCGCTTAACACGATCCTTGGCAAGGACACGGGCTACGCGACAAAAGAGAACGCGCTGTATCGGGCCGCGCGCGAGTCTGCTGGCAGGAACATTCCGCTGGATCGCGAGCAGTTCGTATACGGGGCCTACCAAAACCTTGCCAAAGAAAACAAGGGTGCGTTCCTGCCGGACAACATCAATACCTTGCTGGAGAACATTCGCAACGGCGTGATCAAGAAGGGCGGCGCGGAGTACCCCGTCCCGTTTGACGTTGACACGATCGACGCGCTCAAGACGACGCTTGCCAAGGCAACGCGCGCGAGCAAGGACGGCAACGAGCGAGCAGCACTCGCGATCGTGCGCAACGCGCTGGAAAGCGCCCAGCCCGCTGCCAATCCGATTAAGACGGCGTTCGGAGGCCAGCAGGTTGCAACGGCGGCGCAGGGGGCGCAGCTTGCTGCGGCTGATACGTTGCCTGCGGACGCCATGAAAGCGTTCGACGCAGCCCGTGCTGTGGCGCGTGAGCGCAGGACGTGGCAGGAATCTTCCAAGGCCGTGCAGGCGGCCATTGACGGTGCGGAGCCGGATCAGTTCATCCAGAAGTTCCTGCTGTCGAACCAAGCGACCGCCGCTGACGCAAAATCGCTGGCGCAAGAGTTGACCCAAAGCCCAGCGGCGAAGGACGCCGTGCGCCGATCGATTGTTGAGCACTTGAAAGACAAGGCGCTGAACAAGGCCGCCGACGAGGTGGGCAAATTCAGCCAGTCTGGGTACAACAAGGCGCTGGACGATCTACGCAAGAAGCTGCCGTCGTTCTTCTCGGCCGACGAGATTGCGAAGTTGCAGGCCGCTGGAAGGGTGGCGAGTTACGAGCAGTTCCAACCCGTCGGCTCTGCGGTGAACAACAGCAACTCCGGAGCCCTGGTGCTGGGCCGAGCGCTAGACGGGATCGTCGGGTTGGCTAAGTTCATTCCGGGCGGGCGGGCGCTGGTGGCTGATCCGTTGCAACAGGTGCAGGTTCGGATCGGATCGAGCGCCGCGCAAAACGTGCTGCCTGGGTTGCTGGCGCCGCGTCAGACGCCCGTATTGACAGGCAGCGCACTTCTGCCGGCCGCGTACTCGGCGGGCCTACTTACGGCGCCGTAGCCAGTCGATTAGCGCAAGCACGATCAGCCCGGCAATCCAGCCGAGCGTCGTCGGGTTCCATTCCATTTCCCCACCCTAACACGCCACCGAACAAGACGAAAGGAAGCGGGCGTCATGCCAACCGAGAGCGCGGAGAAAAGGTGGGAGCCTAGGATATGGACCGTCGCGCAGACTTTGCTGGTGGCCATCATGCTCTGGATGGGTAGCACCCTGCTGGACATGCGGGAGACGCTGGCCCGACTGGACGAGCGAATCAGCCAGGTGCTCGCCTCCCAGCGCATTGCTACAGACGCCCAGTCGATCCGCGATCGGCTGCAAGAAGATCGTCTGAACGCGATCTCGGACAGCAACAAGGACATCCGCATTCGAGTGGATCGGCTGGAGCGCGGTGGGAAGTGATCGAGTCCGCGCTGTGGGCCGCCCTGTGGATCGTGATCGTCCTGTTCGGCTGGTGGGTGATTCTGATCGCCGCGTTCCTGTTCGACTGGTCCGCGCGCAGGGCGTGGATCGCTATGCTGCTCGCTGCCTTGGCCGCCGCGAAGCTTTGGTGGGATAAGCGGTGAACAAGAATCTTCAACGGGGTTCGACGTGACAGTGGATCAGCAGGAGCGATTGCGTACCGTCGAGTCGTCAATCAGCGAGATAAAGGTGCGACAGACGCAGATGGAAGATCTGCTCGAGCAGCAAATGCTGACGACTCGACAGATCAAGGCTGATACTGAGTTGATCGTCGAGCTCATCCGTGGCGCGAACGTCTTGGCTCGAATCGCGAAATGGCTCACGGTCGTCGTCGGCGGCTATTTGGCCGGCAAAGGCATGAAGTGGTGGTAGGCGTTTCCGAGTCCACGCTTGCGCTGATCCGCCGGTTTGAGGGACTGCGCCTCGCTGCGTACCAGGATTCGGCCGGCGTCTGGACGATCGGGTATGGAACGACGCAGTACCGCAACGGCGACAAGGTGCGGCCCGGCGATCGGATCACCGAGGACGAGGCCGACGCAATCCTGCGTGAGCAATTGGCCGAGTGCGCCAACGCCGTGCGATTGCTTGTCAAAGTACCGCTCAGTCCGCAGCAGTTCGACTCCCTTGTTTCCTGGACTTATAACCTTGGCGCGGGAGCCCTGCGCGAGAGCACGCTGCTCAAGCGGCTAAACACCGGGGACTACGCTGGCGCTGCCAACGAAATGCTTCGGTGGGTGAACGCAGGCGGGCGGCCCATAGAGGGCTTGCGCCGCCGCAGGGAGGCCGAGCGCGCCTTGTTCCTGTCCGGTGTACAGCCGCCCGCAGAGGCCCCTGCAAGCCCCGCACAGGCGCCCGTCCCACAACCGGCACCGGAGCAGACGCCCGAGCCCGCCCCGCAACCACTACCGAGCAAACCCATGGCCCCTGTCCTCGCCGCCTTGCTGCCGTCGCTGATCGGCATGATCCCGGATCTCGCCAAGCTGTTCGGCAGCGGCACCGCCGTCAGCAACCGCAACATTGCGGCGGCCGAGAAGGTGGCAAGCGTCGTGGTGGAGGCCACGCAGGCGGCGAACCTGCAGGACGCTGTCGAGCGCATGTCGTCCGATCCTTCGGCACGCACGCAGGCCGCAGAGGCGGTGCAAGCAAGGTGGTACGAACTTGCCGAGGCGGGCGGCGGCGGAATCGACGGGGCGCGCAAGTTCAACCTGGCGGCGGCCGGTATCCCCGCGTGGCGTATGCCCGCCGTGTGGGTGACGGTGGCACTGCTGCTGCCTGTGTACGCCGTGGTGGGCGCGGTACTGTGGGGGCAAGGCTGGAGCAACGAGATCCGGCTGCAGGTGGTGACTGCGGTGCTGGTGGTGATCTCGGTGGTGTCCGCCTACTGGCTCGGCTCCAGCAGCGGATCGGCTCGCAAGACGGACATCATTGCGGACAAGTGATCCGCCGCTTCCTGCGGTGGCTAGGCCGGCGGTTCGAGCCGCGGCGGGGCTGGGAGCATTGGCCGACGGCGTGACATGGCACCGTTACGCGGCTCGCAGTCGCTCGGCCAGTTGGGTCTTGGCTGCCCAGCAGCCCGTTCGGAATGATTCGAGGATGACGTTGGTGTCCGCGAAAACTCGGATTTTTGGCATACGGCGCTCACCTCACAGCTCGAATGGTGCGGTGAGGTCGTACTGAGCGAACAGCTCGGTCAACCCGCCAAGTCCAAGGCCCATGGCCTTGGCGGCTTTGCGAGCCGACAGCCGTCCGTTTTCCAGGGCCTCGTGAAGCATCTTCACGAAGGTAGGAGAGAACCGTTTTGGTGGGCCTGACACCGATGGCCGCTGCTTTTCTTGCGAAAGACTGCGCCGGGTGTCTTCACCGATGAGCTTGAGGTTAAACAGTCGCCATGCCAGCGTGACCGGTGCAACTCGGAGCAAGGCCGCGACCTCGCACAGATGCGCAATATCGCCTTGACGTTCGGGCTCGATCAGCTTGTCGAGGGTGGCGCTCGGCATCAGCAGCGCAGCGGCGAAACTATTCGCCAACTGCTCGATGCGCTTGCCTTTGCTGCGCTCCTCGACAGAGTTCGACTCCCGGTGTTCCGGCCTCATCGCGTCCCAAGTTAGGGCATGGAAAAGCTCGTGCGCGAGATCGAAAAAACGCCGGGCTTCGTTCTCGTTGCGGTTGATCAGGATGACACCCATCTCTTCGAGATGGCAGGTGGCACCCGAGATGGACTGACCATCGGCAGTGTCAACCGTATCGACGAATAACACCGGGATGTCCAGCTCGCGCTCGATCTTGTCGATCAAGCCTTCGGCTGGAATAACACCGAGATCCAGCTCGGCAACCAAACTTTCCGCGCGCTCCTGTGCGTCTTCGAAAGACGACTGCGATGACAGCCGCAGGGCGCGCTTGAGCACGCTTGACCGGCTGTCCTGCTGCTCGCGCAGCCAGCGAAGCAGACCGATCCATTGACCGGCCTTCAGCTCGAATCCGTCGAGGCTGTCCTCTGGCACCTCCGGCGCGGCACGCCAGGAGAACTGCGCCTCGCCAGCAACGGCAAACGGGTCGATGAAGAACTCGAGATCTCGGTCCAGCAGGTCGGACAGCGTCAGCATCTCGTCCGGCTTGAGGGCGCGCTTGCCGTTTTCGATGTCAGAGACCGTCTGACGGTCGTTCAGCCCCATCCCTTGAGTGAGCTGATCCTGCGTCCAGCCCTTGGCCTCGCGCGCCGCTTTGACGCGGTAGCCGATCAGCTTTTGCGAGATCTTTTCGAGCATGGCAGTCACCTCCTAAACCTGCATTTTAGTCTTGCGAAGTTAAAAAGGCAAGAATATCTTGCGTTACGATGTTTGCATCTTTATCCCGATTGCCCTGCGTTGCCATCCTCTTCGGGGGATCGAGCTCACCATCCTTGACGGTTGCAATTCCTCGGAGCCGTCATGAAGAACCTCGAACTCGCATCTCCCTCAGAGATGTCCGCCAGTGCCCGCGCTGGTGAAATCACCGCCATCCTTGCGGCCGCCATCGTCCGCACCGTCGTCGCAGAAGCACCAAAACAGAGAGAAGTTGGCCTTGGCTTCCTGCCTGTCCAATACTAGCCGGCGACGCCCCGAAATCGCCGAGGATTTCGCGCCCCAGAACTACGTGTTTTATTGGACACGGAAACACACGGACGGCCTATCCATGCGGGCTGCCGGCCATTTGCGGACGGACTGACCGAGTACCTTACCTGCCCGGAAACCCGCATGGTTGAGCCATGTGTTGTCCAACATTTGGACAACTGTCCAAAACTCAGGCCGATTTCCGCCGCATGACAGGACCCGGAACGACCGGCACGACCTTGTCCCGCAAGTAGATGCGGGTGGTCTGCGCGTCGGTGTGTCCGAGCAGCGATTGCGCGTTGATTCCCTGCGCCTGGGCGTCCGTGGCAGACATGGCACGCAGGTCGTGGATGTTCGCGTCGTCGACCCGCGCGGCCTTGCAGGCCTTGACCCATCGCTTGTGAATCATCGCGTAAGTGGGCGGCTTGAACCCGAAGATGAACGGCGGCCGCAGCGCGTTGGGCTTGAGTGCTCGAGCCTCGGCCACCGCGCTGCGAAGCTCCGGCGTCCAGGCGACGATGACCTGCGCGCCGGTCTTGATTTGGCGGAAGAACACGCCTTCATCCGTGCAATGCTCGCTACGGATGTTCGCGACGTCCATTACCCGCTGTCCAGTCGCGTAACACAGATGCATCACCGCGCGCAGTAGCGGGTCCGCGTGCGCGTGAATGCTGGCGTACTCGGCCGGCGTGATGCGGCGAGTCCGGGCCGCCATCTTGATGCGGTCCACCCCGACTACCGGGTTCGCCACAATCATCTCGTCGTCTACCGCCACGTCGAGCAGCAGCTTCAGCACGGTCATTGCACGGTTCGCGATTGCTGGCGTGTCCTGCAGCCCGCGTCGCAAGTCTTTGACGTCACGCGACGTAACGTCCTGCGGGCTCAGGTTCTTCAGCATCTCGGACAGCAGCGCAGCGCACGCGCGATACTGTCGCTGCGTCTCGACGGCCAGCGCCTTGCCGGTCTTCTTGTGCCGAAGAATGCGGCCGAGGTTTTCATCGATGAACGCAGGCATCGAGCCGGACGACTGGCCGACGATGCGCGCCCATTCGCGCAGCGCAGTCGCGCGATCAGCCGCGAGCCGTCGCCATTTTCCGTTCTGGACGAGGTAGAACGCGCCGTGGCGCAGATACACACACGGCGGCAGGTCCCTGTCCCGCTTGCGCGGACGATTCATCTACATCCCTCCTGAACACAACCAATGTGCCGTCCGGCCTGCGCTTATGCAAGATGCCAAGCGCCGCCAGGACTCGAGACTGCGCACTAGGTTTACGCTTCGCGGTGATCGCCGCGATCTCGTCATTCGTAAGGATCATCGCCGCGTCCTGTCCAGGGCCCACGCCGCCACGCACATCCAGCCGATCGCGCAAACCAGCGCCAGCGCGAGCAGCACGGTTCCGATTGCGTCACACATCGCCGCGCTCCCGCCCGGCAAGCGCCGCCCGCAGCACGTCGCGCGCCTGGTCGACGCATTTGGCGTATTCGCCCCACTCGGCCTTCTGCTCGCCGCGTTCGATGAGCGACAGAGCGAGGCGCATCGCGTAGGACTGGTGCGTGTTGATGCGCTCCAGCCTGTCGTAGTCAGCCTTTAGAACATTAAAATGATCCATGCAGTCCGTGTTGGCCGCGTGCAGGCGTCGCAGTTCGGCGGCGGCATCGGAATACCACCCAATCGGCATGGGGTCCAATTCCAGCGCGTCGGCCAGCCGCAGGGCTTCGGGCTGCGCGCTCATGCCCGCGCCCTTGCGCGGTTGCACTCACGCTCAATTTTCGCCACCGCGCATTCGTGGTGCCGGCGCCAGCAGTCGGCGGAATGTGTCGTCTGCGGCTGCTCCAGCGCGGCGTTAAGCGCGTTAATTGCAGTCCAAGCCAGCCGCCACGTTTTCAACTCTTGATAAGCCGGTTCGCCGTGTTCTTCTTTCGTGGCTTCGACTAGGTCTTTCAACGCCTCCAGCGCCATCTGCGCGGCGTCGCGTAGTGTCGTCATGCTTGCCCCTTAAATGGCGACGTTACCCGGCGATCGAACGCCGAGAACGCGCAGACGATCACGCACCCGCTGCACCGTTTTGACGGCGCGCCGATACTCCTCGGTGAGTCCGACGATCTCGCAGTCCACGCATGGCTGCGTGAACAGAACACCGTGTCCGCAGCCAATGAACTTGGCGACGTACGGGTGTTTCGGGTCGTGTGGTTTGGGCATGTGCGTCATGCCCGCCCCCTTGCGCGGATTGCGGCGGCGGCCGGCGATGTGTCGTAGTGTTTTTCGCACACCGTCGCGCACGCCTCGCGTTCAGCAGCGGAGACAAGCGCTGCAAAGGTGTCCAAGTGCTGCGCTGTCACAGGACGCCCAATCACGATTCCCGCCTCCCGCGCTATGCGGATAATGTCGTCGCGCGTCATGCCGCCGCCCTTTCCACCATGCTTGCCTGTACCGCAAACAGCCCGCCGTTGAAGCGCACGTAAACCTGATTCGTGCTGCACGCCCGCACGTACTCTGCTGTCCTCCCGGCAAGCCTCCCGCTCGTCACCCGCAGCGGCTCTCCGAAGCGATAGCCCCAGCGGTTTCGCGGCAGGCGCTGCTTCAGCGGAACGTGCAGCGCGCGCTCAAGCTCAAGGATTGCGCCCGAGACGTCGATCCCGTCCCCGTGGATTTCGCGCAGGACAGCGAGCGCGGTAATGGCTGCTGATTTGATCGTCACGCGATCCGCTCCCACGAAAGCACCTTTTCGACGGTGCGCCTGTGCACGCCAAACCTGCGCGCAATTGCCTCGTTACTCAGCCGCTCGCTGATCGCCGCACGGGCCCGCTCGCGCACGGCCGCCAGCCGACGAATTTCAAGCACGTCGTCGGCTGACAGCTTCGTCTGCGGCAACTGCTCGCCCCGCGGGGCCAGCTCGCGTGCGCGGACGATGTAGGTATGGCGATCCATGGTGTGTTACCTACGACTCGCCTTAGACGACATAGCTGCGACGCCCCTTGTACGGATCGGCAAAAGGCAAATCGTCGTCGTCCTGCGCCACGGTGATCTTCGCGCGCGGGGCCTGCTTGGGCGCGTCCTTTGCCTCAAACCGAAGCGAATAAAACGAACCGCTGCCGTCCTTGCGTTCTTTTCGCCAACCGGCCACCCAGTATTGCTTCCCGTCGATTTCGGCCTGGCCTTTGATGTCAGGGTGAGCGTCGCTCTCCTTGCGATCGTTCTTGCTGATAATTCCCGTCATGTTGTTGTCGAACTGCTGGCTCATGCCGCTTCCTTCAGAGTGAGTTGATCGAACATTTCGTCCACCTCGCGCAGGAACTCCCGCGCGGCCTGTTCAACCGCGTCGCGCTCCTCCTGCGTGGGGCGGAAGCGGATCACAAACAGTTGCAAGTGCTTGGGCAGACGCGGATCGAAAGCAACGAACTCAACCTCGTCGAACCCGGCACACACGCATTGCGCGATCATTTGCGGCTTGTGCTCTTCGGGCACGACGCCAGCCAGTCGCCAGGACAGGTACTTGGCCGTCGTGGGGCATTTAACCTCAACGCCCATGTTGCCGATTCGCCCGTCAGGAGACGCTCCAAACGATTCAATCGTCGGGTGCGGGATGAAGCCGCACTCGTCGATCATGTCGCCCGTCAGCGCGCTGTACGCGGCCTTGGCGGCGGGTTCGGTGTCGATCCCGTGCTGCATGGCCGGAGTGACGTGGTGAGGCACCACGTCGCCCGTCAGCCGCTCGGCAAGGATCTCGATCTTCAGAGCCCGTCGCTCGGCGCTGTCGCTGCCGTTCTTGAGCCGCGACATGGCCGCAGCCATGCGGGAAGCTGTAAGAGCGCCAGTCCTCGCCGCAAACCACGCGGCAGTGCCTTGCTGGCCGTTCATGCCGCTTCCTTGATTGCTGCCGCGCGCGTTACGAATGCGTCATGCATGGCCGCGCGCTCGTCCTCGGTGAGGCCCTTGAAGAGCTTGCGCAGGGCCACGTCGTCACCAGCGGCGGTGATCAGCCCGGCGAGTTCCTCCCGCCGCTCAGCCGGCACGCGATCCTCCGGCTTGGTGTCGGGCGGCAAATCCTCGCCGTTGTAGATGTAGAGGCCGATTCCGTGGAGGGCGACCGCCTTCGCCAGGCACCGCTGCATGGCCGTGTTGAGGTTGAACGAATCCAACTGCTCGATTTGTTCGCGCCCGTTACGATCGGTGAACTTGCGCCCGGAGAAGGTGATCGGCTGGTTCTTGGCGTTCATAACCGGCAACTGCGCGGTGCGCTCGACGCCGAACGCGTTCACCGTGCAGAACACCATAGCCGTGTCGCCAACTCGAACCATGGGCACGCCGTCGGCGTCGCACTTGTACGTCCACGACGCTTTCGGATCGTGCAGCAGGAGCTGATCGACAGCCCACGCCCACGACAAATAGGACAGGCCGTTTTTTTGCTCGACGTATTTCGAAACGTCGATCTTGCGAAGCTCGTCGAATTTCATGGCTTACCCCAGCAAAGCGATTGAGCCGAGCACCGCCAGCGCGATCAGCGCGCAGACGACAACGCCCAGCAAAGCGGCCTCGACGATCTCGCGCGCAATCTCCAGCGTGGAATCGTTTTGGCAGTTGAGATCGCGCCACCCTTGCGCGTGGCGCGGGGTGCGGCCGGTGTCGTCCACCTGGGCGCCGAGGCGACGATCGGCGGACAGCAAGCGGCGGTGCCGCGTGTGCAAGCTCACCATGTCAGTCCCCCAGTTCCGTGTTGGCTTCCCACTCGGCGAACTCGAGCGCGAACTCGCGCACGATCCGATCGAACTGGCCCTGCCGGCGGAACAGCACGCCCGCCAGCGTCTCCAGCGCGTTGTCGTTGTACTGATCGTTGACGAACTCCACGAACTCCTCGCTGAGCGGGACGAGCTTCCGCCCGCTCGGCAGGGCCCGCAGGGGCGGAACCAGCGTGTCGTGGCGGCCGTTTGTCAGCATTTCGGCGAGGGCCGACGCCTCCCGGCTGATGAAGTTGTCCCGGACGGCTGCGCGCTGCGCCATGTCGTCCTCGTGCTGTTCGGCCTGCCGAAGCAGGTAAGAGCCGTAATCCGCGTGTCCCATTGATCCCTCCTTGACGACACCACCATGGTATCGCAACGCGATACATTGAGTCAAGCGGGACGATACTCAAGAGGCAAAAAAATTTACGGGTTTCACTTAGAGGCGGCCATTTCCTCGGAAAGCCGCTGCAGGTATGCGCTGAACTCGACGTAGGACTCGGTTGTCGGCGGGCGCAGGAACCGGGTGGGGATCGAAAGGCGTACGCGTTCTGCTAGCAGCAGGCTGCTAACCACGTACTCCTTTAGGGCTTCTGGAAGCGCCCGGATGCGCTGATCGAACTCGCCTTCGGGCTGCTTGCCAAGCAAGATCCAGTCGAGGCTGACGTTGGTTTCCTTGGCAAACGCGACGATGGTTTCCAGGGAAGGAAGGTTGTTGTTCTTCTCGAAGTTCGACACGGCGGCCTTCGTCTTTCCAAGCGCGTCGGCAATCTGCTGCTGAGTCTTCCCAATAGCAAGCCGCGCCTGTTTCAGTCTCGGGCCGATGTCGTTCAGTTCCACCGGCCATATGTACAACACCTGCTTCTTCCTCGGGTTTGGCGCCAGTTGACAATAGAGTATCGCACGGCGATACTTTGGGCCATGGACCGAGAAACGCAAGAGCAGGCCCGCGATCCTGGGCTACGTCAGGCCGTTATGGCGGCCGGGGGCTATGCCGCACTGGGCCAGCGGCTAGGAAAGACGCGAATGAACGTCTGGCAGTGGCGCAGGGTGCCGGCCGAGTACGTGCTGAGCGTCGAACGCGCCACTGGGGTGTCTCGGCACGATCTGCGGCCCGATTTGTACCCGCGAGTCGAGGAATCCCAGCAGTGACGCGAGCGCAGCGAGCGAACGGGACTCGGGACTCGGGACTCGGGACTCGGGACTCGGGCATGGGTTCCTCGGCTTGTTTTTGTTGTGTCGACTGTGCGCTTTAGCTGGCTCGTGACGCGAGCCTTCGCGTGCTTCCGATAACCCGAACGGATAGGTGACTAGTGGATCGCGATCAACGTGCGGCTCACAGGCGGCTTGCGGCGCTTCCACGCTATGTCCATCTACAGGAGCGCACGGACAGGCGGCAAGCGGCCATTAAAGGGGCCGAGAAGGCGGCGACGGCCAAGCGGCTCGCCGGCACGTTGGCGAGGGGCGGGGAGATCCTGCTTGAGGGTTCCAGACAACGGAGGAAGGCATGACGCAGTGCGACCGGATTCTCGCGGACTTGAAAGCAGGTCACGCACTCACCGCGCTGGAGGCGCTTCACCGGCATCAGTGCTTCCGCCTGGCCGCGCGCATCGACGAGCTGCGCCAGCGCGGCTATCCGATTTCGGTGGAGCGCGCAGAGGTGGAGGGCGGGAAGAAGGTGGCGCGGTATCGGCTGGGGGCGGTTGAAGCAATGTAAGAAATCAACGGTAAGCCGCCGGCCGTTTTCGGCGGCATCAGTTGGCAGGCCATGGCATTGCAATGCAAACACGCCTAACGGCCAAAGCCACGGAGGAAGGTGATGAAAGTCGCGATTGAGATTAAGGGAACGAGTCCGCTGCTGATGCACAACCCGCGGATGGTGGACCCGGACTTCGAGTTGAACCGAGAAATCAAGCAACTGACCGGCAAGCGGAAGAAGACGGACGAGGACCTTCGCCGCATCGAGATGCTCGAGTGGCATGGGGGCTTGTACGAGGAGAACGGTGTTGTCGTTCAGCCGACCTCGAAACTGCGGAAGTGCCTCATCAACACCGGCCGGATGTCGAAGATTGGGAAGGCCGTCGAGCGGGCGCTGTCTTTCTCGGCTTTGAACGTCCCGCTGCAGTACGAAGGCCCGAAGAAGATTGAGGAAATTTTCGCCGACAAGCGCTTTCACTCGCGGCTTTCGGTCGGTGTCGGACAGAAGCGTGTCATGCGTGTCCGGCCGCAGTTCTTCCCGTGGGCGATGCGAGTCGAAGGTCTGTTTGTCGAAGACGCCGGCTTGAATTTCGATGAGTTCGAGCGACTGGTCGAGATGTCTGGCGTGGTCGAAGGCATCGGCGACAACCGCGTCAACGGCTACGGCCGGTTTATCGGGAAGGTGCTTCGATGACCGCTCTGTTTGAGATTTCGAGACCGGACGGCCGCTCGCAGGCGCAGGTGCTCATCGACTTGGTGCGTGACGCTCAGCCGGGTCAGCTCTTCGAGTACCCCGTGCTGATTGACGCGTTGCGCTACGAAGGCGGCCGCCCGGTCACCGCTGCAGACGTCGCGTCGGTCGTGTCGCGTGCTTACGGCCGATTGCTGAAGGAGCACCAGCGTGCACTGCATTGCGTTCGAGGGCGTGGATATCGGGTGGCGCCGGCATCCGACCAGCGGGCGTTGGCCCAGGGACGCAAGAACCGCGCTGATGTGCAGCTTCGGGTCGGGCTCAACACGCTACGACACGTCCGGTGGGACGAGCTGGACGTTGAAGCGCGCAAAGCGCACGAAGCGACGCTGATGGTCATGTCCGCGATTTACGAGCAGCAGCGCGCGATGGAACGCAGACAGAACGCGATTGAGGAAGCCGTTTCGAGGCTTCTTCGGCGGAAGCAGTAACAGGGCAAGTTGAGGCGTGGCGTCGCGTGGTTTGGCAAGGCTCGGCTGGGTGTGGCACGGCGCGGTCTGGTTGGGCATGGCATGGCACGGCAGGCAGGGCAAGGCATGGCGTGGCAAGGCGTGGCCTGGCGCGGCAGGGCAGGGCAGGCAGGCGCGGTGTGGCACGGCGTGGCTCGGCACGGCTTGGCATGGCGCGGCTTGGCAGGGCAGGCATGGCGTAGCGCGGCGGGGCGAGGCGGGGCAGGCGAGGCAAGGTGCGGCGGGGCTGGGCGCGGCAGGGCCCGGCTTGGCATGGCAGGCGAGGCCCGGTTTGGCTCGGCACGGCAAGGCGGGGCTCGGCGTGGCATGGCTTGGCTAGGCGCGGCTTGGCGGGGCTTGGCAAGGCAGGCTCGGTAGGGCAGGGCATGGCTGGGCGAGGCACGGCACGGCGGGGCGCGGCACGGTTAGGCGAGGCAGGGCAGGCATGGCAGGCATGGCTCGGCTGGGCGCGGCGAGGCAGGCGAGGCAAGTCAGGGGGTGAATGCGTGAGCGATAGGAAGGCTTTGAGCAAGCGCGTCCGCTTTGAAGTGTTCAAGCGCGACCGGTTCTGCTGCGCTTACTGCGGCGCTCATCCGCCGGACGTGATTCTGCACGTCGACCACGTTCACCCCGTGGCGGAAGGCGGCTCAAATGACATCGACAACCTCGTGACGTCATGCGCGCCATGCAACTCGGGCAAGGGCGCGAAATTGCTGTCGAGCGTGCCGCAATCGCTTGCAGAGCGCGCGGCTGAAATTTCCGAGCGCGAGGCACAGATTCGCGGTTACGTCGAAGTCATGGACGCCGCTCGGGAGCGACTGGAGCGGGACGTCAATCGCGTGGCTTTCGTGTTCGAGGGCTTTTGGAACGACGGCTACACGCTTTCGGACTCTGCGCGGATGAGCGTGCGCAGGTTCATTGATGAGCTGGGCGTGCACGAAGTCATTGAGGCCGCAGAGATTGCCTGCACAGCCCGAGTCACTGAAGCGAAAGTGTTCCGCTATTTCTGCGGCGTCTGCTGGCGCCGGATTCGGGAGACCTAATGGCGCGAGTCCGACAACTGGCTCCCGGCTTCTTCACGAACGAAGAGCTGGTCGAGCTTCCCTTCGAGTTCCGGCTGCTGTTCGCCGGACTGTGGACGATTGCCGACCGCGAAGGGCGGCTCGAGGACCGCCCCAAGCGCATCCGGATGGCGGTCTTTCCGTGCGACGACGTGGACGTCGATGCCGGCCTGCAGCGTCTGCACGACGCCGGCATGGTGCGTCGTTACCGGGTCGATGGCGTCGCATACCTCGCCATCCCGGCGTTTCTGAAGCACCAGAAACCGCATCCGCGGGAAGCCGCAAGCGTCATTCCACCGCCGCCGGAAGGTTCGCCTAAGGCTGACCTAGGCGTTGCCTCGGGGGCCATGCATGGGGCTGAAGGTTCGCCTAAGGCAAACCTTAGGCAAACCTTAGGCACGCCTAGGACAGACCTAGGTAGCGCCAAGGTAGCCGGACTCTCGGACTCTCGGACTCTCGGACTCTCGGAACTGAGAGAGATAACGCGCGCGAGCGCAGTCGACCTGGCGGTGGCGATGCGGCAGGCCGGCGTGGACGCGAACAGCGCGCACCCGGAGCTGCACGCACTGGCCGAGCAGGGCGTCACCGTTGAGACGGCCGTGGCGGCCTGCGAGGAGGCGAAACGGCGCAAGCCGGGCGAGCGGGTGCCGGTGGCCTACGTCGCGAAGGTGCTGTCGACGTGGGCGCGCAATGCCGAGCAGACGCGGGCCAATGGCGCGCAGGCACCGCCTTCCCGGGCCTCGCCGCGTGAGCCGACGCGGGCCGAATCGTTTGTTGCCAAGCTCAATGGCGGCAGTGCGCCGCAGGGAGTCGTCGATGCAGTCGTCACCGAATCCGCGCCGCGTGCCCGACTCCTGGGTGCGTGAGCTGTTCCGCCGCTTCACGCTGCTCTACGGCGCGCAGCGGTGCGCGGCGCTGTACGACGCCGGCCAGCTTGACGACACCGTCGCGGCGTGGGGCGAGGCGCTCGGGCGATTCGATCCGTCGGTGATTCGCGCGGCGCTCGAGGCGTTGCCCGGCGAGGACCGCGCCTGGCCGCCGTCGCTGGCCGAGTTCGTGACGCTGTGCCGCCAGTGCGTCCCGGCGCCCGAGCATCGGCCCGCGCTGCCCGTCCCGCGCCGCACGCCGGAAGAAATCGCCGCGGGCCGCGAGCAGATGGACCGCATCAAGGCGATGCTGAAGCCGAAGCGTATGCCGGCATGAGCTGCCAGTCGTGCCAGCACTCAATCGGCCGCGCCGTCGACTGGTCGCGCCCGCCGCTGCTCTGGTGCGCGAAGCATCGGACTGTCGCGTCGCGTGTTTGTGCCGAGTTTGTGCGCGAGCCGGGAGCTGCCGGGTGATTTGCCCCGACTGCCAGCGGGCCGAGCGCGAGTTCTGGCCGGTGTTCATGCACCTGCCGTGCTGCGAGGCGAGGCACTTGATGACGACGGTGCTCGAGAAGGACCGCCGCAAGGCCGCGCTGAAGCTCAAGGCCGGCGTGTCGGTCGAGTTCTGGGCGGAAATGCGCGAGCGGCTCGACGAGCTGATGGATCGGGAAGGCCAATCAGACGCGCGAGAAGGGGGCAGGCGCGCCACGGCGCAGCGCGGACGGGTGTCCGGCCATCCGGGGCAAAACGAAGCCGCGAAAATTGGGGACAGATGAAATGGTGGTGACGCTGGAATACCCCATTTCGGCTAATCGCTACTGGCGACAGGTACGCCTGCCGTCGCGCACCGCAATCCTCGTCTCGCGTGAAGCCGTCGCCTACAAGCGGCACGTTGGGGAAGTCTGCCGCGCAGCCGGCGCGCATCCGCTCGCTGGCGATGTCGAGATGTGGCTCTGGCTGCATCCAAGGCTGACGAAGGGTGGCGCGGCGTCGAAGGTGCGGCTGGACCTCGACAACGTGCTGAAGGTGGCAATCGACGCGTGCTCGGGCCACCTGTACGACGACGACCGGCAAGTGACACGGCTGCACGCCTTCATCGCCAACGCGGTCGAGGGCGGGCAGCTCGTCGTCCGGGCCGAGCCCGCAACGCATGAGGACTGACATGGACGCCTTGGTGCACCGCCTCGAAAACGAAATCCGCGAGCTGACGCAGCAGCCCGACAAGAGTGTCCGCGGCTACCTGCTCTCGAAGCTGGACGACATCCGCCTGTCGATCGCCCGGCAGGACGCGCTGCGTTTGGAAATCCTGATCGACAAACTGGCGGGCAAATGAGCGCAAGGGACGAATTCATGTCGGCGGATTTGCAATGGACACGGCAGCGCCTGCAAAACTGGGGCCGCTGGTCACGCACCAGCCGGGCCGTGGGGCGCTGCTTTTCGGCGGAATGGCGATACACGCCGGAACGTCTCATTGGCGACGAGGAAAGCGACAGGCGGCGCGCGAAGGACATGATCGACGTGCTGGACGCACTTGCCGTGTGGCGGGCAATCATGCCGCACCAGGGCATGCCCATGAGTCTTGCCATGGTGCTGCACGGGCACTATGCCAAGCGGCTTAGAGATCAATCCCTGCGTGCGTGGCTGCGGCGTCACGGAATGACTGTCCGGGGCAGGGATTTAGCCAACTTGATCTATGAAGCGGAGCTAGCCGCGCACAACAGGCTGCTGCGTAATATCGCTTGCACAACGAATGATTTGCGCTAAAATGATCCCACGCCCGCCGATTCGGCCGCACCACCCGCGCTAGCGGGTATTGGCGTCGGCAGCGAGTTCGCCTGTCTGTCCTCCTCCTCCCAGTTTTGGGTTAGCCCGGAATCCGGGCATTTTTTTTGGGGTGCGCCATGAAGAAGGGCAAGGGCAAAGGGAAAGGCGGCGGCGGCCGGAAGTGCTGACGACGTACGCGGCGCATTTTGTGCCGAGCGTCAATGATTTAGGCGGTTGAACAAATGGCTGAACGGGGTGCCCCGGTAGGCAATCAAAACGCTCGCAACGGGCGTATCTGGCGCGACACGCTGCGGCGTGCGCTGCTGGCAGAAGACGGCCGCAGAATGCGCGCTATTGCCGACGCGCTGGTGTCCAAGGCCGAAGACGGCGACGTCGCTGCGATCAAGGAGATCGGCGATCGGATCGACGGCAAGGCGATCCAGTCCGTCGAAATGAGTGGCCCCGACGGCGGCACGATCAACGCCAACGTGTCGATTTCCGTGCTCCCAGTCAGTGCAAAATCTGACGGTTGAGCTTCCCGAAACAATCGTTTCGGTTCTCTTCAAGCCTGCGCGCTACAAAGTCCTCTACGGCGGGCGAGGATCGGCAAAGTCCTGGAGCGTCGCTCGGGCGTTGCTGATCAAGGGAGTGGAGCGCCCGCTGCGTATCCTGTGCGCGCGGGAGTTCCAGAACAGCATTCAGGACTCGGTACACGCGCTGCTGGCCGATCAGATACGCGGCCTCGGGCTCGAGGCGCACTACGAGATCCAGCGCTCGCGAATTGTCGGCGCCAACGGCACGACATTCGGCTTCGAGGGCCTGCGCCACAACATTGCGTCGATCAAGTCCTACGAGGGCGCGGATATCTGCTGGGTGGAAGAGGCCCAGACAGTCAGCAAGGAGTCGTGGGACATTCTGATTCCGACGATCCGGCGGCCCGACTCCGAGATATGGGTGACGTTCAACCCGGAGCTCGACACGGACGACACCTGGCAGCGGTTTGTGATCAGCCCGCCGGCCGGTGCGCTCGTCGCGAAGGTGAACTGGAGCGACAACCCGTGGTTTCCGGAAGTGCTGGCCGCCGAGCGCGAGCACCTCAAGACGCGCGATCCTGACGGCTACCTGACTGTCTGGGAAGGGCACTGCCGGCAGACGCTGGACGGGGCGATCTACGCCGCCGAGATCCGATCGGCGACTGAGGGCGATCGGATCACCAGCGTGCCGTATGACAAGTCGCGGCCCGTCGAGGTGTACTTCGACTTGGGCTGGGCGGACTACACCTCGGCATGGTTCGGACAGTGGATCGGGCAGGAGTTCCACCTGATCGATTACATGCAGGGGCACCTGAAGCCGTGGTCCGAGTACCTGGCTGACATGCAGCGACGCGGCTATGTGTACCGCACGGTATGGCTGCCGCATGACGCGCAGGCCAAGGAACTCGGCACCGGCAAGAGCATCGAGGATCAGACGCGCGCTGCGGGCTACCGGGTGCAGGTGGTTCCGGGCCTGTCAGTGCTGGACGGGATCAACGCCGCGCGAGAGTTGTTCAACCGCTGCTGGTTCGACGCTGCCAAGTGCCACGAAGGGCTGCAGTGCCTGCGGCGCTACCGCTGGGACAAGGACGAGCAGAACGGCGGCTTCAAGCGTCGTCCGCTGCACGACGAGTACAGCCACGGCGCCGACGCCTTCCGATATGCGGCGGTGGCGGCCAGGCGCGACGTCAAAGCAACTCCGATTGTGTATCCGAAAGCCTGGGTGGCATGAGCCGAATCCTCTACGCCAAGATTGAACGTCTGAACACGCAGATCGACGCGCTCTACGAGCTATATACAGCGCTCGCAAACGACATTACCGAACTGAAATCCGCGAATGACGAGCACCACGAAAATGGACGAGGCCGATCTCGTTCGCGCGATCGAGTTGTTGGAGAGCGCGTCATCGGACGGAGCGCTGGCGGACAACCGCACGAGGGCGCTGGAGTACTACCGGGGGGAAAACAGTAACCCTGCGCCTGAGGGCCGCAGCCAGATCGTAGATCGATCGCTGTACGACACCGTCGAGGCGATCAAGGGCCCCGTCCTCAAGCTGTTCCTGTCGGGCGACGAGGTGGTGAAGTTCACGCCTCGCGGTCCGGAAGACATTCAGGCGGCAGAGCAAGAAACCGCGTTCATCAACTGGATCATCAGCGAGAAGAACGACGCTTTTTCGGTGTTCAGCGGCTGGCTGCATGACGCGCTGCTGCAGAAGAACGGCTATGTGCTGGCGCGGTGGGAAGACGAGCAGTACGACGAGGAGCAGTACGAGGGCCTGACGCTGGAAGAGGCGCAGGTGCTGCTGCAAGGCGCGGGCGTCCAAGTCAAGCGCGTCGAGGAGCATGTCGACGAGTACGGCAACGTCACCGTGGATCTCGACATTGAGCGCGAGACGGAAATGGGCGTGGTGTGCATTGAGTGCGTGCCGCCCGAGTCGGTGCTTGTCGATCCGAACTGCACGACGGTGTGCCTGCGTTACGCGAACTTCGTCGAGCGCCGCGAAACGCTGACGATCAGCGAACTGCGGGAAATGGACTTCGAAGTCGACGACGACATTTCCGACGCGGGCAGCGATCCGGAAGAGTTCGAGCACGATCACCGCAAGCTTCGCTCCTGGCAGATCCACGACAAGGACACCGAGCCCGATCCGTCAATGCGGCGGGTGCGTGTGCGCGAGGTATGGCTTCGCACCGACTATGACGGAGACGGAGAGGCTGAACTGCGCCACGTTATCGTCGTGGGCACGACGGTGCTGCTGAACGAAGAAGCGGACATGATTCCGCTGGTGGCGTTCTCTGCGAAGCCGCTCCCGCACCAGCACTACGGCGAGTCGCTGTACGACGAACTGAAGGAAGTGCAGGACGCCAAGACGGCACTCATGCGCGGCGTGCTGGACGCGCTGTACCTCGCCAATTCGCCCCGTTTCGCGATCAATCGCGATCGGATCGACATTGACGACATGCTGGTGTCTCGGCCGGGCGGCCTGGTGCGTGTCGACGGCGAGCCCATGGGCGCGATCATGCCGCTCACAGCCGCGTACAACCCCTCGCCCGCGCTTTCCGCCATGGAGTACATGGACACGGTGCGTGAGACGCGGACGGGCGTCACGCGCGTCGGCACGGGGCTTGATCCCAACGCGCTGAACAAGACGGCGAGCGGCATTGCCATGCTGCAGGGCGCGCAGAGCCAGCGGATCGAACTTGTTGCGCGGCATTTCGCGCAAGCCGTCACCGAGCTATGCAGCGTGGTGCATGCGCTGACGCTGAAGCACTCGCGCAAGGCGGCGATCGTCATGCTGCGCAACGAGTGGGTGCCCGTCGATCCGCGTCAGTGGACGGCGCGAAAAGACATGCAGATCAGCGTGGGGCTTGGCACGGGGAACCGGCAGGAGCAAAACGCCTTCCTCATGCAAATGCTCCAGTTGGCGCTCGGGCCGGGCGTGCAGTTGGGCTTCTCTTCGCCGGAGAAGGTGTACTCCATGCTGTCGAAGCTGACGAACAACGCCGGCTTCAAGAACGCCGAAGAGTTCTGGGCGAATCCCAAGAACGCCGCGCCGAAGCCTCCGCAGGCCCCGCCGCCCGATCCGAAGTTGATCGAGGTGCAGCAACGTGGGCAGATCGAGCAGGCCAAGCTCGCCCAGTCCGCGCAGATCGAGCAGGCAAAGGCGCAGACGGACGCGCAGTTGGGCATGTCTCGCGCGCAGGCGGAAATGGAACTGGAGCGGCAGAAGGCGCAAATGCAGGCAGAGGTGGAGCGCTACAAGGCCGAACTCAATGCGCAGGTTGCTCTGGAAGTCGCTCGAATGCGGGCGCAGACGGACTTGGTTCGCGCAGATCACATGGGAAACGGAAATGGGCTTTCGTGACGAGATTACCGGGACGCTGGGCGGCTCTACGGCCGTGACGGTGCCCATGCTGTCAGTGTCGTATCCGGCCACCGTTGCAATCGTGCCGGGCAATGGCGACTCCGTGCTCTGCGAGTACAGCGTTGTCGACGGCACCTGGACTGCGTGGGCCAACGGGACGGCAACCGCCGCCAGCGTTGACGTGCTTGACGCGGCGGTGAAAGCGCTGCGGTTCACGCGCACGGCGGGCAGCGGCACGACGTCGGCGTATTCGATCCTGCCGCGCCGCGGGTAATCGTGTCTGACCCGTTCGTCGGCCGCGCCGGTCCATTCAAGACGCGCGGGCCGTTTCGCGGCATCCGTGCGCCTTTTCGCGGCTGGGGGCGCGTGTTCGGGCGGTATCCATCGCGCACAAACAGCATCCGCAATTCTGCGGCGGCCGGGGCTGTAGCGGGGACGCCCGGCACTGCGCCGACAAACTGGACATTTTCCGCGCTGTCGGGATTGACGCGAGAGATAACCGCGACCGGCACGGGAAACGGGTTC
>Ga0075472_10000054_pt1 | contig 39551 bp, 37 predicted proteins | sample DEB19_08_DNA_3_FD_77014 | JGI IMG/M metagenome (GOLD analysis project Ga0075472, IMG submission 77014) | Aqueous microbial communities from the Delaware River and Bay under freshwater to marine salinity gradient to study organic matter... | ecosystem: Environmental > Aquatic > Marine > Coastal ...
GACCCCCAGGACGAAAAGCACTGGGCAGGTGATCTCGGTGGTGGCCTGCTCGCCATTTGCATAAGAATTGCAAGCCTGAAACCCCAGATGATAGAGGTTCACATCTGAATTGCTGGCCAACACGCGCCGGTTCAAGGCCGTGCTTGAGCCGCGTACCCATGTGCCTGGGCCGAGCACCGAAGGAGGGGCTGCCAGCGTGCTGCGCATGAAGATATTCATTAGCTGGATCCCTTTTTGCGGATCGTTCAGCGAGGCATCCAGCAAAACCGGAGAAACCTGCATTGGAAAGGCGATGCCAACCAGCACCAGATGTGAGATGCGATGCTTCAAGCGGGCTGCGGCTTCCAGAGCGATCAGAGAACCCCAGCTGTGGCCCACCAGGGCTGCCTTTTTCAGGTTGGTGGCGTTCATCAGTCCGGCAATGAAACCAGCTGCCTGCTCGACGGTTGCGGTTGGCTCGCCTTTGCTGCGGCAATGACCCGGCAGGTCCACTGCAAGCACATTCCAACCATGGTTGGCCAGATAGCGGCTCTGCAGAATCCAGACACTGTGATCATTGAGCACACCATGAATCAAGATGACAGTCGGTTTTTCTGGATCAAAAACCTTGCCGCCTGTGTAGCAGTAGGTTTCGGCACCGTCAACGATGAAATTCATGATGCCCTTTCTGCTGCACGCAGGGCACGCCTGAGGTCATCGATCAAGTCGACCGGGTCCTCAAGACCAATTGACAGACGTATGGTTCCCTGCGTAATCCCGGCCTTGGTCAAGGCCTCATCATTCATGCGAAAGTGAGTGGTTGAGGCGGGGTGGATCACCAGGCTGCGACTGTCACCCACATTGGCCAGATGGCTGAATAATTTTAGCGATTCGATGAAGACCTTGCCTTGTTCGCGGTTGCCTTTGATGTCGAAACTGAACACCGATCCGGCGCCGCGTGGCAGCAACCGCTTGGCCAACGCATAGCTCGGGTGGCTCTCCAACAGCGGGTGGCCCACGCGCGCGACGAAGGGCTGTGCGGCTAGAAACTCGATCACTTTTTCTGTGTTGCTGACATGTCTTGCCATGCGTAGCGGCAGTGTTTCCAGCCCCTGCAGGATCAGCCAGGCAGTATGTGGACTCATGCAAGCGCCGAAATCCCGCAGACCTTCGCGTCGTGCTCGCAGTAGAAAGGCCCCGATGGTGGACTCCTCCGTAAACACCATGTTGTGAAAACCCTCATAGGCCTGACTGAACTCAGGGAATTTTCCGGATCGATCCCAGTCAAAACTTCCTGCATCAATTACCACGCCACCGATCACGGTGCCGTGCCCGCTGAGAAATTTAGTGGCTGAGTGATAAACCAGATCGGCACCATGCTCAAAAGGTTTGATCAGCCAGGGTGTGGTCAGGGTTGAATCCACCAGTAGGGGCACTCCCGCAGCATGGGCGATGCTCGACACAGCCGCAATGTCCAGAACGTCCAGGCCCGGATTGCCTACGGTTTCCCCAAAAAACAGTTTGGTGTTGGGACGGACGGCTGCCTTCCAGCCCTCAAGGTCTGCGGGTCTGACAAAAGTGGTTTCAATGCCAAATCGACGCAAGGTGTAATGCAACAGGTTCTGAGATCCACCGTACAGTGCTGTCGAGGCCACAATATGCGAGCCGGCCCCCATCAAGGTCGCCACGCTCAGATGCAACGCTGCCTGTCCGCTGGCCACCGCAATAGCGCCAATTCCCTCCTCAAGTGCGGCCATGCGTTGCTCAAAGACAGCATTGGTTGGGTTGCTGATGCGGCTGTAGACATGCCCGGCCCGTTCTTGATTAAATAAGGCCGCGGCATGATCACTGGATTCAAAGACGTAGGAAGTCGTCAGGTGAATAGGTACCGCACGCGCCCCCGTGGCCGGGTCAGGAACAGCCCCGGCATGTAGCGCCAATGTGTCAAAGCCTGGATCAGAGGGGCCTGGCATGGTTATCTCCGCTAAATTGACCTAATCAGGAAGTGTTGCTTCTGTGACTTGACCTGAGACCTGTTTACGCCTTATTGTGAGACATATTTCATTCAGCCCTGCAAGGACGGCTTAGGAGGAGAATCCAATGAAGGTCAGCGACATACTGCGTGTCAAAGGTAATACCCTTTATACCGTCTCGCCGCACGAGCCACTGGCAAAAGCTGTGGAAATCATGGCCGACAGGGACATCGGCTCGCTCCTTGTCATGGAGCGTGGAACCCTTCGGGGAATCCTGACCTTTAGAGAGCTTATCCAGATCGCTGCGCAAAATGCCGGAAGTGTTGGGAACGCCACGATTGGTAGTGCCATGGATGCTTCGCCTCTGACCTGTACCTCCGACACGGACCTGGATGAGGTGCGGCGCATGATGCTCGATCGTCATGCGCGCTATTTACCAGTCCTCGACCAGAGTGTTCTGATGGGTGTCATTAGCTTTTATGACGTTGCCAAAGCGGTCGTGGATTCTCAGGACTTTGAGAACAAAATGCTCAAGGCCTATATTCGTGATTGGCCCGAAGAGGCCTCGCCTGGCGCCACCAACTGAAAATCAGAACCGACCCTATGCCTGACTTGAGGTGGCCGAATCAGTGAATCCATGAGATGTGCCAGAGACAACCGGGGTGTGTCTCAGATTTAGCCCCAACAGCAACAACCCCAATAAAAATTTTCTACATTCTTTACAACCTACAAGTTACCTGCACTTGCCAAGACGCGGGTACTTGAAAAAGTGCGCTCCTGGCCCGTGACCGGGTCGGTGAAGGCGATAGTTCTGGCCAGCAATTGCAAGGGGTGGGTGTAATCCTCTGCGGCGCCGCTATGTTCTGGGTGCATCACCTCTGGATATAACTGGTCTCCCAGGATGGGAATGCCCAGGCTGTTCATATGCACCCGCAACTGGTGGGTTCGGCCACTACGAGGTACCAGGCGGTAGCGGGCCAGTGATGCGCCAGATTCGATCAACTCGATACGGGTCAAACTGTTGGGATGCCCCGTAATTTCCTGTTGGCGAAAAAACTGAGCTGCTGTCTTCATCCGGCTGGCGTGCTCATAAGGCAGGCTCAGGTCAGGCCGCCAGGGAGCCACCGCTTCGTATTCCTTGCGCACTGACTGTTGTCGAAACAGCAATTGGTAGGCGCTACGGTCCTGGGTCCGAATGGAAAAAAGAACCAAGCCTGCGGTCTCCCGATCCAGGCGATGCAAAGGGCTCAAGGATTCGATGCCCAGTTGTTCCTTCAGGCGTACCAGCAAGGTTTCTCTGACAAACCGCCCCCCGGGGGTCACTGGCAGAAAATGCGGCTTGTCGGCAACCAGCAAATAGTCATCCTGGAACAGAATGTGTGCCTGAAAGGGGATGGCTGGTTCTTTACCCGAATCTCGGTAGTAATAGACACGGGTATTTGGCTGATAGGCTGAATTAGGCGCCAGCGGTTTGCCGTTTTCAGCAAGTACCCAGCCCTGGGCCATTCGCCTGAGCCACTCCTCCAGCGCTACCCCAGGCATGCGTTCAGCCAGAAATTCGACAGTGTGTTGCCAGGGCCCGGTGGGCAGTGCAACGCAACTGGCGCTCACGCCCCCACGCATGGGGGGTTTGTTGGAGTGCGCCGGCCGGGTCATGCAACGAGGCAGCCTAGACCCGCGCAAAGACCAGATCCCAGACGCCGTGGCCAAGTCGCAAGCCACGCCTTTCGAATTTGGTCTGGGGACGGTACGCCGGTCTGGGTGAAAAGCCATGATCAGAAGTGGGGGCGGTGTTTCTGAGCATCGACTCGGCGCTGAGCACATCAAGCATTTGAATTGCGTAAGGTTCCCAGTCGGTTGCGCAGTGCAGATAGCCACCGATCTTGAGATGGCTTGCCAGCTTTCTGACCAGATGGGGCTGGATCAGTCTTCGTTTGTGGTGTTTGGTCTTGTGCCATGGGTCGGGAAAGAAGATGTGCACGCCATCCAGGCTCTCCATAGGCAGCATGTCATCCAAGACCTGGACTGCATCATGCTGGATGATCCGCACATTGGTCAAATGCTTTTCTTCAATCAGTTTGAGCAAAGCCCCTACGCCTGGCTCATGGACTTCGCAGCCCAGAAAGTTCTTTTCTGGCATAAGCCCGGCAATATGGGCGGTGGCGTCTCCCATGCCAAACCCGATTTCCAGAATCAGCGGGTGCTTTGTCGTCTCTGGGCCAAAAGCGGTCGCCATGTCCAATGGCTTCCGATCATAGAGAAGCACGAAGCGCGGGCCAAGTTCGGCCAGGGCTTTGGCCTGGCCGCGGGTCGTGCGGCCGGCTCGCATGACATAACTCTTGATCGTTTTTGGAAACTCAACCCCGTCCGGCGGCAGGCGGCGACGGTCTTTCGGGGAAATTCGGGTTTCTAGAGAAGTTGGGGATTCATCAGGGGCGTTCACAACGCTGATTTTAGGCGCCGAGCCTATAGGGCCACTGATTTACAGCCTCTGTCAGCCAGTCATTCAGCGTGCTGGCTTGGATGTGCAAATCCAGGACCCTTGCCGCCTCATTCAGCACTGGCAGTGGCTCCCGGGTATTAACCGCCTTAGCGCCGGTCTGTTTGCTGAGTTTTTCACCCTGTGCGTCCATGACCAGTGGGGTGTGCAGGTACTGAGGCTGGGGCAGGCCGAGTGCGCGCTGGAGCAGAATTTGACGCGCGGTGTTGTCAACCAGATCTGCGCCGCGAACGATGTGAGTCACATGGTGTGCGCCATCGTCGACTACTACCGCCAATTGATAGGCAAACAAGCCATCAGCGCGCTTGAGGACAAAGTCACCCACATCAAGTGCCACGTCCTGAACATGCATGCCCAGTCGCCGGTCGGTCCACTGAACCAAGCCTTGATTGACGCTTAAGCGCCAGGCACGGGCAGGCTTGCCGTGCAAGTCGCCACGCTCGGGTCGACAGGTCCCTGGATAGACCAGTTCACCATGGCGTGGTTTCTCCCGGCCTGTTTGGTTCAGCGCGGCTTCGATGTCTTTGCGCGAGCAGGCGCAGGGGTAGACCATCTTGTGGGTAATCAATTCGTCCAGGGCTTGCTGGTAACGCAAATTGTGTTGAGACTGATAGATCGGCGCTTCATCGGGGACGAGGCCGCAATCGACCAACTGTTGCAGGATGATGCGGTCCATGCCAGGCATGCAACGTGGCTGGTCGACATCTTCGATACGTACCAGCCAGCGCCCACCATGGGCGCGGGCATCCAGCCAGCTCGCCAGTGCGGCTACCAATGAGCCAGCGTGCAGCGGGCCAGTTGGAGATGGCGCAAAGCGACCTATGTATCTACCAGTCATTGCGAAAGTCTGAAATTCATGTCACCTGGCATTTTGGGGGTAATTTCAGTGCTTGCTGCTGATTGCGCCTTGTCATCCTATAGTTGGCACTTCAACAAGTGCTATCCCAAGGGTTAATAAATGCTGACTGTACGTAAGTCCGATGAGCGGGGCCTGGCTGATCATGGCTGGCTCAAATCGTTTCACAGTTTTTCTTTTGCTGAGTACCATGACCCGCGTTTCATGGGTTGGGGTAATTTGCGCGTCATCAACGAAGACCGGATTCAACCCGGTACCGGCTTTGGTACCCATGGACACCGCGACATGGAAATCATCAGCTATGTGCTGTCCGGGGAACTAGCTCATAAGGACAGCATGGGCAATGGTCGGGCCATTCCCCCGGGAGACGTCCAGCGCATGAGCGCGGGGCGAGGTGTAATGCACAGCGAGTTCAACCATGCGCCTAATTCAATCACGCATTTTCTGCAAATCTGGATCAAGCCCAATGTTTTAGGAATTGAACCAGGCTATGAGCAGAAGACTTTTCCAGCGGAAGAAAAGCGCGGGACTTTGCGCCTGGTGGCATCGCCTGATGCGGCGAACGGTTCAGTCAAGTTACATGCCGATGCTCGGCTTTATGCTGGATTGTTTGATAACCAAGAGGCCACTGAATTAAAGCTCAATTCCGAACGCAAGGCCTATGTTCATTTGGTGCGCGGAAAGCTGCACGTCAATGGCGTCTTGCTCAATGCAGGGGATGCTGTTCTCTTGAGTGATGAAACTAAAGTGACTCTCAGTGGCGGGGAAAAATCTGAAGTGATTGTTTTTGACTTGGCGCCCTAAATAGGCGTACTTCTAAGGCCGTCCTAAAAACTTTTCTTGCTCAAGGCCGAACCGCGGGTGTTTCCAGGGTCATCCCTCGGGCGCGCTCTGCCAGATAAAGCTCAAGTTCCACCAGTTCCTGAGCTCCCAGGGCGTAAGGCTGGGCCCGAACACCCGTCATGCAGTTTCTGAGTCGACGTTGAAGTGAGCCAACGGTTTGCCATTCAAGTCGGTAGATCGGATAGCCGGTTGGATGCGCTTGCGGGATCGGGTTGCCGCCAAGTTGGCGACCCGCATTCTGATCATGGCATTGCGCGCAAGACAGATTCAACTGACCCAGACGCTGCTCGTAAAGTTCTTTCCCCCGATCCAGATGTGGCTGCAAGCGAATATCTCGCGTTGGCGCGATGGGTAGGCCGCGAGCCTGAAAGGCAATGTAAGTCTCGAGGGCCAGCAAGCTCTGAGAATCAAGAAGCCAGGGCGTGGTGTGTTGGTAATGCTCACGGCATTGGTTGATTTTTTGAGCCAAATTGATAGGGCGCTTTAATCTTTCATCGAACACCGGATAACGGATGGCGATCCCCTTCATGCTGGTGTTCGCAGTGCCGTGACAGCTGGCACATGATTTATTCTGCGATCCTGCTGACTGATTCCAAAGTTGTTCACCTTGTCGCACCCATAGCATTCCGGGGTTTTGCGAGTCATCGCGCTGCATGGCCTGCGTGGCTGAGCGCATGAAGTCAAAGCCGGAGCGACGGGATTCAGATTGTGCCTGCGCGACCCCCAGATAGATGCAAAGTGCAGTTGTAAAAATCGCCTGGCAGTAGCGGTAGATTCTGCGAATCATGTGACCTGCAAGTTGATTTTCTCGCTGTGACGAAAATTATTGTCTCCTTCCCAGGTGAAAAGCAAGGTGCCGCTCTCAGTGGCACGGGTATGAAAGGCGATATACGGGTTGGCGGCAACGGCGGGAAAAAGTTCCGCACTAAACACCAACACATCGTTGTAATGGCAGGTGAATAGCTTGATGATGTTGCGCGGCAGGGTACGGCCATCATCTCCCGGACGAAAACCGGTCTCCATGTCATGACCGATGGTGGTGCGAATCTCGATAATCTCGCCACGGCGGGCGTTAGCCGGGGCTTTGATGAAGGTTACAGCCATGTTCAGATCGGATTTTCCAAGCAGGCGGCAATTGATACGATGACTTCAACCGTATCAGACCAGTAAGATCCATCGCTCATGCGCGCCACGGCCACCAGCTTCTGGGTGGTTGCCAGACGGATACGGGTGGAGACTGTCGCAAGTCCTGCCCGCGGACCCAGGGTGAACTTCACCACGTCACGTTGCGGATTCTTTTCGTTGAAAACAACGATTGATGTGACATGTTCAACTTGCGACATGGGGCTATCGACCTGAATGGTGATCGGAACAGAATTGCCGTTATCAATCAAGGGCGCAATGTCCAATTTGACCCTGCCGGCTTGGACGGGGGCGCCAGCAGCATAAGTGCGCAAGGCGGCTGATAGCTCTTCGGTTGTGGCATCTGCCGGACGAACCATGACACTGGCAGCCAGACCCGTACCCGTAACCAGGAACTGGCGCCTTGTGCTGTGAAAAGCTTGTGGTCTCATGCTTGGATTGTCATTGACGAAGGGTCACAAGGTAAGCTACCACATCCTCGATTTGCTGCGCTGACAACAAAGGCCGATCTCGCCAGGCAGAGGCGACGCGGTTCAGGCCGGACGTTTGGTAATAAGCCGGCATGATGCTATGGGTGTTAATTCGACTGGGATCGACCAGACGCAGTCGCAGTTGGGCGGCGGTCCAGCGACCTCCAACGCCTGATAAATCAGGCGCCAAATTTCCCTGAAACCGTTCTTCCGGAATCGGGCCGCTGTGACACAAAAAACATAAACCAAGTTGGCGGCTGGCCACGATTGTTCGACCGCGTGACGCGTCGCCAGGCTCAGGCGTGAGCGTTGCGGGAATTCCGTCGGCAACAACGATCAGTTCACTCGCTGCCACCTCGGGCGCAGCAAGTGCCCAGCGATTCAAACTGAATAAAAAAATCAGTAGCCAGGCAAGGTGACACGCCCGAAACTGTCGTGTCACGCTTGCCCGCGTCATGCCCGCTTCAGACTATGGTGTTTGAGCGGGAGATCACGAATCCGCTTGCCGGTGGCAGCGAAAATCGCGTTAAGCACGGCAGGAGCAGCAACCGCAATGGTTGGCTCGCCAACGCCCCCCCAGAATCCACCTGAAGGCATGACGATGGTCTCCACCTTGGGCATCTCGTGCAGGCGCATCACTGGGTAGGTGTCGAAATTTTTCTGTACCACAGCACCATTGCTGACGGTAATCTCGCCGTACAAAGCAGCCGATAGACCATAGACAAATGAGCCTTCCACCTGGGCTTCGATCTGCTGAATATTGACCGCATGGCCAGGATCGGTAGCAGCCACGATGCGGTGAATTTTCAGCCAGCCATCCTCGCTGACCGACACTTCAGCGCATGCAGCGACATGGCTGCCAAAGCCCATGGTCTGCGCCAGTCCCCGGAACACCCCCTTGGGCGCGGGTTTGTCCCAGCCCGCCTTGCTGGCCACGGCGTTCAGTACAGCCAGGTGTTTGGGATGGTTGGCCATGAGTGTTCGCCTGAAGGCCAGTGGATCCTGGCTGGAAGCGTGCGCCAGTTCATCGATGAAGCATTCCATGTAAATGGTGTTCTGGTTCAGATTAACTCCGCGCCAGAAGGCGGCAGGGACATGCGGGTTACGCATGGCGTGATCGATCAGCAGGTTGGGGAAGTCGTAACCGAGTTGCCCCTCCTTGCCACCCAATTCAAGGCCTTGAAAGACGACCGGGTCCTTGCCGTTTTTGATCACCTGGGGTGCGACCGTGGCCAATATCGATTGACCAGAAATTCGCATATGCAACCCGCTGATATTGCCCTGGGCATCCAGTCCGGCGGTAAGTTTGCACTGTGTCACAGGGTGGAAGAAACCATGGGTCATGTCTTCTTCGCGCGACCAGATCAGCTTGATCGGTGTGCCGGGCATGGTTTTGGCAATTTGAACCGCCTGGGTGACAAAGTCGTTGCGGGCCCGACGTCCAAAACCACCTCCCAAGTAAAGTTGATAGACCTCACACTTTTGTGCAGGCAGCCCTGAAGCCTCGGCGGTAGCAGCCAGCGTGGCTTCAGCATTTTGAGTGGGGGCCCAGACCTCGCAACGATCGGACGTCCAACGCGCAGTGGCGTTCATGGGTTCCAAAGGGGCGTGGCTGAGGTATGGGTAGGAGTAGACCGCCTCAACCTTGCGGGCGGCCACAGCAATGGCAGCAGGAGCGTCACCTTTGGATGAACCTATTGCAGCCTCTTTGGCATCCAGACCTCCCTTGAGCATCTCCCGAATGCTTTCATTGGAAACTTGAGCATTGGCGCCGAATTCCCAGTCAATGCTGAGGGCTTCGACCGCTGTTTTAGCGCGCCACCAGGTATCGGCCACCACTGCAACACCGGTATTGCCGACCTGCACAACTTTTTTGACGCCAGGTCTTCTTTCGATAGCCGCCGCGTTGAAGCTTTTGACCGTACCGCCAAAAACCGGGCAGTCTCTGATGGCTGCACACAGCATATCTGGCAGCTTGAAGTCCACGCCGTAATTCTGGGCTCCCATGGTTTTATTGACTGTATCCAGTCGTGCCATGCGCTTGCCGATCAGGCGCCAGTTCTTGGGATCTTTCAAGACGATGCTGGCTTCATCCGGTGGACTGATCTTGGCTGCCGCCTCAGCTACTTTGCCGTAACTGGTTTTTCGGCCACTTGGCTTATGGGTGATGACACTGTTGGCAGCCACACATTCTGCGGCTGGTACGCCCCAGGCATCGGCAGCTGCCTGGACCAGCATCATGCGCGCTGCAGCACCACCTTTGCGAACGTAGTCGTTAGATTCACGGATGCCGCGACTACCAGTAGCGTTGAAATTGCGCCAGACCCGTTTGCGTGCCAGGCTCTGGCCAGGCGTCGGGTGTTCGGTAGTGACCTTGGCCCAGTTGCATTCAAGCTCTTCTGCCACCATCTGAGCCAAGCCGGTGAGGGTGCCTTGGCCCATCTCGGCGCGTGCTATGCGAACGACAACGGTGTCATCCGGTTTGACAACCACCCAGGCATTGATTTCCGGGCTGGAGGCTTGAGCCTGGGTGAATGGGACGTGAAAACTCAAGATCAGACCACCCGCGGTGCTGCTAGCCGAAGCCATGAAAGCACGACGGGAAACATCAGTATTTAGGATGGATTTACTCATGTGGTGCTCCCATCAGCATGTTGAATGGCAAGGCCAGCAGTTTTCGTCTTGCCCCCTGCGGCAACTACTTTTATGGCTGCCCTGATGCGGTTGTAGGTGCCACAGCGGCAAATATTGGTGATGGCGGCATCAATGTCAGCATCGCTTGGATTGGGTTTGGCTTTCAAAAGAGCAACCGTGGCCATGATCATGCCGCTTTGGCAATAGCCGCACTGGGGAACATCGAGTTTGGCCCAAGCTTTTTGGACAGGATGGGAGCCGTTTTTAGACAGGCCTTCAATGGTGACGATTTTTTCCTTTGCGCTGATGGAATTTACTGGTCTTTGACAACTGCGGGTGGGAATACCATCAATATGAACGGTGCACGAACCGCACTTGGCGATACCGCATCCATATTTGGTACCCGTCAGATCCAACTGCTCTCGCAACACCCATAGAAGGGGTGTGTCGGGATCAGCCTCGAACTCTCGGGTCTGGCCGTTGACATTGAGCTTAGCCATTGAAATTCTCCTGGGTGTAGCTTCAGTTCCCGAGAAATTCGGAAATCGATGCGGGTAATAGCCAGTTTAGCCTATACGTATTAAAAGGTTAGTACTTTCCTTAGTCAATGCGGAGGCTGTAACGCACTGATTCAATGCCCTAGGATTTTTGACAGGAAATCCTGACTTCTGGGGCTTTGCGGGTTGGAGAAAAATTCCTCTGGTTTGGCCTGCTCCACAATCTGCCCCTCATCCATAAAGATCACCCGGTCGGCAACTGCCTTGGCGAATCCCATTTCATGGGTGACGCAGAGCATGGTGATGCCCTGAGCCGCCAGTTCGGTCATGACATCCAGCACTTCCTTGATCATTTCAGGGTCCAGGGCTGAAGTTGGCTCATCAAACAACATGATTTTTGGTTTCAGGCACAACGCACGGGCGATAGCCACCCGTTGCTGCTGGCCACCAGAAAGCTGAAGTGGGTACTTGTCAGCCTGCTCCGCGATCCGAACCCGTTCAAGTTGGGTCATGGCACGTTCACGGGCCTCCTGCTTCGAGACCTTGCCAACCCAGATCGGTGAGAGAGTCAGGTTCTCCATCACAGTCAGGTGGGGGAAAAGGTTGAATTGTTGAAATACCATGCCGACTTCCTTGCGCACTGCATCGACGGCCCTGACATCCTCACCCAGTTCAATCCCGTCCACCACAAGACGGCCTTCCTGATGCTCCTCAAGCCGGTTGATGCATCGAATCAAGGTGGATTTGCCGGATCCGGAAGGTCCGCAAATCACAATGCGTTCACCTCTGTCAACGGTCAAGTCGATATCGCGCAGCACATGAAAATTGTTGCCATACCATTTGTTGACTTTCTCAAAGCTAATGATCGAATCCGTCATGTTGTCCTCATTCATCGGGCCTTGCCTTTGTTGACCTCTCGTTCCACCCAGAGGCTGTAACGCGACATGGCATAGCAGAAGGTGAAGTAGATAAGAGCAATAAAGATGTAGCCCTCGATCTTGAAAGGCCGCCAGTCGGCATCGGAGTTAAGTGCCAGACTCAGCGCACCGGTCAACTCATAGAGACTGACAATGGTGACCAATGATGTGTCCTTGAAGATGGCAATGAAATTGTTCATCAGGCCAGGTACGACAGTGGCCAGGGCCTGGGGCAGGACAATCAGGCGTTGGGTTTGCCAGTACGACAGGCTCAGGGTGGCGGCGGCTTCTTCCTGCCCGCGAGGAATCGATTGCAGTCCACCCCGTATCACCTCGGCCATGTAGGCTGCCGAAAAAAGAGAAATTCCGGCGAGAACCCGAATCAGCACATCAATACTGAGACCAGGTGGCATAAACAGAGGGAACATGAAGGAGGCCATGAACAATACCGAAATCAAAGGTACGCCTCGAACCAATTCAACAAAAATTGTGCACAGACTTCGGATGGCGGGAAGGTTGGACCGGCGCCCCAGGGCTATAGCCAGGGCCAGAGGAAATGCAGTCGGGATTGAAAGCGAAGCCAGCAAAATGGTAAGCGGGAGTCCTCCCCAGCGGTCGGTCTCGACCTTGCTGAGTCCGGCAACATCGCCATACATGAGGATAAAGAATGTCGTTAGTACAGCGACCCAGGCAACAATAAGTCCACGCCGCCAACATGCCCGCAAGCAACTGGCAACTAGCAGGCCGACCATCAGGCAGGTGGCAATCAAGGGGCGCCACTGCTCCTCCTGGGGATAGCGGCCCAGGAGAATGATCCGGTATTTTTCGGCCACTACGCTCCAACAAGCGCCAGCACCGTCCAGGCGGCAGGCATCGGCGTTGGTCAACCAGCGAGCGCGAAACAAGGCCCAGTCAAGCAATTGGGGCAGCCAATACATGAAAAGCAGTCCAACCATCAGCGTGGCCAAGGAAGTTTTCCAATCGCCAAATAAATTGACGCGCAGCCAACGCATCCCCCCCATTGATGACTCAGGGGGGGGCCGTGGCGGTATGGGTTTATACAGCGATGAGCTCATGTTGCGGACATAGTCATGCTTTAGCGTTCCCTGATGGCTGCCTTGGCGTTGTACCAGTTCATCAGGACTGAAGTGAGCAAGGAGGTGCTCAGGTAGATCAGCATGATGATGGCAATACATTCAACGGCGCGTCCGCTTTGGTTGATGGCCGTGTTGGCGATCGATACCACATCCGGGTAACCGATGGCCACAGCCAGGGACGAATTTTTGGTCAGATTGAGGTACTGATTCGTCATGGGCGGGATAATCACCCGAAGGGCCTGCGGCAACAAGATCAGGCGCATCGAATGTGCTCTGGACAGCCCGAGCGCGGAAGCTGCTTCGGTCTGCCCGCGAGGTACTGATTGAATGCCAGCGCGTACCACCTCGGCCACAAAGGCTGCGGTGTAAATGGTCAGACCAAGTAGAAGCGCCAGAAACTCAGGGGTGAGTGCTCCGCCATGCTCGACAGCAAATTCACCCTGGATAGGCAAACTTATTTCCCAGCCGGTTTCAGTGGCAACTGGTGCCGGAAAGTTCAAGCCGCCCTTGCTGAGGAATACTGGACCCAGCCAGGTGTTCAAACGCCATGCAGCATCTGCAGCGGGCAGAATTTCGGTGAACAACAGATACCACATCAGCAGTTGCAGAAGAATTGGCACATTGCGGAAAAATTCCACATAGGCCCCACAGAGGCTGCGAACCAGCAGATTGCGAGCAAGACGACCGATGCCAATCAGCGTTCCGATCACGGTGGTCAGAATAATTCCAAGCGCTGCCACCCGGATGGTATTGACAAGGCCAACCAGAAAGGCCCGCCAGTAGGGCTGTTCTGAATCGAACGCAAAAAGGCTTTCGCCGATATCAAAGCCAGCTGTTTGGGCGAGAAAATCAAAGCCACTTTGAATTCCACGCACGGTCATGTTGCGCGCGGTGTTGTGGGCCAGAAACCAGAACAGCAAACCGATCAGCAATACGGCAAGACCCTGATAGATCAGTCCGCGGGCAGTTCGACTGCGCCACGACCAGCGCTTTTTGGGGGGTGATTTCATCGGCCGGAAAAATGCGTCTCAGTCCTTGCCAAGACGCTTGCCAAGGGTGATTAACGGATCGGCATGGGATAAATCAGACCGCCCTTGTTCCACAGGTTGTTGGCGCCACGGGGCAGTTGCAACGGGGTTTTGGGGCCCACATTGCGTTCGAACATTTCACCGTAGTTGCCAGTGGTCTTGATGGCGCGAGCGAGCCAGTCCTTGTCCAGTCCGAGCAGTTTGCCAGTATCCTCGCTGACGCCCAACATCCGCTTAATGACGGGGTCATCGCTGCCCTTCATTTGCTCGACATTGGCTTGGGTAACGCCGTATTCTTCGGCTTCCTGCAAGCCGTAGGTGACCCATTTGACGATTGAAAGCCATTCATCATCACCCCGGCGAACCATCGGTCCCAATGGCTCCTTGGAAATCAGTTCTGGTAGAACCATGTGATCAGCCGGATTTTTGGCCTCCTTGTTGCGGGTTGAAGCCAGGCCTGAGGCGTCGGTGGTGTAAGCCACACAACGGCCCGCAAAGTAGGCGCCGGTAGCGGCCTCAAGTTTGTCAAACACCACCGGCTTGATATTCAGTTTGTTGGCGCGGGAGTAATCGGTCAGGTTTTTTTCGGTGGTGGTGCCTGCTTGAACGCAAACGGTCTGTCCCTTGAGTTGTTTGGCGCTCTTGATTTTGCGATTCACCGGGACCATGAAACCCTGACCGTCGTAGTAGGTGACCGCTGTCATATGCAGGCCCAGCGAGGCATCACGGGTGAGGGTAAAGGTTGTATTTCGCGAAAGCACGTCGATTTCTCCCGACTGCAGTGCCGTAAAGCGCTGCTGAGCATTCAGGGGGACATACTTCACTTTTTCTCCGTCGCCCAGTACCGAAGCTGCGACAGCACGACACACATCGACATCCAGCCCTGACCATTTGCCATTGGAGTCAGCCGCCGAGAATCCGGCCAGACCGGTATTGACGCCACAGACCACCTGGCCGCGCTGTTTGACTGCATCCAGGGTTTTTCCGGCGAAGGCCGGCACACTGAGCAGAGAGAGTGTGGTGATGGCTGCCAAAGTCAGGGGTGCAAGTTTCATGCGGTACTCCTAGAGGTTTGAAACATCCCATATCCTAGATAACTAATTTCTGGGCGAAAAGGGGCTGCGGTGGAATTTTTGTCAGGGTTTTCATCTAGGAAGGGTTTTTTATGGCTTCCTACCCGGAAATCTTGGAGTTGCAAACTTCAAAGACTAGATTGAAAGGTTTAGGTATTTGACGATTCTGGTTAAATCTCGCTGGGTGGAACAATCCAAATTATCGCCACCCTTGCCGGGTTTGATACATCAAGCTAGGCGATGCTTAACCGATCTGCTAGCTAAGTATGCATGACTTTGAAAGTCTTATTTACATGAGCGACACAATGCGACCGCACTTCAAGTTCTGGCCCAATCGCCTGCCGCATTCAATCAGCGTGCCAGAAACATCGCTCTGGGATAACTTGGCAGTGAGCGCTAAGCGCTACCCGGACAAGGTGGCACTTCGTTTTTTCGAACGTAGCATGACCTACAGCCAACTCGCCAGCCAGGCTGAAAGGCTGGCGGCTTTTTTGCATCTGATGGGTGTCAAAAAAGGGGACAGGGTGCTGCTGAACATGCAAAACTGTCCGCAGCTTGTCATTGCGCATTTCGCCATCCTGCGTGCCAACGCTGTGGTCGTTCCTGTCAATCCGATGAACCGTGCCGAGGAACTCAGGCACTACATCACCGATCCTGATGTCAAAGTCGCCCTGACCACGCAGGACCTTGCGGGTGAACTGATCAAGGCCAGCAACAGCTTGTCAGATGAGCAGGGCTTGCGGCATCTTGTTGTAAGTCATTTCTCTGATGTCTTTGACCCCTATAACCAACCGCCAGGTGATTTGCCAGAGACCTGGCGGGATTGGCTGCAGGCTCAGCACCCCCTGCCTTCCTTGTCCGCAGGTCAGTTGCATGACTGGAATAAAGCCCTCGCCTGTAGTGAGCTTGCGCCAGTTTTGACAGTCGGGCCGGACGATATGGCGGTGCTGCCTTACACCAGCGGCACCACCGGCCTGCCCAAAGGCTGTATCCACCCCCATTCGAGCATCATGCACAACGCATTGGCTGGTGCGCTGTGGAGCAACTCCTCATCCGAAGTCGTCAGCCTGATCGTGGTGCCTATGTTCCACATCACCGGCATGGTTTCCGTTATGCATTGTGGGGTTTATCTGGGCGCCACCATGGTGCTGATGCCGCGCTGGGATCGGGATCTGGCCGGGCGACTGATTTCTCGTCATCGGGTCACACACTGGACCAATATCCCAACCATGGTGATTGACCTATTGGCTAGCCCCAACTTGGCCAACTACGACCTCAGCAGCCTGGTAAACATCGGTGGTGGAGGCGCTGCCATGCCTCAAGCCGTGGCCCAGCGGCTGTGGGAGCACTATGGACTGCGCTACATCGAAGGCTATGGCCTGACTGAAACTGCTGCACCCTCACACAGCAACCCGCCGGACGACCCCAAGCAGCAATGCTTGGGAATTCCCTACATCAGCACCGATGCACGGGTGGTTGATCCGGATTCATTGAAAGAAATGCCACCCGGGGAACAGGGTGAAATCATCGTTCATGGGCCAGAGGTATTTCGTGGTTACTGGAAACGCCCTGAGGCAAGCGCGGCGGCGTTTATCGAATTTGAGGGAAAGCGCTTCTTCCGAACGGGTGATTTGGGACGGGTTGATGAGGACGGGTATTTCTTCATCACAGATCGACTCAAGCGAATGATCAACGCCTCGGGCTTCAAAGTCTGGCCCGCCGAAGTGGAAACTCTGATGTTCAGGCATCCTTGCATTCAGGAAGCCTGTGTCATCGCAACACAAGACAGCTATCGTGGAGAATCCGTCAAGGCTATCGTGGTACTGCGGGCTGCATCTATTGGAAAAATCAGTGAAAACGACATCATCCAGTGGTGCCGAGACAATATGGCGGTGTACAAGGCACCCAAGTCGGTCCAATTCGTGACCAGCCTGCCAAAAAGTGGCAGTGGGAAGGTAATGTGGCGTGCCTTGCAAGAGGCTGAAAAGGCAAAATCACAGCCTTCTCAATGACAGGTTTGGATCTTCATGTTGAAACTCTCGGTACTAGATCAGTCGGTTTCTGTGGCCGGTCGTGATCCTGCCCAGGCCATTCGCGATACCTTGGATCTGGCCGTCCACTGCGAATCTTTGGGCTACCACCGATTCTGGGTTAGTGAACATCACAGTCACCCCACCATTGTTGGCAGTGCCCCAGAAGTCCTGATGGCAGCCATCGCGGCAAAAACCCATCGCATTCGCATTGGCAGTGCTGGCGTGATGTTGCCCCACTATGCTGCACTCAAGGTGGCTGAGCAGTTTCGAGTGCTGGAGGCGTTGGCTCCGGGTCGGATAGATTTGGGTGTCGGCCGTGCGCCAGGCAGTGATGGGCGTACTGCCCAACTGCTCAACCCAGATCCGCGCGCCTCAGACCGGTTTCCCTTGCAGGTACAGGAACTGCAAGCCTGGGTCACAGGACATGGCCTTCCCCCCGGGCATCCGGGTTACGGCATTCATGCTTGTCCCAGTGGTTCGAGCGCACCGCAGGTATGGATTCTCGGAAGTTCTGACTATGGTGCGCAACTGGCGGCGCATCTTGGGCTACCTTATGCCTTTGCCTGGTTCATCACCGAAGGCCAGGGCGCGCAGGAGGCGCTGGCAATTTACCGTGACAACTATTCCCCCAGTGATCTTCATCCTAAGCCTATGCCGGTCCTGTGCGTCTGGGCATTGGCCGCCGATAGCAGCGATCAGGCCTGGCAGCAGTTTGCGAGCAGGGCGCGCTGGCGCATAGACCGCAATAGCGGCAGGTTGGGCCCCCTGCTTGCGCCTGGGCAAGCCCTGCGTGACTACAGTGCAGACGAACAGGCTCAACTGGAAAAGCTTCGGGGTCGGTCATTTGTCGGGAGTGGCGCACAAGTTGCCGATAAGTTGCGCTCCCTGGCTGAGAGCCTTCAGGTCGAGGAGTTGGTGATCATCACCTGGGCCAGTGAGCTTCAGGTGCAAAAAAGGAGCTATGAATTGCTGGCAAAGGAATTTGACCTAATTTAAGCCAGACCAGAGATAATTTTCCACAACCCTTACTTTGTTAATTTATCAAGGAATTTCCGATGTTTGATACCACCATAGCCGGTAGCTTGCCTAAGCCAGCTTGGCTTGCTGAAACCCATAAACTCTGGCCCCTCTGGAAGGCAGAGGGTGCGGAGCTGATTCAGGCAAAAAAGGATGCCACCCTGCTGTGGATCAAGGCCCAGGAAGATGCCGGACTGGACATCATCGGTGACGGCGAACAATCGCGCCAACACTTTGTGCATGGCTTTCTGGAACAGGTTGACGGCATTGATTTCGAGCACAAGGTCAAGATGGGCATTCGCGACAACCGTTACGACGCCATGGTGCCGCAAGTGGTGGCGCCGCTCAAGCTTAGAGGACGGGTGCACGCCATGGAGGCGCAATTCCTGCGCGCCCATACCAAGAAAAAAATAAAGTTCACCTTGCCTGGGCCCATGACCATTGTGGACACAGTTGCCGACAACCATTACGGTGACCGGGTGAAAATGGCTATGGCTTTTGCGGAGTTACTCAATCAGGAAGCCCTGGCCCTGCAAGCTGATGGCGTGGATATCATCCAGTTCGATGAGCCGGCTTTCAATGTCTACATGAGGGAGGCGGCCGACTGGGGCGTGCGTGCGCTGGAGCGTTGTGTGCAGGGACTCAATTGCACAACGGCTGTGCATATTTGCTACGGCTACGGCATCCAGGCCAATAATGATTGGAAGACCAAATTGGGTGAAGAATGGCGCCAGTATGAGCTGGTGTTTCCAGCCTTGGCCAAGAGTAGCATCAAACAGGTGAGTCTGGAGTGCTACCACTCGCATGTTCCGCCAGAACTGATGAAGCTGCTGGAAGGCAAGGACGTCATGGTGGGCGTGATTGATGTGGCCAGCGAAGAGGTGGAAACGGCAGAACAGGTGGCAGAAACCATTGGACGAGCCTTGCAATTTGTCCCTAAGAACCGTTTGTTTCCCTGCACCAATTGCGGCATGGCGCCGATGGACCGTGAAATTGCGCTTCGCAAGCTAGAAGCCTTGGCCAAGGGAGCCGCTTTGGCACGACAACGTCTCGCATCGGGTTGATCCTGGTTTGGATGTGTCCTCGGGTTTGCAGCTTGGGCTTTGACTGCAACCTAGGGTTTTCACTAAGTTGTGATATGATCCACGCTTCGACTGTCAAACCGACTTGACGGTTTGAAACGCGCATCTCCCTTCTTACACCGGACTTAAGCCTGCTGGCTTGTGAAATGTCCCCGCTTCCGGCCTTGCCGGTGCTGGTTTCGTTGGATGGTTGATGTTTATTAACCATCAGCGAGCCCTGCAGATTCTGCAGCCATCGCGTGTGAGCATTAAATGACAGACGCTTTAAATATTGAGGGCGGACTTTTGTCTGCCGATATGTCCTGCCTGACCGAAACTGAGCCCGATTCGGGTGGCAACCAGCCCAACGGCTTTGTTGAGTTAGGGCTGGCCCAAGAGCTGGTTCGGGCTGTTGCCGACCTGGGCTACATCAAGCCTACGCCGGTGCAGCAACGCGCCATTCCTCTGGCGCTGCCCATGGATGATACGGAGCATCATGGCTACAACGATCTGATGGTTTCCAGCCAGACGGGTAGCGGGAAGACGGCTGCCTTTCTCTTGCCAGTACTCAACACCCTGCTCGCTCAGCTAGCGCAAGCAGCGTCGAAAGAACGGGCGGAGTATGATAAAGCCTGTGCTCAGGCGTTGGAGAAGGGAGAGGCTCCACCCAAGCGCAGCAAGCGCAAGGACCCCACCAACCCCCGTAACTTCAAAGCTGCCGTCCCTGGTGCTTTGGTGTTGTGCCCGACCCGCGAGCTCGCTCAGCAAGTGGCGCATGATGCCATCGAGTTGGTCAAACACTGTCGCGGTTTGCGAATCGCCAACGTGGTGGGGGGCATGCCCTACCAGGTTCAGATTGCCAAGTTGCAGAATGCGAATTTGGTGGTGGCCACGCCAGGACGTCTGCTTGATCTGCAGCGCTCCATGCAGATCAAGCTCGACAAAGTTCAGTTTCTGGTAATTGATGAGGCTGATCGCATGCTCGATTTGGGCTTCTCTGACGATCTGGCAGAAATCAATCAGCTGACCAGCCAGCGCCAGCAGACCATGATGTTCTCGGCCACGTTTGCTCCCAGGATCCAGCAGTTGGCCATGCGCGTGATGCATGACAATGGCTCAGGCGTACACAAGATCCAGATCGACAGCCCACACCAGAAGCACAGCAATATCCAACAAGTCTTGTTCTGGGCTGACAATGCCCAGCATAAACGACAGTTGCTGGACCACTGGTTGCGCGACGCCTCGATCGGGCAGGCGATCGTGTTTGCCAGCACCCAGATTGAATGTGATGGCCTGGCCAGTGATTTACAACAGGATGGATTTTCTGCCGTGGCACTGCATGGTGCCTTGAGTCAAGGCCTGCGTAATCGACGACTAATGGCTCTGCGCAATGGCCAGGTTCAGATACTGGTTGCCACTGATGTGGCGGCACGAGGCATCGATGTACCTAGCATCACGCATGTGTTCAATTTTGGTCTTCCAATGAAGGCCGAGGACTATACCCACCGTATAGGCCGCACAGGTCGGGCTGGACGCGATGGCCTGGCTGTGACTTTTGCTGAGTTTCGGGACCGGCGCAAGATTTTTGACATCGAGGCCTACACCAAGCAACCCTTCAAGGCTGAAGAAATCCCCGGTCTAGAACCCAAGCAGCGTTTTCCCAGTGCTGGATCCGGACGTCCTGGCTTGGCTGGACGTAACAGCCGTGGTGGTAACCGAGAGGGCTTTTCCCGCGACCGAAAACCGGAAGTCAAAAGTCGAAAGGATGGCTTTGATCCGGTCCGCGGTTTTGGCGATCGTCATGCTGACCGCTCAGAGGCCCGCAAAGACAACCGCTTTGACAGTCGCTTTGATAGCCGATTTGACAGCCGCAGTGACAGCCGCACAACGCGAGGCCCCAAGCAAATTGGCGCTCACGACCGGCGCAAACCTGCTGGCACTGGTAAATCCAGCGGCACTGCCCATGGAAATGCGGGTGCCAGGTCCTTTGTTTCGCGTGATCCGTCCCAACGCCGGACTGCGCGTTCCACGCGCTGACCTAGCTACGGCAATCCTGGGTGAGGGCTTGATGACGTAAGCCCTGATATCAACAATGACCTAGGGTTGCCGGCTCATCAGATCAGCAATCTGTGTCTCATAGGCGGCCGCTATTTTCAGAAGCTGACTCTCACCCTGTGGTTTGCCAATCAGTTGCAGACCGGCAGGCCATCGCCCGTTAGGGTGAAAACCGGCTGGCACACTTATGGCCGGCAGTCCGGCAAAGGTGGCGTGTAGGGTGACTTCCATCCAGCGGTGGTAGGTGTCCATCAAACGGTTCCCGATTTTCTCGGGCCACCTTTTAGAGATTTCGAAGGGCCAAACCTGCGAAGCAGGAAGCGCCAGCACATCAAAGCGCTCGAAAAGCTGCAGCAGATGGGCATAAAACGCGGTTCGGGTCTGACTTGCCCTCATGAAATCTGAAAATCCCAGACTCAGGGATTGCTCATGCTCCCATAGTGCTTCCGGTTTGATATGGTTTTTGGCATCCGGCAGTGACATATATTTCGCCACCTTGTTACCCACCAGCGCTTTGCGCCAGGCCAGCCAGGCCGACCAGAGTTTTTCATGGTCAAACGTCAGCGATGTTGCCTCGATCACAGCACCCGAACGGTCAAAGCGCCCAAGCGCTTGTTCGCATACGGTCATGATGCCGTCTTCCATGGCAAGGTAATGGTCCAGATCGCCCAGCCAGGCCACTCGCACGCCTGTGAGTTCAGGTGGCGCAGTGCCGAGGTCAGTCATGGGTTCAAGAGGCGTGCTGATCGACAGCGGTGCGCGGGGATCACTGCCGGCCTGTATGGCCAAAAGGTGACTCAGGTCGCGAACTGTTCTGGCCATGGGTCCTTCGGTAGCCAGCTGATTGACCCAGATATCGTCTACAGGCCAGTGAGGTACACGTCCCTGACTCGGACGAAGCCCAAAGACCAGATTCCAGGCCGCGGGGTTTCGCAACGAGCCCATGAAGTCCGATCCGTCTGCCACCGGTAACAAGCGGTGCGCCAAGGCCACTGCCGCCCCGCCGCTGGAGCCACCGGATGAAACCTTGGGATCCCAGGCGTTGGGAGTCGGCCCAAACAGTTCGTTGAATGTGTGTGAGCCAATCGCAAACTCGGGGACATTGGTTTTGCCGATCACGATGCAGCCAGACCTGCGGATACGACTCACCATCAGCCCGTCGTTCTTCGCAACGGCATCTTTGAGCAGGCTGAAACCCTGTGTGGTGGGAAAGCCGGCTGCATCGGCGGTGTCCTTGACGGCCATGGGCAGTCCATGCAGCCAGCCTCGGCTGTTTCCACGAGCCAGTTCCTTGTCGCAGTCATCTGCCTGTCGCAGAAGTTCCTCATCCGGTGCCAGGTTGATAATGGCGTTAAGTGACGGATTGAGTCGATGGATGCGCCCCAGATAGGACTGCATCACTTCTCGGCAGGAAATCTGCCGGGAATGAATGGCCCGGGACAGGTCGTCGGCGGTCAGTGCGGTTGGGTCAGTCATGATGATTGCTGATAGACGTTTTTTAAATTTGCCGAAGTTTTATTTCTAAATCGACTCGCGGCTCCGATGAGCTTGAGTCCACATCGGCTGGTAGTGAAGCTTAGCGAGAATTTATTCAGAAAAAATGAAAAGGGGATGGATTTGTCGATATTCTCGGTCGTATTGGCAATCCCAGCGGCACACATGCTTGCAGGAATCTTCCCCGGATCACATGAATTTTGCGTGTAGGAGAGTTTGATGCCCCATATGGTTATTTTGTATACCGCCAATCTGGAATCTGAAATCGACATGACTGACATGTGCCAGGAAATGTGCAAGACCCTGCTGGCGCAACATGATGACAACGGCGAGCAGATTTTCCCCACCGCGGGCACCCGGGTGCTGGCTTACCCGGCGCCACATTTTGCGGTCGCTGATAGCCAGCACAACTATGGCTTCATCTATCTCAACCTGCGCATGGCGACGGGGCGCTCGAGTGAATTGCATGAGCAAGTGGGTCAGGCCTTGTTGAATCGGGTCAAGACCTTGTTTGATCCCTTGCTGCAAAAGCAGCATGTGGGGATCACCCTGCAAATTGATGAGGGGGTGGAAGTTTTCAATGCGCGACATAGCAGCATTTATCCACTCTTTTCTCCAGCGGCTTGAGTGAATGACCATGAAGGTGGGTATTGTTGGTGCGGGAGCGATTGGCACTTGGTTGGGAGTGAAGTTAGGGCTCGCAGGGTGTGATGTTTCGGTGCTCGCTCGAGGTGAGTCTCTGAACATCATCAGGAGGCACGGGTTGACGCTCAAGTCGGGGGATCAGGCCTGGCGCATTGCGGTTCAAGTCAGTGATGAAGCCAGCCGGCTGGAACCCTGCGACCTGGTGATTGTCTGTGTCAAGGCGCCTGCACTGCACGATGTAAGCAAGAGTTTGCAGGCCTTGACAGGCCAGAATACAACGATTTTGACCGCCATGAATGGTGTTCCCTGGTGGTTCTTGCAGGGATTTGGCGGCCCATTGTCGGGTTATAGCTTGCAGTCTATTGATCCTGGCGGAGAGATCGCTGCAGCGATTTCCTTGCGCCAAGTTCTGGGTGGCGTTGTGCACGCCAGTTGTGCATTGGAGTCACCTGGCGTGGCTAGGCATCATTTTGGAGAAGGCCTGATCCTGGGTGAGCCAGCCGGGGGGCAAAGCGAACGTCTGAGCCGGGTGGTTGGTCTTTTGATAGGGGCCGGTTTCAACGCCACGGCCTCAATGCAAATTCAGCGCGATATCTGGTACAAGCTTTGGGGCAACATGACCATCAACCCGGTCAGTGCGCTGACCGGCGCACTGACTGACAAGATTCTTGATGATGAGCTGGTGCTGGGCTTTGTTTCGGCAGTCATGCAGGAAGCCAAGGAAATTGGGGCGCGCCTGGGTATTTCGATTGATCAAGAACCACAAGACCGTCATGCAGTGACACGCAAGCTGGGCGCCTTCAAGACCTCGATGCTGCAGGATGTGCAGGCCGGCAAGAAATTGGAATTGGATGCACTGGTGAGTTCTGTGCGTGAACTGGGACAACTCACCGGCGTTGTAACTCCGATGACGGACGCCTTGCTGGGTCTTGCCCGGCTGCAGGCCAGGACCCTGGGGTTGTATTGAAAAGTCCCAAGGTTTTTAAATTCCTGGGAATCTAGCCCTCAAACGCAGCGCGCCCCATCGACCTCAATGCACACACCGCTGATGAAGGCGGCTTCGTCACTAGCCAGGTACAGCGCAGCGTTAGCGACATCCAATGGTGTGGAGAAGCGACCCAGCGGAATCGTGGCACGAAATTTGGACAGGCGTTCCTCAGTCAGTTCCCCGCCTGCAAACGATGTTCCCAGACCGGTGTAGGGATTAATCACCGGGTTGATGCAATTGACGCGTATGTTCATGGGGCCAAGTTCAGCGGCCAGTGATTTGCTGGTGATGATGACTGCGCCCTTGGAGCCGTTGTACCAAGTTAGCCCTGGCCTGGGGCGCACGCCAGCCGTGGAGGCAATGTTGATGAAGCTGCCACCGCCCTGCTTTTCAAAATGCGGCACGGCATGGAGGGTGGCAAGATAGATGCTCTTGACATTGACGGCATAGCACTTGTCAAAGTCTGCCTCGCTGACATTGAGCGCAGGTTGGTTGATATGCGTCCAGCCCGCATTGTTCACCATCACATCCAGCCGTCCGTAGTGCGTGACGGCGTGGTCGATCAGTGCTTTCATAGAGTCAGATTTGGTGACGTCGGCTGACTTGAAGCTGGCACTGCCGCCGGCAGCACTGATTTCTTGCACGACACGCTGGCCACCTTCGGCGTTGATATCGTTAACCACCAACTTGGCCCCTTCTTCGGCCAGTCGTTTGGCAATGCCTTCGCCAATGCCGTTGCCAGCGCCAGTCACGATAACGACCTTGTCCTTGATTCGCATGATGAGTCTCCCAAAAAATGTGATTACCAGCGGGCGCCGAAGCTTTGACGCAGTTGCTCGATCTGTGCGTCGTCCAGCGGTGCGATGCCTTGGACTTGCAACACGGCCAGCCGGGCGGATTCCTCCAGCTCTTCCAGGGTGGCCATGGCAGAGGCCGGGTTGTCGTGCCAGACATTGGGTCCAAGCCGGGCAAGCATGACTGCGCGGATGGGTGTGCCTTGCTCGCCATAGCGTGCAATGGCTTGGGCGACCGCTTCGGCGGCTTCAGGTGCACCTGGGCGATGGTAGGAAATCACCGGTACATGACCGACTTTCATCACGAAATAGGGAGTAATGGCATCAACCAGCTCGGCGCGCTGAGCGTCTAGCGTAAGCGCCACGCAATGTGTGCTGTGAGTGTGGATGACACAACTTGTCTGTGGGTCGAAGCGGCTTGCGGTGTCGTAGATGCGTTGGTGCAACATCAGGGTCTTGCTGGCACGTGCGCCGCTGACCTGATGACCCTGCGCATCAACCTTGGCCAGTTGCGCCGGATCCAGAAAACCGAGGCAGGCATCGGTGGGTGTGATGAGAAAGCCGTCATCAAGGCGGACGCTGATGTTGCCGGCCGTGGCGTGCACATAGCCACGCTCGAACAGGCTCTTGCCAACACGGCAAATTTCTTCACGGGCTTGGGTTTCGTTCATGCGAGTTGTGCAAAAGCCTTGGTAAAAAAGTCTTCGCTGCCGAAATTGCCAGATTTGAGGGTTAGGTGCAGCGCGCCGTGGGCAGTGTTGGTATGGCACCAGGGCACGCCGGGATCGATCTGCGGGCCGATCTGTAATTGGGTGATGCCCAGCGCTTGCACGCAGGCACCGGAAGTCTCACCACCGGCTACCACCAATTGGCGCACACCGCGCTCGGCCAGGCCACGTGCGATTGCGCCCAGGGTGCGTTCAACCATGGCGCCGGCTGCATCCACGCCCAACTGGTGCTGCACGGATTTGACGGTATCGGGTTCGGCCGTGGAGTAAATCAGCACCGGACCGTTCTTCAAATTCGGTTCGGCCCAGGCCAGGGCCTCTGCGGCCGCGTCCTGGCCGGATGCAATGCGAAGCGGATCAAGTGCCAGGGCCGGCCGGCCGCTTGCGATGAAATGCCGAACCTGCTTGTTGGTTGCAATGGAGCAGCTGCCGGAGAGCACCGCGCGCAGTCCGGTGGCTGGTGGCAGTGCGCTGGCCTGCGGTGTGGGCGCCAGGCCAAAATTGGCCGGCAGGCCAATGGCCACACCGGAGCCCGCTGTCACGAGCGGCATGTCGGCCAGGGCAGGACCCAGACGCAGCAGATCGTCATTGGATACGGCGTCAACGATGGCAATACGCACCCCTTGACCTTTAAGTTCGGCGATACGAGCGCGTACCGCATCCGCACCCATCGCAGTGGCGCGGTAGTCGATCAGGCCGATCTTGCTCTGGCATTGCGCTTGCAGCACACGCACCAGATTGGGATCGTTCATTGGCGTGAGCGGGTGGTTCTGCATGCCACTCTCATTGAGCAGTCCCTCGCCAGCAAAAAGATACCCTTTGAATACGGTGCGCCCATTGTCGGGAAACGCGGGGGTGGCGATGGTGAAGTCGGTGCCCAGCGCTGCCATCAGGGCTTCGGTGACGGGGCCAATATTGCCTTGGGCGGTACTGTCAAAGGTTGAGCAGTACTTGAAGTAGATCTGACGTGCCCCCTGGCCCCGTAGCCATTGCAGGGCGTTAAGGGACTGTTTAACGGCATGCTTTGGCGCAATGGTGCGCGACTTGAGTGCCACTACCACCGCATCGACCTCGGCGTTCAGGTTACCTTCAGGGACGCCGATTGTCTGCACCACGCGCATGCCGGCGCGCACCAGGTTGTTGGCCAGGTCGGTGGCGCCCGTGAAGTCGTCGGCAATACAGCCAAGCTTGATGGGTTGAGAAGGCATGGCGGAATCAGTTTTTCTGGCTGGGCAGTGAAATGCCAGGAAAGATCTTGATCACCGCGCTATCGTCCTCCCGGGCAAAGCCGGCGGTGGAGGCCTGCATGAACATTTGATGGGCGGTGCTGGCTAAAGGCAGCGGAAACTTGCTGGCACGTGCGGTATCCAGGACCAGTCCGAGGTCTTTCACAAAGATATCAACTGCCGACAAGGGTGTGTAGTCTGCTGCCAGCACATGGGCCATGCGATTTTCAAACATCCAACTGTTGCCCGCGCTGTGGGTGATGACCTCGTACAGGGCGGCGGCGTCAACACCTTCGCGCAGGCCCAGGGCCATCGCCTCGGCGGCAGCCGCAATATGGACACCGGCCAACAACTGGTTGATGATCTTGACCTTGCTGCCGGCACCCGCCTTGTGATCAAGCTTGTAGACCTTAGCGGCCATGGCGTTGAGCACAGGTTCACAGCGCGCGTAGGCTTCGGGCTTCGCAGCAGTCATCATGGTCATCTGGCCGTTGGCGGCTTTGGCGGCGCCACCTGAAATCGGGGCATCCACATAGAACAAGCCCAGCTTTTCCAGACGACTTTCTAGCGCAACGGACCAGTTGGGATCCACGGTGGAGCACATGACGAACACGCTGCCTGGCTTCATGGCGGCGGCGGCGCCACCAGTGCCAAATAATACGTCTTCAGTCTGCGCGGCGTTGACCACTACCGAAATCACAATATCACTGGCCTGGGCCAACTCGGCGACTGAGGCGCAGGCGATGCCGCCCTCCTTGGCGAAATCCCGGGCTGCTTCCGGGCGAACGTCAAACACGCGCAGGTCGTGACCCCCACGACGAAGCGAACCGGCCATGCCACGCCCCATGGCGCCAAGACCTACTAACCCAACCTTCATCATGAGCTCCTGCTAGATTTATTCGAACCTGATGCGCGCGTAATCGGCAACTTTTTTCCATTGGGCAGTGTCCGACTGCATAAATGTGGCCATTTCACGTCCACCCATCCAGACGGGCTCAGCGCCACGCTTTTTAAGCGTTTCACTAATTTCCGGGTCTTGCGAAATTTTGAGCAGTGTTTCCTCAACCTTTTGTTGAACAGCTGTCGGAATCCCCGTGGGAGCTGCCAGGCCGAACCAGGCGCTGACCTGAAATCCAGGCAAGCCAGCTTCAGCCATGGTGGGGACCTGCGGTAGCGCGCTGCTGCGGCGGGTTGTTGTCACCGCCAAGGCGCGAAGCTTTCCGGCCTGAATCAACCCTATTGCCGAGGGCAGATTGTCAAAGGTCATGTCAACTTCGCCCGCCATCAGCGCGGTCTGCGCTGCTGCGGCACCTCGGTAGGGAATATGGGTGATAAACAGACCTGCAAGACTTTTGTAGAGTTCAGCACTCAAATGAAGGGAGGTGCCTTGACCGTTGGAGGCATAGTTCATACGTCCCGGCTGGGCCTTGATGCGTTTCGTCAAATCAGCCAGCGATTGAATCCCCGAGGCAGGGTTTACCAGCAACACATTCGGAACTTGACCCAGCAATGCGATAGGTGAAATTTGTTCGGGCCGGTAAGGCAAGTTAGGGTAGAGGGCTGGACTGATGCTCAGAGGTGGCGAGGCCATCAGCAAGGTATAGCCATCAGCGCTTGCGCGAGCGGCATCTGCTGCGCCAAGATTTCCGCCTGCACCTGGCTTGTTCTCAATTACGACGGGTTGGCCAAGAGCTTGCGCAAGTTTGGGACCGATCAATCGTGCCATGTTATCAATCAAACCGCCTGGTGGAAAAGGGACCACCAGCCGAATTGATTTGGATGGCCAGTTGTTTGGTTGAGCAAATACAGAGCCTGATAAGCAACTTAGGCTTGCCCAACCGAGAAGTTTTCTGCGCCGCATGATGAACTCCTTAATCGATGATGAAAATTAAAAAAAGACTGTTTTTACCTCTGACAAGACTTTGCGATTCATTTCGCATGAGTCCAACTCATTTTTTGAAAGTGGCCTAGTTTAATCTTCAGATGGCTCAGACATGATCATCTGTTATCTCATTGTCATCGTGAGTCACAACCTACCGGGCATCAGCATCGATTCAAAGGAAGCGACAGGCATTCAGGTTCAGTGCTAAAAATATTTCATTAATTTAAATTTGCTTGGCTTGTTATACGCTGCTTCGAAAGTTTAAATTCTTGATGAGCCAGTTTTTTTGTTTTCGAAGGGGCTCAGGTGGGTTTGTTCCTTGAGAAGTCAACTAGTGCTTGTGCGCACGCTTTAGCACTTGCCCATGCCCACTGAAAGTTGTAGCCACCGAGCCAGCCGGTGACATCGACGACTTCGCCAATGAAGTAAAGCCCGGGATGTTTAGATTCCATGGTCTGGGAGGACAGGTCGCGGGTATCGACACCCCCAGCAGTCACCTCGGCTTTGGCGTAGCCCTCAGTGCCAGTTGGCAGCAGCTCCCAGGCGGCCAATTGGTGAGCCAACGCTGCCAGTGCTTTATCTGAGGCCTCGTTGATCGGCCGTTGCCAGTCTTTATTCTGAATCACCCAGGCTTCGGCCAGGCGAGTGGGCAACAAAGTGGCCAGCTCATTAACGATCAACTTACGCGAGTGCGACTTGGCCTGGATGAGAAATTCAAGTACATCAAGTTCTGGCAGCAGATTGATCCTGATTGGGGCGCCCTCACGCCAGTAGCTTGAAATCTGCAACACCGCTGGACCCGAAAGGCCGCGGTGGGTAAAGAGCAGGTCTTCCAGAAATTCAATGCGGTCCTTTTTGGCGCCTGTCTCAATTTTTACCGGTAAGGACAGGCCTGCCAGGCCCGCATACGGTGCCCAGTCATGACCGTCGAAAGTAAGAGGGACCAGGGCTGGCCGTGGTGGCACGATGCGCAGACCAAACTGACGTGCCAGGGTGTAGCCAAAGTCACTGGCGCCAATTTTTGGAATCGACAGTCCCCCCGTTGCCACGACGATCGCTCTGGCCGTGACTGCAGCTTGATTGGTATGAATTTCGTAACCTGATGCGACTGCAAGAACCTGTGTCACTTCGCAGGGTTGCCAGCGGTGTACCAAGCCAAGCTCGCATTCATGCAATAGCAACTGAATGATGTCGTTGGCAGAGTGGTCACAAAACAGCTGGCCTTTGTGCTTTTCGTGAAACGGCACGCCATGCTTTTGTAGCAAAGCCAGAAAATCAGCGGCGGTATAACGTACCAGGGCCGAACGGCAAAAGTGTGGGTTGTTGCTGATGAAGTGCTTGTGGGGGTTGCGCAAATCGATATCACGGTTGGTGAAGTTGCAGCGTCCGCCCCCGGAGATGCGAATTTTTTCAGCCAATTTTGGGCTATGGTCTATCAACAACACCTTCAGTCCCTGTTGCCCGGCCTGGGCGGCACAAAAGAGCCCGGCAGCCCCTGCGCCAATAACCACTGCGTCAAATGAATCCATTGGGCGCTGTCATCATGTTTGCAGTAGGCTGGAGGTCATCAGCGCTGGGCTGCCAGCCAGGCTTGCAGACGCTGGGTGCCAAGCACCAGTCGCTGCGGATCTCGTGAAGCGAAACACCAACGCAGCCAGCCTTGTGCCTGCGGCGCAAACGCCTCGCCGGGCGCAAGCCCCACACCAGCCTCATGAACAAGTCGCTTGGCTGTGTTGAGTGTGTCCTGGTGGCCATTGATCTTGAAAAATGCATACATACCGCCATTGGGCGACTGAACCTCAATGTCTGGCATGTCCTGCAGCTGCGGGATCAGCGTATCACGGCAAGTCTTCAGATGATCGACCACACGCGGGGTGATTTCGCCCTGCCGTTGCAAGGCGGCCAGGGCGCCGCGTTGTGTGAACACGCTGGCACAGGATGTGTTGAACTCGATCAGTTTCCCAATGTCATGCGTGATGGATGGGGGTAAGACCAGCCAGCCCAAGCGCCAGCCTGTCATCAAGAAGCTTTTGGAAAAACTGTTCACTACCAGCAATCGATCCTCAGGGGTGGCTGCATCCAGAAAGCTCGGCGCGCATTGGCGAGCAGAGGGCAGGTAGTAGAGCCTTTCATAAACTTCATCGGCCAAAATCCAGGTGCCCGTCTTGCGACAGTGCTCCAAAATACTTTGCTGCTCCAGCCGCGACAGGGTCCAACCGGTTGGGTTGTTGGGTGCATTGAGGATCAACAGTCGGGTTGAAGGGGTGATGGTTGCCAGCAGGGACTCCAGGTTCAATGTCCAGGCGCCGGCCCTTGGGGTAAGAGAGACGCATTCAAGACAGGCGCCCATGATGCGGGCCTGTGCCGTCAGGTTAGGCCAGACAGGTGTGACAGCAACCACATGATCGCCAGGCTCAATAAGCGCCTGGGCAGCCAGCATCAGGGCATTGACGCCACCTGAAGTGACAGCGATTCGCTCCATGCCGATTGATGTCTCGTGCAGACGACTCTTGTAACCTGCGATTGCTTGCCGCAACTCGGGCAAGCCCAGGTTGTGCGCGTAAAAGGTCTCACCCTGATGCAGCGATTCAATGGCGGCCTGGCGGATGAACTCGGGCGTGACTTCGTCGCTTTCGCCAAACCAGAAAGCCAGAACGTCAGGCCGACCCAGGCCGGCATTGGCGACTTCTCGTATTTTGGATTCTTCCAGGTCCAGGACGGCTTGGCGCATAGTGGGCGATTGTGGCAAATGATTGATTGTGCCCGTGCCTGTAAGGGATGACTGAAATAATTCCTGAACCAAATTTTTCAAGGGGCTGGCGAGAAATTTTTTCTGCACCAGCTACTCTTGAAATCCGTGGGTCCGAGGTCAGTTAGGGAGTGCGGTCAACTGAAGTCGGTTGGCCAGACCAGCAAAGCCTAAGGAGCCTGACCATGTTTTTTGTACCCGTTATCCGTCGTTCCCCGTTTTTTGCCCCGACCGGGCGTGCCTTTAACCGTTTCTTTCAGGAAGGTGCATCGTCTGCACCAACGGCTAACGATGACCAACCTATCGAGCTCAGTTTTGATGTGCCTGGTGTTTCACGTGAGCAGATGGCCATTGGCATCGAGGGCAATGTGATGCGTATTGAAACTTTGCCTGAAGCCAAGCGTCAGTACAAGGCGGTTTATGAGCTCCCGCAAGATATTGATGTGGCCAAAAGTGAGGCCAAGCTGGAAAACGGCGTACTCACCTTGAAGTTGACACGGCTTCAGCCTGAAAGCAAGGCAGTCAAGCTGACCATCAATTAAGCGAAAGTCAATCCCTGATTCCCAGGGTTGCCAGGGGCCAGCGTGGTCTGACCTCAAAGGTGTAATCCTGGCTAGCTTCCTGGACCTGATGCTGCAGCCGCATGGCTGCAGCCATGGCGATCATTGCACCATTGTCGGTGCATAGGTGCAGTTCGGGGTAGTGCACCCGCACCTTTCGTTTGGCGCACTGCATATTGAGTTCTTCTCGAAGCTGCCGGTTGGCGCCGACGCCGCCGGCTACAACCAGCCGCGGCAACAAGGTTTCATCCAGGGCGGCCAGGGCCTTTTTGACCAGGACTTCGACGATCGCCGCCTGAGTAGAAGCGGCCAGATCAGCCCGTTGTATGTCAGACCAGGCTGCAACGGGTTGCCCCAGTGTCTTGGATATCTTGTGCGTCTGAGTCAAAACAGCGGTCTTCAGGCCGGCAAACGAAAAGTCCAGGTTGCCGCTATGTAACAGCGGACGCGGCAGCTTGAAGGCTGTCGGATTGCCGAGTTCGGCAAGTTTTGCCAGAGCCGGTCCGCCAGGGTAGCCCAGGCCCAGCAGCTTGGCTGACTTGTCAAAAGCCTCGCCGGCTGCATCGTCAATGGTTTCACCCAGCAACTCATACTGCCCGACACCCTCAACACGCATCAGCTGGGTATGGCCGCCAGACACCAGCAAAGCGACAAAAGGAAATTCTGGTGGGTCGGTACTGAGAAAAGGCGAGAGCAGATGACCTTCCAGATGATGGATACCCAGGACAGGCTTGTCCAGGGCGGCACCCAATGCACAGGCTATCCCGGCTCCCACCAACAGGGCGCCCGCCAGGCCGGGCCCACGGGTGTAGGCCACCACGTCGATATCGTTGAGCTTCTGGTTGGCTTCTGAGAGCACCTGTTCTGTTAGTGGCAAAACCCGCCGGATGTGATCACGGCTGGCCAGTTCGGGCACGACGCCACCATAAGCCTGATGCATCTGAACCTGACTGTGCAAGGCATGGGCCAGAAGATTGGGTGTGAGTTTTCCACTTGCCCGCACAAGGGCAACGCCTGTTTCATCACAAGAAGACTCGATCCCCAGCACCAATAAATTATTCGCCATCGCCACAAGTTTAGGTGATGCCATCAGACCCTGTCGGCTAGTTTGATTCTTGCTGCGTCTGGTTGATGGAAAACCGTTTGCGTATCGTGGTTATCACCCCGGAGCCGTTCGACTCGCAGGACATGGACATGGCCAAATGGCCCGAGCGCTTGCGCAGTCTGCGACTTGGCCTGCTGCAGAGCGGGGCTAACCTGGTGGCTTTCCACTCCGCGGACGTCGACCTGGGCAAGCGGCTATCCCAGATCCAGCGCGACCTGGTGATTGTGGATGCCTCAAACCTGCTTGGCTAAGCACAGTCGTCGGCACCCGTCTGGTGCACTGCACTACAAAAGTGCGGGCGCAGCCCACAAACACCCCTGAAAAGCTGGCACGCAGATTGCGTAACTAGTAATAAGACCGATGAGGGTCGAGGGACATTCCCTCCAACGGCGGAAGGAAGGTCCCCACGACAAAGACGTCCCCATGTGTTGCTGCGTTGTGATGCGGTGCGGCCAAGTGAGGATACCTTTTTTATTGAAAGCCACCAAGGAGCCTGCCATGCCCGATTTTCTGCAAGCCAAACTCAGCCGCCGCACCGTGCTGCAAACCGCCACCCTTGGCGCTGCCGCGATCGATCCTGCGCTACGTGCCGCCGTATATGCCGCCGGCTCGGACGCGCCAGAAAAGAAGGAAGTGAAGATTGGCTTCATTCCGCTTACTGACTGTGCCAGCGTGGTCATGGCCTCGGTGCTGGGTTTTGATCAGAAGTACGGTGTCAAGATCACACCGAGCAAGGAAGCTAGCTGGGCCGGCGTGCGCGACAAGCTGGTAAACAGCGAACTGGATATGGCCCATGTGCTGTACGGGCTGGTCTACGGCGTGCATCTGGGCCTGTCCGGCCCCAAAAAAGACATGGCCGTTCTGATGACGATCAACAACAACGGCCAAGGTCTGTCATTGTCCAAGAAGCTTGCCGACAAGGGCGCTGTAGACCTGAGTAGCTTGGTCAGCACGATGAAAAAAGAGCCGCGTGAGTACGTCTTCGCCCAGACTTTCCCCACCGGTACCCACGCTATGTGGCTTAACTATTGGCTGGCCTCGGGCGGCATCAACCCGGTCAAGGATATCAAGAGCGTTGTGGTGCCCCCCCCGCAAATGGTGGCCAATATGCGCGTGGGCAATATGGACGGGATGAGCGTTGGTGAGCCCTGGAATCACCGGGCCATCATGGATGGGGTGGGTATTTCCGCTGCAACCAGCCAGGACGTTTGGAAAGATCACCCCGAGAAAGTGCTGGGCACCACCGCCGAATTCGTCAAGAAGTATCCGAACACGACTCGCGCTGTCATGATGGCTGTGCTCGAAGCCAGCAGATGGATCGATGCCAGCCTGCAGAACAAAATAAAGATGGCAGAAACCGTCGCTCAGAAGTCTTATATCAACACCAGCGTGGAGGCGATCAACCAGCGCATCCTGGGGCGCTACCAGAATGGCATGGGCAAAACCTGGGACGACCCCAATCACATGAAATTCTTCAATGATGGGGTGGTCAATTTCCCCTACCTTTCCGACGGCATGTGGTTCCTGACCCAGCACAAGCGCTGGGGCCTGCTCAAGCAGCACCCGGACTATTTGGGTGTGGCCAAACAGATCAATCAGATCGATCTTTACAAACAAGTTGCCTCGGCGATGAAGATTTCTGTACCCAAGGATGTCCTGCGTACCAGCAAGTTGATGGATGGCGTGGTCTGGGACGGCAAGGACCCGATGAAATACGCCGACAGTTTCAAGATCAAAGCCTGAGTCCCATCTCTGACTTGCACCCAACAGCACGAGGAACTCATTATGGTCAGCGCCGTCTTCCACTCCCCGGCGGAACGGGCCCGTCCCGTTTCTAACCTCGCATCAGAGCGTAAAGCGGCTGTCCCTGCTGCCGTTACCCTGGCGTCAGTCAAAGCGCCAGGCTACGACTGGCGGGGCCTGTGGCTGCGTGTGATCCCGCCGGTACTCGGCCTGGCTCTGCTGATCGGGATCTGGGCTTTGGTGTCGCTCACGAGCAAGGGTAGCATCCCCAGTCCGGCCCAGACCTGGCTGCAGGCCGTCGACGTCTTCAGCGACCCGTTCTACCGTAACGGCCCGAATGACCAGGGTGTTGGCTGGAACGTGCTGATGTCGCTGCAGCGGGTGGCGCTGGGCTTTGGCTTGGCAGCGCTGTTGGGCATCCCGGCAGGATTCCTGATCGGGCGTTTCGATTTTCTGGGCCGTATGTTCAACCCACTGATAAGCCTGCTGCGACCGGTCTCGCCACTGGCTTGGTTGCCGATTGGTTTGCTTGTATTCAAGGGCGCCAATCCAGCTGCTATATGGACTATTTTTATCTGTTCCGTCTGGCCCATGGTGATCAACACCGCAGTGGGTGTACAGCGCGTTCCAGCCGATTACATGAACGTGGCGCGTGTGCTCAACCTGTCTGAATGGAAGATCCTCACCAAGATCCTGTTTCCCGCGGTGCTGCCCTACATGCTGTCGGGTGTTCGCCTGGCTGTGGGTACAGCCTGGTTGGTGATCGTGGCGGCCGAAATGCTCACAGGCGGGGTGGGCATTGGTTTCTGGGTATGGGATGAATGGAACAACCTCAACGTCAAAAACATCATCGTTGCCATCTTCGTCATTGGCATCGTCGGACTGATTTTGGAGTACGCCCTGATCAAGCTGGCCGGCCTCTTCACCTTCGAGGAAGTTAAATCTTGAGCGCCCACCCAGCCACGCCGTGGGGAGCGCCAACCGCACTGCAGAACAGGGAGGTTTCCTTATGAACAAATTCATCGAGATCCAGGGCGTCGAACAGACCTTCCGTACCAGCAAGGGGCTGTTCCCTGCGCTGCGCGACATCAACCTCACCATAGCCAAGGGCGAGTTCGTGGCCTTGATTGGGCACTCTGGCTGCGGCAAGTCCACCCTGCTCAACCTAATCGCCGGACTCACCACGCCGACAGCCGGTGTCCTGCTGTGCGCCAACCGAGAAATTGCCGGCCCCGGCCCCGATCGCGCAGTAGTTTTCCAGAACCACTCGCTACTGCCATGGTTGACCTGCTACGAAAATGTCTACCTAGCAGTGGAACGCGTTTTTGGCGCGGGTGGTAAGCGCATCGGAGCTGCCGCCGAAAAAAGGACGCAACTCAAGACACGCACCGAGGCGGCGCTGGAGCTGGTCGGCCTGACCCATGCAGCTCACAAACGCCCAGGAGAGATTTCCGGCGGCATGAAGCAGCGAGTGGGTATCGCCCGCGCACTGTCGATGGAGCCCCAGGTGCTGCTGATGGATGAACCCTTTGGTGCGCTGGACGCTCTGACCCGCGCCAAACTGCAGGACGAGCTGCTGGAGATCGTGGCGCGCACCAAGAGCACGGTGGTCATGGTCACGCACGATGTGGACGAGGCTGTTCTGCTAAGCGACAAGATTGTGATGATGACCAATGGCCCGGCAGCCACCATTGGCGAGGTGCTGCAGGTGGATCTGCCACGCCCGCGGTCCCGTGTGCAACTGGCACAGGACCCCCAGTACATCAACGACCGCATGGTGGTGATTGACTTCCTCTACAAGCGCCAGTCGCATGTTGAGAAGGTGGCCTGAGGAGCACGCACATGGACATGAGGACTACCCCTAAGGACAAAATGAATCTTGTGATGATCGGCAACGGTATGGCCGGCGTGCGTACGTTGGAAGAGCTATTGAAGATCGCACCCAACCTCTACAACATCACAGTATTCGGCGCCGAGCCTTATCCCAACTACAACCGCATCCTGCTCTCCCCGGTACTGGCGGGTGAGCAAAAGCTGGAGGACATTGTCCTGAACGATTGGTCCTGGTACCAGGACAACGGCATCACCCTGCATGCTGGCTGGACCGTGACTGAAGTGGACCGCGTCAAGCGCCTGGTGCATGCCCGCAATGGCGCTGGCGAGACCTGCAGCGTGCCCTATGACCGCTTGTTGCTCGCTACCGGCTCTACCCCCTTTATCCTGCCGGTGCCGGGTACGGAGCTGGCAGGTGTGCTCGCTTACCGCGATATCGCAGACACCGAGTCCATGATCGACGCGGCCGGCAAATACAAACATGCTGTGGTCATTGGTGGTGGCCTGCTCGGCCTGGAAGCCGCCAACGGCCTGATGAAGCGCGGCATGTCGGTCAGCGTGGTGCACGTGATGCCCTGGCTGATGGAGCGCCAGCTTGACGAAGCGGCCGGCAAGATGCTGCAGAAGTCGCTGCAAGACCGCGGCCTGCAGTTTCTGATGGGAGCACAGACGCAGTCATTGGTCGGTGGTGTAGATGGCCGCGTACAGGCCGTCAAGTTCCAGGACGGCAGTGAGCTACCGGCCGATCTGGTGGTGATGGCGGTTGGTATCCGTCCAAACACCGCACTGGCTGAGAAGATGCGCCTGCACGTAAATCGTGGCATTGTTGTTAGTGACACCCTCCAGACGGTGACCGACGCGCGCATCTATGCTGTCGGCGAATGCGCCGCCCACCGCGGGATTGCCTACGGGCTGGTGGCGCCGCTGTTCGAGCAAGGCAAGGTGGTGGCCAACCACCTGGCGCAGTTTGGCATTGGCCGCTACACCGGTTCGCTCACTTCCACCAAGCTCAAGGTCACTGGCATTGACCTGTTCTCCGCCGGCAATTTCATGGGAGGGGAGGGGACGGAGGAGATCGTGATGAGTGATCCGGTTGGCGGCGTCTACAAGAAGCTGGTCATCAAGGATGATAAGCTGATCGGGGCCTGTCTGTACGGCGACACCGTCGACGGCAGTTGGTATTTCAAGTTGCTGCGCGACGGCCGCAGCGTGCATGACATTCGCGATAAGCTGATGTTCGGTGAGTCCAACATCGGCGACACCGGCCACGAAGGTCACAACAAGGCCGCCACTATGCCTGATGAGGCCGAAGTGTGCGGCTGCAACGGTGTGAGCAAGGGAGCCATATGCAAGGCCATCAAGGATAAGGGGCTGTTCACCCTGGACGAAGTGAAGAAGTACACAAAGGCTAGTGCATCTTGCGGCTCGTGTACCGGCCTGGTTGAGCAGATTCTGATGTTTACCGCTGGCGGCGACTACTCTGCCACGCCCAAGACCAAAGCCCTTTGCGGCTGTACCGACCTTGGCCACCAGGGCGTGCGCGACGCCATCCGAAGCGAGAAGCTGTTGACTGTGGCAGATGTGTTCAAATTTCTCGAATGGCGGACCCCCAATGGTTGCGCCAGCTGCCGCCCGGCGGTTAACTACTACTTGATCTCGACTTGGCCTAAGCAGGCCAAGGATGATCCGCAGAGTCGCTACATCAACGAACGCAGTCATGCAAACATTCAGAAGGATGGCACCTACTCAGTAATCCCGCGCATGTGGGGTGGCGAAACTACTGCTGACGAACTGCGCCGTATCGCCGACGCGGTGGATAAATACAGCATCCCTACCGTCAAGGTGACCGGTGGCCAGCGCATTGACCTGCTGGGTGTCAAGAAAGAGGATCTGCATAAGGTCTGGCAGGATATAGGCATGCCCAGCGGCCACGCCTACGCCAAGGCACTACGCACGGTCAAGACCTGTGTAGGCAGCGAATGGTGCCGCTTCGGTACCCAGGACAGCACCCAGATGGGCAAAGACCTGGAGCGTGCGCTGTGGCGCATGTATGCGCCACACAAGGTCAAGCTCGCGGTGAGCGGCTGCCCACGAAACTGCGCTGAATCAGGGATCAAGGACGTTGGGGTGATCGGCGTGGATAGCGGCTGGGAGCTGTACGTCGCCGGCAACGGCGGCATCAAAACCGAGGTGGCCCAGTTCTTCTGTAAGGTCAAAACCCGCGAGGAGGTTCTCGAGTACAGCGGTGCCTTCCTGCAACTTTACCGCGAAGAAGGCTGGTATCTTGAACGCACGGTGCACTACGTCAACCGTGTCGGACTGGACTATGTGAAGAAAAAGGTCCTGGACGACGCCGAAGGCCGCCAAGCACTGTGGGAGCGACTCCAGTTCGCGCTGGATGGCGAACCCGATCCCTGGTTCGAGGCCGACAAAGCTGCCGTGGACACCCGCCAATTCGAAAAATTGACTGCCTGATGGTGCACAAGGAGCGAATCATGAATGAATGGAAAGTCATCTGCCGCGTGCAAGACATTCCAGTGTTGGGGTCGCGTCGTGTGGCACGGCCTCAAGGGATGGACGTGGCCGTGTTCCGTAACGACCAAGATGAGGTGTTCGCGCTGCTCGACC